>Ga0075157_10001292_pt1 | contig 15932 bp, 10 predicted proteins | sample JI81BgreenDNA_FD_70967 | JGI IMG/M metagenome (GOLD analysis project Ga0075157, IMG submission 70967) | Wastewater effluent complex algal communities from Wisconsin, to seasonally profile nutrient transformation and Carbon sequestration -... | ecosystem: Engineered > WWTP > Effluent > Algae...
GACAAATCGCTCGCTGGCGTTGCGGCTTTCCTCTCCAACCCCGACGAGACCATTGAGAACACGCTCTATGCCATGATGGACACCCCGCATCTGGGTGAAGCAGGCCCGCACCCGGTCGTTGCCAGCGCTGCGCGCGAACTGCTCAACAAGTCTGACAACGAGAGATCGGGCGTGCTGTCGACCGCGATGTCCTTTCTGGGCCTCTATCGCGATCCAGTCATCGCCAAGGTCACCAGCCATTCGGCTTGGCGGATCGCTGATCTTATCAGCGGCCGACCGACCTCGCTCTATTTGGTCGTGCCGCCATCCGATATCAGCCGGACCAAGCCGCTAATCCGCCTTATCCTCAATCAGATTGGCCGCCGCCTCACAGAAGAATTCGACCCGGCGACCAAGCGCCAGCGCGTTCTGCTCATGCTCGACGAGTTCCCTGCCCTCGGCCGGCTCGATTTCTTCGAAAGTGCCCTCGCCTTCATGGCGGGCTACGGCATCAAGGCCTTTCTGATTGCCCAATCCCTGAACCAGATCGAGCGCGCCTACGGGCAAAACAACGCCATTCTCGACAATTGCCATGTTCGCGTCGCCTTTGCGACCAACGATGAGCGCACCGCCAAGCGCGTCTCCGAAGCGCTGGGCACAACCACTGAGCAGCGGTCGATGAAGAATTATGCCGGGCACCGGCTGTCACCCTGGCTTGGCCACCTGATGATCTCACGCTCTGAAACGGCGCGCGCACTCCTCACGCCGGGCGAGATTCTGCAATTGCCGCAGACCGACGAGGTTGTGCTCTTGTCAGGAGCGCCGCCGATCAAGGCGAAGAAGGCACGCTATTATGCCGACCGGAGGCTGCAGTCTCGAGTGTTGCCCGCCCCCCAAAACTGCGGCCCGCCTGCGGACGCGCGCGCCACCGACGACTGGAGCGCTCTGCCCCCGATTGAGCCAGACCCCAAATCATCCGAAGGCGGTCGCCGTAGGATTGATCCTGCCAATGGCGGCTTGCGGCGCGAGCCTGACCTGCCCGAACATGTCGAAGTGGTTGCGCGGCCCAAGTCTCCTGCAGCGGAATTCGACTTTGCAGAAGCTGACAGCGCAGACGCTGACCAATCAGCCGCTAACAACGAGCGCATCCGGCGCACAATGGAACGCGGCGCACGGCAGGCCTCGCTCGACCTCGGGGACGGAATCGAACTGTGAAGCTGAAGCGCACTTTCCGGCTGCCGCCCGATGTGATCAATCAACTTGCCGAGTTCGCAATGCGCAGGCGCGTCGGCCAGCCCGATGTTGTGGAAGCCGCTCTCAGGTCATTCATGTCGCCAGACAACCCTGAACAGCTGGAGGCGGCGCTCAGCCGCCGCCTTGACCGCATCGACCGGCGGCTAGGCCAGCTCGATACGCAAACCGAGATTACCACCGAAGCGTTGGCATTGTTCGTGCGGTTCTGGCTAACAGCCAATCCGCCCTTGCCAGACAGTGGCCTTGCCGCAGCGCAAGCGCAGGGCAAGGAGCGGTATGAGGGATTTGTCGAGGCACTCGCGCGAAGGTTGGAGGGCCGTGCCCGCTTGGGCGATTTTAGATTGTAGATATCGACCGCTAGGATGTTTGACCCCCGACCATCCATCCGAATTTAATAAGAAGATGGGAACAAAATGCATACGAAAGTGGGGTAAGCCCCGCATTGATCTGGTAGGCTTTCACATCTAACGTGCGACAATGCGCTATACTCAAAGCCAGATTCGCGAGTTGCTCTCCATTTCGGTGGATGCCCTGCGGACTTGGCGGACAGCAATTCCGGCATTGGCCGCGCATAAGGGGCACGCGCCAAGCTTCACACCGGGAGACATCGTCGCCATGGCGATCGTGGCCGAACTGGTCAGCGATTTCGGCGTCCGTGTTGGCACAGTTGCCGACCGTTTCGATGATCTATTCAGGGAGTGTCGCGGCAGATCTTGGCTCTCGCTGGAAACCTGCGTTGCCCTAATCCAAGCAGATAGCATTCGTCTCGTTGACGCTGGCACGTCGATGCGTCTGTCGCCCAACGCCTCCACCCTATGCGTTCCATGTGGACCCATCGTGTTGCGATTGCAGTCGGCGCTCACAGCTACCGAGACGGAGCTCGATCAAGGCTATCTCCAGTTTCCCCCCACGGCGATCGGCTCGCAAACCGAACGAAGTAAAAGACAAGCATGAGCACCACCCTGGCATCCGCATTGGCGCCGGAGTGGAAAGACCGCTTGGGGCTCACACATCGGCGCTCGCCTGAACTCTACGAGTCAGCGGAGGCGGTCAGCGACGTGCCGCACGCGCCGGCTATCCGTGCCGCCCTCACCGAAATGGGTGTATCGGCGATCTTCTGTGTCCAGGGCGTCCCAACCGTCGCGATTGTGGAAGCCGATCACTACGATCGCGCCGCTATTGTCGATCTTCACGGCGCACTTTGGAACCAGGGCCTGGCCAGCCTGTTGCTGGTTATCGCCCACGACACGTTAAGAGCGTTTTCGCTTGCCCGCACTCCGTTGCGTGATCCGGGCGACGCCTTCGAGGCTCGCTGCCTCATCGATAGCCTGACCCTGACGACCGAAGCCCTGCGGTTTCAGAATCTGATCTACGGCGCGGAATCCGGACGCCTCTGGAAGGAATATGGCGAGTATTTTCCGCCAAAAGAACGCATCGATCAGGTTCTCCTCGACAATCTGAACGCGTCCCACGACCTCCTGCAGAAAGCCGCGCTCGCTCCCGACGCAGCACAGGCCCTGCTCATACAGGCGATGTTTATCGCCTACCTTGAAGACCGGCAGATCGTTACGCCCGCCTACTTTGCGGCCGTCTCTGAGGAGAACGTCCAGAGTTTCTCGGCGCTGCTGGAAACAGGCGACGTCAATCTCTTCCGGTCATTATTCCGCACACTCCATGCGGATTTCAATGGCGATCTGTTCGTCGCGCCCTGCTCATTCGAGTCTATGGCCGAGACGCCGGAAATCACGCCAGCCCATCTGACGGTCCTAGCGCAGTTCCGTTCAGGCCGCGAAGAAATGGCGCATTCCGGGCAGCAGCGGTTCTGGGGCTATGACTTCCGCTATATCCCGATCGAGCTCGTCAGCGCGGTCTACGACCGCTTCTTGGGTGAGCGTGAGGCCGAACGCCGGGCCAACGGCGCCTACTACACGCCCATGTTCCTAGCCGACACTGTCGTTACTCAGGCTTGGGAGATGTTGCCGGATGCGACGAGGACAATTGGCAACTTCCTTGACCCCGCCTGCGGTTCAGGGGTTTTCCTCGTCCGCTCGTTTCAGCGGCTCTGCGAACACTGGCGCGCCAAGCACAAGACACAGACGATTTCCTGGAAAACGCTGCTGTCCTTTCTAAGCCAGATTCATGGCTGGGATTTGAATGGCGGCGCCGTTCGGGTCGCCGTGTTTTCACTCTACGTCGCTTTACTTGAAGAGGTGTCGCCACGCGACATCCGCAAGCTCATTACCCGGGGGAAACTACTCCCGGAACTTTGGGGCAAAACCCTCGTCTGCCGCGACTTTTTCGAAGTTTCACCTGAAGGCCTTCGATACGAGGTCATCATTGGCAATCCGCCATGGACCAGCCGCCGCGGTACGGCACGTTCGTCTGTGAAGTGGAGCAAAAAAGCTGGCTATCCAATGCCCGGTGGCGAGGACGCCTGGGCATTCAGCTGGAAAGCGCTGTCTCATCTCGCCGACGGCGGATTGATCGCATTCCTGCTGCCGGCGATGGGATTTCTGCATAACCACGGCCAAAAGACGGTTGAGGCGCGTGATGCGTTCTTCCGGAAATCCCAAGTCCGCCGCGTCATCAACTTCGCCGACCTTCGCTTTCAGCTTTTCGAGAAAGCCCATCGTCCCACAGCTCTGATCATCTACGGCAGCGCAAATGAGGGTAGTTTCCCGTATCGCTTCGATTACTGGGCGCCAAAGGCCGACCTCAACCTTCGCATCAAGCGTGTCATCACGCTGAGCAGTGCGGACAAGGCCTCGCTCGGTGTGGGCGCGGTTCTCGATAACCCGCTCATCTTCAAGCAGCGCCTTTGGATGCGCGAACCGGACGCCAAGCTTTTCGGCTACCTCGCACGGCTTCCCAAGCTGGAGGCCTTCGTCAATGATTTTGGAGGCCTAAGCCGTCGGCGCGAAGAGCCAGGCGATCGCTGGGTGATCGGCCAAGGCTATCAGCCGTTCAATAAAGACAGCGATAGCGATGCACCTCCACTCGAAAGCGCATATGTCGGCCTACTGCCGGACCTACCCATTGCTGCCTACTCACGCCTAGCCCAGATCGTGGAAGGCCTAATGCCTGCCAAATCATCGACGGTTCGTCGTCGCGGATTCGAGGCCGGATTCAATGGCTCGCGGATCCTTATCCCACGTGGGGTCGAGACGTCGCAGAACCGTCTTCGCGCCGCCTATTGCGATCAGCCTCTGACCTTCCAGCATATCTTTCAGGCGATCGTCGTGCCGGATGGCGAGAGCGACCGTGCCAAGCTCCTGACCGCGATACTCAATAGTCGCATCGCGGTCTGGTACGCTTTTCACGGCACCGCTTCGTTCGGGTCGGATCGACCCGAAGTTCAGCAGGCCGACCTGCTCCGCTTGCCGTTCCCATCGCCCGGCGATGTCCCGGATCAAGCCGTGGCAGCCCAAGCGGCCCTTGAGCTGATCGCCATTGTGAACGACTCACGAGAACGCTCAATCGAGCCGTTCTCTATGCAGGTCGATGACAGTGAGATCCTACGAACGATCGACCGGCTCGCCTACCGGTATTTTTGCCTATCTCCCGATGAGATCGCGCTAATTGACGACACTGTCGAGGCGATCCTTCCTGCGCTTCAGCCCCATGAAGGCCACTTCCCGAAACTCTGGGGCGCGCCTGACGAACCGCAACGCGCTCAATATGCGCGCACATTGTCGGCGAGCCTTGCGGAGTGGTTCAAAGGCAAAAAGATCGATGCACGCCTTGTCGCGCGTGGCGCTGATCTGGCGATCCTGCGCCTGCATCTGGGCGGCCATGAAGAGTATGCCGAAGATGCGGCGGGCGAACTTAGCGACGTACTCGAGCAGCTTGCAGCCCACATCCACAGACCCCTCGACGGTAACTTCCAGCTCATGCCGGATCTGCGTGTTTTCGTCGGTGACTGCCTCTACCTCATCAAGCCTATGCAGCTGCGCTTCTGGCTGCGTTCCACGGCGCTCGCCGATGCCGATGGAATAGCGCTCGACCTCCAGCAAGCTGCCGCCGCGCCCCAACAGCGGGGCGCGGATTGATGCTGATCGGTGATGTACAGGGATGGGTCGACAACTTCGTTACGGTTGACGATCGCTTCCTGGAGAGGATCGCGACGGCGTGGCCAGAGTGCATGGCGGTTCTTCACGAACAGCCAGGGGAAGATGACATCACCATCAACCTCGTCGATCGCCTCGCCAAGGACGTTGTAGTGCGTCGGCTATGCCATTGGGTCGAGTATCAGTTCGAGCCGTTCGGCCTAGCGGCTGACGGGTCGAAATACAGCAAGGGCATCATCGACATCGCCGTACTCTTCGACTGGGACCGGGAGCGATACTTGGCCTATGAGTGCAAGCGGCTCAACGTGATCAACGGCGGACGCCGCAGTTCCCTAGCCACCGTGTACGTCACCGAGGGCATGATGCGTTTTCTCACCGAGCAGTATGCCGAGCAACTGCCTGTGGGGTGCATGCTCGGTTACGTGCTCGACGGCGACGTGCCCTTTGCCAATTCACGGATTGCCAACGCCATCGGCAGCCATGTCCCTCTCGCGCTCGCTGAGGGACCTACATCACTTGCCGCGATCGAAACGATTGAGCGCTTCCGAACAAGGCACACCCGCCAAACCGGATCACAGATCGAACTTCGCCACGCGCTATTTGCGAAGCCGTCAGCGGTTGCGACAAACGCTTGAGGAAGGCGAGCTTAGGGGCCTCTCGATTCTTGAAGCTGCAACGCGCTTTGTACTGATAAACGAAGTATAAGAAACGAAATCACGGAAGGCCGCGACTGCCAATCAGGGGAAACTTGACGCGATCGGCCACCAATAAGGGAGGTCGGGTAAAATGTTTATAGAGCGGCTCAGTCTGACGAATTTCCGTTGCTTCGGACCATTTGCGACAAGCGTCGATCTAACCTCCGGCCTCACCACCTTTGTCGGCGTCAACGGTGCGGGCAAGACCGCCCTGATGCAGGCGCTGCAGCGCCTCTTCGGCGTGACGGGCGATCAGCGACGTCTGCGGCGTCAGGATTTTCACGTCCCTTCCACCGAGCTTGTTGCGCCTCTCCAGCGGAACTTCGTCCTAGACGCAATCATTGCCTTTCCAGAACTAGATGCCGACGGTGCCGGTGGCGCGGCAATTCCGGAATTCTTCCATCAGATGGCTGCTGAAGAGGGCGGCAAGCTGAAATGCCGCCTGCGCCTCGAAGCGACCTGGACCGATGACGGTTCGCTCGACGGCGCGATTGAACAGAAATACTGGGCGGTCAGGACCTTTGGGCCGTTCACCGACGGCGACTGCACTGAAATGAAAGCCACCGACCGGGCGCGGATTCAAATGATCTACGTGCCAGCGACGCGGGACGGCGCCTCCCAGGTGACGGCCTTTCTGCGCGGCCGGTTGTGGCGTGCCATCAACTGGTCGCAAGGCGTCCGCGATACGTTCACGAACGCCGGTGCCACATTGAACGACGCTTTCGCCGGGGAGCCGGCCGTCGACGTGATTGCCGCAGCAGTGACGCGGCGGTGGCAAGAAGTTTACACCGCCGGGACCGACACAACGCCGGTTTTTCGCCCGCTCGATCTGCGGTTCGAGCATTTCATCCGGAAGGTAGAGGTGGTCTTCCGTCCCGACGAGGCCGGACGGGAGCGAGCCCTCGATGACCTGAGCGACGGCCAGAGGTCACTCTTCCATCTGGCGATGACCGCCGCGACGTTGGATGTTGAAGGTGGGATCGTAGCCGATCCCGCCGGGGCTGGTTTCCAACCTGACGGCGTACCGTTGCCGGCGCTCACGCTCATCGCGATCGAAGAGCCCGAAAACAATCTCGCTCCCTTCTATCTCTCTCGCATCGTCCGGCAGATCCTAGACCTAACGAAGTCGCCGCAAGCGCAGGCGGTTGTTTCCAGCCATTCCTCGAGCATCCTCGCCCGGGTAGATCCGACCCAAGTCCGGCACTTCCGACTCGACCCGCGGGATCGAACGGCCCGCATCCGCCCGATCACCCTCCCCGTCGGCGAAGAAGAAGCCTCGAAGTTCATCCGCGAGGCTGTGCGGACCTATCCCGAACTCTACTTCGCGCGCTTCGTCGTGCTGGGGGAAGGCGCGTCCGAGGAGATCGTGCTTCCTCGTCTCGCCGACGTCATGGGGCTCGACATCGATCGTTCGTTCGTCGCGGTCGTTCCCTTGGGCGGCCGGCATGTAAACCATCTCTGGCGACTGCTGACCGATCTCGACATCCCCTACGCCACCCTGCTGGACCTCGACTGGGGCCGCTCGGGGGGCGGATGGGGGCGCATCAAGACGGCCTGTACGCAGTTGCTCGCAAACAACGTCACGCCGCAGGCTATCTTCGGGCAGCATCTTAATCCTCAAGGGCCGGCTGCCAATCTTGCGGCTTTCGATGCTCTACCGGTCGCGGACATGGCGAATATCACAAACTGGATGCAGTGGCTGCGCCAGTTCAACGTCTTCTTCTGCACACCCCTCGACCTTGACTACTCAATGCTGAAGGCCTTTCCACTGGCCTATCAGGTCATCGAACCCGGCCGCCAAGGACCGTCAGCTGTCGGCGAACCGCGCACGGCGGTGCTCGGAGACGACGGCCTGCCTCACCTGTACGCTGCCGACCACGACGCCTTAATGCGTTGGTATCGCTATCTGTTCTTGGGGCGCGGCAAGCCAAGCACCCACGTCCGGGTGCTCAGCGCGCAAGACCCGGCTGCACTTTCAATCGGCGCTCCTGAAGAGTTGCGTGCGCTTCTCAATTCAATTGTCGCTCGCCTGACGCCGCCGCCGCCGCCCGTAGGGTTCTGACCATGCGCCTTGTTCGGCCAGAAGACTGGCGTCCCAGCGGCATTGACGACCTAGAACCAGCGGCATGGAACGCCCTGCGCCACGCGGGCTCGACATGCGTGGTCGCAGGCCCAGGCGCCGGCAAGACCGAATTTCTGGCCCAACGCGCCGACTATTTGCTTGAGACGGGCCTCTGCCGAGCGCCGCACCGCGTGCTGGCGATTTCGTTCAAAACAGATGCAGCCAACAATCTCGCGTCGCGTGTACGCCAGCGGTGCCCGCCAGAGTTCGCCAACCGGTTCGTGTCGGTCACTTTCGACGCCTTCACGAAGAGCCTCGTTGATCGCTTTCTCAACGCCATCCCCGCTGACTGGCGCCCGACCCGGCCCTACGAAATCGCCTTCCCAAAGCGCAAGGCAGTAGAAGGCTTCCTGACGCTCGCCCGCCTCAGCGCACCGCCGGAATGGCAGGCTGAAATCGCCGGCTACAGTGCGGGCGACTTTGAAGCCAAGATTGTCGGCAGCTACCGCCTGCCAACGGGGCCCATCGCGCCCCAAAACGCCGCCGAGTTCACCATTGCCCGCTGGTGGGCGACGCAGCTGCCTCCAGGACAGCCTTCTTTACTCACATTTGTCAGCATTAACCGGCTCGCGGAGCTGCTACTACGGGCCAATCCCCACATCCGTCGGGCGCTCGTCGCCACCTATCCCTTCGTGTTCGTCGACGAATTCCAGGACACTACCTACGCGCAATACGACTTTCTGCATTCGGCCTTCTCTGGCGGGCAAACCATCATAACCGGCGTCGGTGACGAGAAGCAGCGGATCATGGTCTTCGCCGGCGCACGCCAGGACGCCTTTCAGCGGCTGCAGTCCGATTTTGGCGGAGCAAGGTTCCCCCTCCTTTTCAACTTTCGTTCCTCGCCGGACCTGGTCGCGATCCAGCACATCGTCGCACGCGCACTCGATCCGAACACCGTCCCGACGGTCGCTCAGACCGCCCGTCAGGTCGATGGGGACGTGGCTCAGGTTTGGTCCAGCCAGACCATTGCGGCGGAAGCCGCCCACCTAGCGCAATGGATCGCCGATGACATTGCCACCCGCGGCCGGGCGCCGCGCGACTACGCCCTCCTCGTGAAACAGAAGTCCGACGATTATGACCACGAACTCGCTGCAGCCTTCGCCGCTAACGGTTTGCGGATCCGTAACGAAAGCCATACCCTTGGCAAAACCTCGCTTCAGGATTTGCTTTCCGATTACTTAAGCCGGCTCGCGATCGCGATCTTCCGCCTAAGCGCGACACGCCGCGCGCCGGCCGCATGGCAGCTGGCCTCGTCTTCTGTCCTGGCGCTGCGCGCAACCGGGCAAGACGATGTTGTGCGCGCGGCCAAGGTCGAAGCGGAACTCAGCGCATTTCTCACTGCCTTGCGCACCGATATGGCGACCACTGCCCCGTCGCGGCAAAGCGGTGGCGATTTCGTCAGACGGGTTTTCGAATTTCTGGATCTCGGGGCGATCGCCCGAACCTATGCCGAATATGGCGTTGGCGACCTGCTTGAGATCATCCTTGAAGCTTTTTGCATCCACTTCTTCGCTTCGACCGATGGCGCCCCGGACTGGACGGCCTGCCTAGATGCGTTCGAGGGGGTCAATCAGATTCCGATGATGACCGTTCATAAGAGCAAGGGACTCGAATACGACACCATCATATTCGTTGGCCTCGACGACCGGGCTTGGTGGGCCCACACTCCCGGCGACCCCGAAGGTGTCGCTGCATTTTTCGTCGCCCTTTCAAGGGCGAAGCAGCGCGCCATCTTCGCCTTCTGCCAACAACGCGGCCAACGAAACAACGTAGCTGAGTTCTATCAGCTATTGACTGATGCGGGCGTACCGGAAGTCACCGTATGATTGGCGCGATGATTGCTAGCGTCTCGCATGATTGAAGAACTGCAGCTTGGTGCCTTCGCAGCTGAAGAGATTGCTAACCGGACCGTCCAACAAAGCGACCCCGCGCAGAGAATGAAGACGAGGCAACCGACCACATTCTTTGGTGATTAGTGGACCATTACCACTATCCAACTCTTCAAACGATCACAGCATCAGGTTGCCCCGCCATCAGCGCGTTGATCCAGGCCAAGCACAGTTCCTCACTCTTGAAGCTGCCCCATTTGTCGCGCTCCTGCTGAGCGATGATGGGAAAGGTCGAATAGATGTAACGTATATCATCGCGGCATGCAGCGGCGCTGGCTGGATCGAATACGCCGTAGAGAATGAAATAAAGCGCATCGAGTTTGGCGCGTAGATTGAGGCGCCGGGCTTCGTCCCATTCGAACGGTGGTAAGACTTCGCCCTTTGCATCGACATATCCCATATCGCGGGCGAAAGGAGCCAAATCGTGTGCAGTGTAGGTCAGCTCAAGCACGGCCTCACGGACGATCTCAGAAGCGGTCTTCGTGCCGAAGGCTCGGGCGTAATCGCCGGGCGGAACTACCGGGAGCTGCTCCAGCAGATACCAGGCCAAGTGATTGCCGTGGACTTTCTGGCGGGCCAGATAATCGAGGATGACGCAGTTGAGGTTGGCCAGCAACAGTGGGGCTGACTGTACATAGCTGGCTCGGTCATCGCCCTTGCCAGGGAACAAGACAGGCAGGGTATGCCCGGCACCATAGCGCGGCATGATGGCGGTGATCGTAGTGCGCGCGTTGGTGACAGAGGTGACGTCCTTCATCGAAAGGCACCAATCAGTCGGCGCGTCCCACCCGGTATCCTTTGTCTGCACCCAATAGCGCGGGCTTGGCAGGCGCGACGGATCGCGGTGGTCGTCATCGGTCAGGTCCGAACCTTGCCCGGATCGGAACACGTTCGCCTCTGCAAGCACGATGTCTGACGCCCGATGATCGAACGCCTGGACCATCTTGCCTTCATAAAGCGGCACCCACTCGCCAGCGGCGGACTGGAAGCGATTACCTCCCACGGGCCATGCGCCTTCCGATGTTTCGAGTTCGTCGCGGCTACGAAATTGATGGCTGTCTGTTGTCATATTCAACATTTGCAGACAGCGCAGCGACCATTCGGTGATTGGCTTTGGCCCAGAGCGATTGGTGAGAACCGGTAGACGGGCATAGATACCCGAAGTAATTTCCTTGTCGCGCCGAGAACGGAAAATAGGAGCCGTTCCGCTATTAGGATTGATGCGCTTGATCTCATCTACGGCTATCGGGAAAACCCGCTCGGGATTGTTGACTTCATCCAAGCTGCGGATGAAAAATCCATAGCGAGCCTCATCGAAGGTACGCTCTTTCCCTCCTGCGATATATGTCGAGAATTTGAAACGATAATAGACGTCGGGGAAGAACAGGCTGCCATCATAACGGCGATTGAAGAAATCGATGATGCAGTGGACCCGCTTTTCGCCGGAAACTAGCCGGAAGAATTCTGATGAGCTTTGGTCAGATGCGAGGCCCGATGGGATCAGCAGCCCAACAATACCCTGCGGCTTGACCAGCGCATGCGCGCGTTCAACAAATAGTTTGAAAAGGTTCAATTTTCCGCGATTGAGGATGTTGTAAAGACCTGACGTGCGCGCCATGCGGGAAGCCGCATTCATTCGGTCGCTTGCAACCTGAAAGTCCCGCCAAAGATCACTGTTTTCGCGCTTCAAGGCAGCAATTCGAGCCTTGCGCTTCGCGCCGCTGCTTTCCTGAGAGATGGTTGCATCGCGATCAGCGAACCATGGCACCTCTTCAAATTCGAGGACGTCCCATGGTGGATTGCCAACCACGGCATCGAAGCCCCCGGTCCGATCATTCCCGCTCCACTTCTCCCAAACGCCGGGAAAGGCGACCTGCCAGTTGAGGAAGCGCTCATCCGCAATTAGCGCGCGTGCAGTTCCTAGGATCCGCTGAAGATGCTCGAACAGTTCGTCGGCATCGAAGCGCTGCTTCTTCATCCGGTCGGCACTGCCAGCTCGGGCTGTGGTGCTTCTCCGCGCAGTCGGTTCTACCTTGCCAAGCATGATCAGGATGGGGTCGCCATATTGACCATCCAGCCAGGCGCGGACGGCTGCCTTTTCGGCAGGCTGCTTCAGGTTCAGCCAGTCCAGTGCGTGGAGGAATGAGACGAAGCTATCGAGCGGGGCGATCTGCGATTGGACGCCATACCAGGTGCTGGCAGATTGGTGCGCCTCGGCAATTTCCGCATCGGTCAGCCGCTCGATAATCTGCATCGCGGCCGCAGAGCTCTCCGCTTCACGCAACGGGCCAATGTGTAGAAGCTCACCGCCCTGTGCCCCGGCCTTGTCGATGGCATCGCGCACCCACAAGCCGAACAGGCTGTCGCCCGCACGAAGATGGTGATCAATGAACGACAGCGGTGCGCCAACCGTGAAGGTGTGCAGCCACAGCGCCACCTTGGCCAGTTCCACCGCCATCGGATTCTTGTCCACGCCGTAGACGCAGCGCTTGAGCACCATGCGGCGGACAATATGGCGATCATCGAGCTGGGCTTCGTCAATCGTCCAGTTCGCATCCCGCGCGTTCTTCAGGATGGTGCGGCGAATATCTTCGATCTTCGTCGCGAGCGGCGAGGCATAGGCGAGATCGCCAGCCAGTGCTGCCGCTTCGGCCATGGCATCCAGGACATGATCGGCCAGCGTATCGACCAGCGATACGAGGAAATGGCCTGATCCCATTGCTGGATCACAAACGCGCAATTTCAGGAGCGCTTCGGCAGGATCAACGTCTGCTAGCTCACGGCGCTGGTAGTCCTCGGAATCCTTAGGGTCGAGTTTGCCGAGTGCGGCTCGGAATGTGTCGAGACGTTCCTTGATCAGTGGTTCAAGTGTCTGGTCAAGGATCAGGCCGACCAGTTCGTCGGGCGTGTAATAACTGCCACTGTTCTTGCGGGCGAACAGGTTGGGCCGGACGGCAAGCGCGCCTGCGTCGTCGCGGACAATCTCAAACTCCAGCAATCGTTCATAGATTGAGCCGAGCTGCTGCACCGATAGGTCGCGATAGTTGATATATCGCCGCTCGCCCGATGCCCGCTCATATGACAACGCATCAAGCGCCGGGGCCATGACGCTGTCTGGAATGCGAATGCTGTCGAGCAGAGGCGTACCGTCGCCTGCGAACAGGCCGCCGTTGTATGGCGGGATGCCAACCGATGCGTCGCCCTTGTCGATGATCCGAGCCAAATCGGCGACATGTGCCCAGATCTTGCCGGCGCTGGCCGAGAACACGTCACCATCGGAAACCCGTTCGCCAACTTCCTTGCGCTGGTGACGCAGGGCGTAGTCGTTATAACGCTTCTCGCCAACCGGAAGCAGGTCGCGATCTTCGGCGTAAAGAAGGAACAGCAGACGATAGAGTAAGACAAGCGATGCCTGCCGCACATCTTCAAGCGACGCCTGCGGTGCCGCTTGTGCAATGGCGCTCGCGAGGTTGGGGAACACCTGCTCGAAAACCAGCTTCGAAAGGCTGGCGGCGACTCGCTCCTCGTAAAAGGCGGCCGCTGCCCGCGCCCGTTCGTGGAACGAACGATTGTCCGTGCCTGTTTTGATAAAGGCATCGCGGCAGAACAGGGCAGCAAAAACGCGCAGCCAATGATCGCGCGTGGCTTCGTCGGCGAACAGATCGTCGCCACCCCCAAGCGCGAGGACACGTCCCAGGTCGATCTCGAGGAATTCCTCCGAGACCGAGCGAGCGCCAGCCCAATAAAGCCGCCACTTGGTTCCATTGGTCAGGATACCCCAGCGAAGCTGTCCGCTGGTCAGATCGTCGATCCTGCGCAGGTAGCGCAGCATTTGAGTGGATGGGGCTGTGGCTTCGTCTCGCCCGGAAGCACGATCAAGCGGCCGAGCCCAGCGTTTGCTTTCGACGACAGCCAGACCGTGAGCATAGCGCTTCCATTGTTCGCCTTGCGCGTTGGCGGCGGCTTTCGCTTGGGCATCGACGAACAGGAGACCGTCCGGCACGTCATCGCGTCCGCTGACTGTCAGATTTTGCTGGCGTAGCGATTCAGTCCATCCGAGCGCGGCCAGCACTGGCCAGATAAAGTCATCTTCAGTCTGGCTTTCGTTGGTTTTGTGGCTTTGCGGAAACGCGGCCGCAATGGCTTCGAGTTTCCCGCGCAAATGCTTAACGTCAACCGCGGTGTACGCATTCTCGGTCCTGATCGCCTCAACCAGATAGTCGGTCGTGAACAGGGAGCCGGAAGTGAATAACGTTGAATCAGACAAGAAAAACCCCTTTGTGACACCTTAGTCAGGCTTGCCGTCTCGGCAAAGGGCCAATGCGAATGGCCTTCGAATCAATCTATTATGTCACGTTTGAAAAGCTGCGACTTTTAGCGCTGGAACTCACTCCCACAATCCGATCAGTCCATTCCTTTCTCAATGTTCGCTAGGCTTCGCTCAAGGAATCTAGCTGTTGCATCCATGCAATCCAATGTCTCTTTGATATGCCTCACGAGCGCAGCCGATGATCGGTTGCCTCGCCGATACGAGGCAATTCATGAGCGTCATCCCCATCCAGTCGCAAGCATCGTCGCGCGGAGCGCGCATGCTGCGCACCGCGCTCGGGCCGGAGATTGCCGCCTGGCTTGAGGATGCCTCGGTCATCGAGGTCATGCTCAATCCTGACGGGCGGCTCTGGATCGACCGGCTGGGCGCCGGGATCGCCGATACGGGAAGCGCGATGTGCGCTGCCGACGGCGAGCGGATCATCCGGTTGGTGGCGCATCATGTTGGAGCCGAGGTTCATACCAGGGCACCGCGCGTTTCGGCGGAGCTTCCCGACATGGGTGAGCGCTTCGAAGGCCTGCTGCCGCCTGTGGTGGCTGCGCCGAGTTTCGCGATCCGCAAGCCCGCCGTCGCGGTGTTCACCCTCGAGGATTATGTCGCGGCGAAGATCATGTCGGCTTGGCAGGCCGAGGCGCTGGTTCGCGCCGTTGCGGCCCGCAAGAACATTCTGGTCGCTGGCGGCACGTCGACCGGCAAGACCACCCTCACCAACGCGCTCTTGGCTGAAGTCGCCAAGACCGACGACCGCGTGGTCCTGATCGAGGACACGCGCGAACTGCAATGCGCCGCACCCAACCTCGTGTCGCTGCGCACCAAGGACGGCGTTGCCACGCTCTCCGACCTCGTCCGTTCTGCCCTGCGCCTGCGGCCCGACCGAATTCCGATCGGCGAGGTGCGCGGGGCCGAAGCGCTCGACCTGCTCAAGGCCTGGGGCACCGGCCATCCCGGCGGCGTCGGCACAATCCATGCCGGATCCGCGCTGGGGGTCCTGCGGCGCATGGAGCAGCTCATCCAGGAAAGCGTGGTCACCGTGCCGCGCGCGCTGATTGCCGAGACCATTGATGTGATCGCCGTGTTGGTCCGCGACGGGACCGGACGGCGGCTTGCCGAACTCGCCGAGGTCACCGGCCTCGATGATCGCGGCGACTACCAGATCCTCCCCTTCACACCCCCAGCCACAGGAGTTTCATCGTGATCCGTACCCTATCGCGCGCCCGTGCTCGTCTCTCCGCAGCCATGCTCGGCGGCTTCGTTGCTCTTGCCGTCGCCAATCCTGCCCATGCGGCAGGCTCGTCGATGCCGTGGGAGGCACCGCTCCAGTCGATCCTCGAGTCTATCCAGGGCCCCGTCGCCAAGATCGTGGCGGTGATGATCATCATCGCCACCGGTCTGGCGCTCGCGTTCGGCGACACGTCGGGCGGCGCGCGGCGGATGATCCAGATCGTGTTCGGCCTGTCGATCGCCTTTGCCGCCTCCTCCTTCTTCCTGTCGTTCTTCTCGTTCGGCGGCGGGGCGCTGGTGTGATGGAGACTGCATCTCCCGAAGCTGTGCCGGGCTTTGTCGTTCCGGTTCACCGCGCGCTGACCGAGCATATCC
>Ga0075157_10001293_pt1 | contig 15931 bp, 14 predicted proteins | sample JI81BgreenDNA_FD_70967 | JGI IMG/M metagenome (GOLD analysis project Ga0075157, IMG submission 70967) | Wastewater effluent complex algal communities from Wisconsin, to seasonally profile nutrient transformation and Carbon sequestration -... | ecosystem: Engineered > WWTP > Effluent > Algae...
CAGAGGGCCCTCGCGCGGGGGATCGGCGAGGGTGTCGGACCAGGCCGCCGGCGGGTTGCGCTCCGGCACCCCGCTCCGCCAACCCAGCGCCGCCGCGAGGGGTGGGTCCCACCCCCCGCACACCCTCGCTCCTGCCAGCAACAGGGCCCGCCCCGCCGCCCCGCTCCGCCAGCCCAGCGCCGCAGCGGGGTGGGCACCACCCGCGCCCACCCTCGCACCTGCCGGCAATGCCCCCCCTTCAGCCCGCAGGACAGCCCAACGATACCAGCCGGTTGCGGAGCGCGTCGATCCGGGCCGACACCTCGGGGCACAGAGGGCCCTCGCGCGGGGGATCGGCGAGGGTGTCGGACCAGGCCGCCGGCGGGTTGCGCTCCGGCACCCCGCTCCGCCAGCCCAGCGCCTCAAGGGGTGAGCACCACCCCGCCCTCGCAACTGCCTGCAAGGGGACCCCGCCTGAGCTACGGCCCCTCCAGCCCAGCGCCGCAGCGGGGTGTCACCGCCACCGCCCGCCCTCGCACCTGCCGGCCGTGCCCCCCCTTCAGCCCCCGGACCCGCCCAACGAGACCAGCCGGTCGCGGAGCGCGTCGATCCGAGCCGCCACCTCGGGGCGCAGGGGGCCCTCGCGCGGGGGATCGGCGAGGGTGTCGGACCAGGCCGCCGGCGGGTTGCGCCCGGCGGCCCGGCCCGGCCAGCGCAGCGCCGCCAGCACGTCGCGCGCCTCGCCCTCCAGCCGGTCGGGGACCTCGTGCCCCGCGATCTCGGCCCAGACGCGCGTCCAGCATCGTGCCACCGACCAGGGGTTGTAACCGCCCCCGCCCGTCACGATCAGCCGGTCGGTCTGCCCCTTCAGCGCCCGCACCACGGCCGCATGCGCGCCATTCGACAGGGTCAGCCGCGACAGCGGGTCCTCGCTCACCGCATCCGCCCCGCATTGCAGCACGATCGCCTCGGGCCGGAAGCGCTCCAGCGCCGGCAGGATCAGCCGGTCACGCGCCGCCGCCATCTCGGTGTCGTTGAACCCCGCCGGCACCGGCAGGTTCAGCGCATTGCCCCCCGCATCCTCCGCCAGCGCGCCGGTAAAGGGCCAGCGGCGCTCCTCGTGCACGGAAATCATCAGCAGGTCGCGGTCGCCGGCAAAGGCCGCCTCGACCCCGTCGCAATGATGCGCATCGATATCGACATAGGCCAGCCGTCTCAGGCCCAGCCGGCGCAGATGCATGAGCGCCAGCACCACGTCGTTGAGATAGCAGAACCCGTTCGCCCGGTCGGCCAGCGCGTGATGCGTGCCCGCGCCCGGGACATGCACCACCGCGCCCGACAAGACCATCTCGGCCGCCAGCAACGCGCCGCCGGCCCCCGTGGCGGGGCGGCGGAACATTTCGGGAAAGACCGGGTTGGCCGTGGTGCCCAGCCCGTGGCGCGCCCGCGTTTCGGGATCGACCGCGCCCTCGGCCTCGGCCCGCATCAGGGCGGCGACATAGTCGGGCGTGTGGAAGGCCGTCAACGCCGCCGGCCGGGCCCGCGGCGCGGTCAGGTAGGTGCCCGCGGGCAACCAGCCCAGCGCCCGGGCCAGGTCGATCACCGTCGAGACCCGCGGAATCGCCAGGGGATGCGCCGCGCCATAGGTGGAGCGGCGGTAGATCTCGGACCCGATGAAGCGCGCCACCCCGACCCCTCCCTTTCGCCTCCAGCTAGGGCAAGGCACCCGGTCCGGCAAGCGCGGCAGCCCGTTCGCACGGGAGGAACACCGGGAGTTCGGCTGGCCCCCCTGCATCACCCCCTCGGGCAGCCGAGCAGCCAACGCCCCTGACCCGATGAGGCGCCCGGGCCCCCCCTCTCCCCCGCCGGCAAGCGATCACCCACACCGGCAAGCGCGGGGCCCCATTCCCACGGGAGGCACCCTCGGTGGGAGGCTGGCCGCCCCGCGGCGACCACTCGGGCAAACAAGGGGCCAGCCGACCCGAGCGATGAAGCCCGCCCCCTCGCCAAGGAAGCATACCACATGGGCCAGAGCGTTCACCGTCGCTCCCTTGAACCACCCTCACCATCGTTGGGCAGCGAACACCCCTGACGCGATGACGCCGCCAGCCCCCCCTTTTCCCCCGCCGGCACGAGATGACCCACCCCAGCAAGCGCAGCGCCCCCATCACCACCGGAGGCACCCTCGGAGGAAGGCTGGCCACCCCCCGCCGCGACCACTCGGGCAACCAAGGGGCCAGCCGACCCAAGCGATGAAGCCCGCCCCCTCCAACGAAGTTCACGCGGGGGGCCAAAGCGTGCACCATCGCTCCCCTGAACCACCCTCACCATCGTTGGGCAGCGAACACCCCTGACCCGCTGACACCCCCTCGCCCCTGCCTCTCCCCCGCCGCCAAGCGATCACCCACCCCGGCAAGTGCGGCGCCCCATTCCCACGGGAGGCACCCTCGGAGGAAGGCTGGCCGCCCCCCGCGGCGACCACTCGGGCAGGCAATGGGCCAGGCGACCCGAGCGATGAAGCCCGCCCCCCGCCGGCGAAGCTTACCCCAAGGACCACGGCGTTCACCATGGCCACCCCGGAACCATCCCTCTCATCGTTGGGCAGCGAACGCCCCTGAGCCCCCGAGCAACGCCCCGCGGGGCGTCACAACGCCGGTTGACCGCGGCCTGTCCCATCCATCCGGCGATGGTGGAGGGTGGGCGACCGCCCCCCCCGGCCCAACCAATGGAGAGCCCTTGTGCCCGCCCCGCGGGGCGCCACACCGCCAGTTGACCGCGAGCTTCTCCACCCATCCGGCGATGGTCTGGGGTGGGGCGACCGCCTCCCCCAAGCCCAACCAACAAGGAGCCCCCTCGCTCGGCTCCCCAGGCGCCACAGCGCGAGCAGAACCCAGGCTGACCAACCCATCCGGCGATGGTTGAGGGTGGGGCGACCGCCTCCCCGGCCCATTCAAGAGGAAACCCCCGCGCTCGGCTCCCCCGGGTGCCAACCTGCGAGCGGACCCCGGCCTTGTCAGCCCGTGCAGCGATGGACGTGGGTGGGGCGTGCGCCTCATTCTCCAACGCTTTGCAAGACAATCAGTGCCCGGCCCCCCGGATGCCGCCGCACCGCCGGTTGAGTCTGGCCTCCCTGTCGATCCGGCGATGGCCGAGGGTTGGGCGACCGCGCTCATCACCCAATCAACCGGGCGCCCCCTTGCCCCCCCCAGAGTGGCCCGGCAGTTGACTCCGGCCTGTCCCGCGGGTCCGGCGATGGCCGAGGGTGTGGCGACCTCCCCCCAACCAACACGGAGCCCCTTGCCCGGAACCCCCGAGTGCCGCTCCGCCCGTTGACCCCGGCCCGCTCCACCCGTCCGGCGATGGCCGAGGGTGGGGCGACCTCCCCCCAAGCGACACGGATCCCCCTCGCTCGCCCCCCGGCGCCAACCCGCGGGCAGAGCCTTGCCACCCCCCACCGCGATCACGGAGGGCGGGGTGGGCGCCTCATCCAACCCTTTGCACGGCGCCCCCGCCCCCTTGGCTTCACACAACCGCCACAAATCGCCGTCCGAAGGTCAGATCGTCGCCCAACTGGCGCCTTGTCGGGCTGGCAGATGGGGGGCATGCGCCTGATCACACTCCTCCCGCTTGTCCTCATTGGCTGTGGCCCCCTGGCCTCGGCGCCCCCGCCTGTGCCGCCTGCTGCCGTGCGGCCCGTGGTGACCCCGGGGTTCGAAACCTATGTGACCGACCACAACGGCTTTTCCCGGGTGCGGCGGTCCTATGCCCCGGGTGCCGCGGCGATGGCCGCTGCCGCCAGCCCCTCGGCCGCCAGCCCCGCCGCGCTGCGCAGCCTGGTCGCGCTGGACCCCTCGCTGTATCAGGGCTTCACCGATGTCGAGGTGATGGCCGAGGTTGCGGGCCCCGATGGGCCGGTCACGCGGCTGGTGCGGCTGACGGTCGATCAGGCGCCCTTCAGCAACGAACGCGGCGGCGCGCCCATCGCCGCCACGGGGATGTTCTACCTGCGCGGCGCGCATTACACCTGGGTCACGGTGGATGACGGGCCGGTCCTGTCCGGGCAGTCGCAGCGGGGACTTGAGCACATGGTGCTGGATTTCGACCGCGAGAGCGTCAGCCTGATCCTGCGCACCGGGGTCGATGCGCAATCGCAGGTTCGCACCGATCTGGTGGCCGAGGACCTGCCCCTCGACGTGGTCAGCGGCGCCTTCGGCGGCGCGGTCGCGATGCGGGTCTGGGTCGAGGGCACGCCCGAAATCCTGACGGCCGAGGGCAGCCTGCGCGGCCAGTTGGGCGGCAGCCCCGAATACGGCACCGGGCGCCACGAGATGAGCACCTCGGGGCTTTACTACGGCGAGGGGACGGATCCCGCCAGCGGGCGCCATGTGCGGCTGGACGGGGTCTTCGTGGGCCGCGACCCGAATGTCCTGCCCTGACGCGGGGTGAACCCCGCCCCGGGGCACGGCCCCGTCACCCCGCCGGGGACAGGATCGCCTCGGCCTCGACCTCGACCCTGTGGTCGCCGATCAGGCCCGCCACGCGCACCAGCGTGTTGGCGGGTTTCACCGCGCCGAACACCCGGCCATGGGCGCGGCTGACGGCCAGCACATCGGCCTCGTCGGTGATGTAGATGCGGGTGCGCACGACATCCTCGGGCCGGCCGCCCAGCGCCACCACGGCGGCCAGGATGCGGTCCAGGATATAGGTCGCCTGCGCGCCGGCATCGCCGGGCGCCACGGCGCGGGCCAGGCCGGCAACCGCGGTGGTGCCCGACACCAGGATGCGATCCCCGATGCGCTGCGCGCGGCAATAGCCCGCGATATCCTCCCATTGCGAGCCGGTCAGCACGCGGGCGCCCCTCGCGGTGGCCTGGGCGGCAAAGGCGGGGGGGATACTGTCCAGATGATGCGACAGATCGCCCGAGGCGGTCAGGAACGGCGGCTTGCGGTATTCGTCGCCGCAATCGCCGGGAATGGGCCGGGTCGCGGCGAAGGCGGCGGCCAGCGTGGCGCGGTCCTCGTCATCCAGCGCGAACGAGAACAGGCGCAGGTTGTCGGCGGTGTGAACCCTCTCGCCCAGCCGCGCCCCCACGATCACCCCAGCCACGCGCGCTTGCTCCAGCACCCAGCGGGTCGCGACGTTCGACACCGAAACCCCGTGCTTGCCCGCCACCTGCGCGGCGGCGGCCAGCACGGTCTGGAACGCCTCCCAGCCCCCCGCCGCGCGGATGAAGCGGTGGTATTTCATCTTCGACCAGTCGGCCACCTGCGCGGGTTCGGGCTGGCCCCGCCAGCGATCCGACAGGAACCCGCCGTTCAGCGTGCCATAGCCCAGGATCCAGGCCCCGTGCCGTTCGCAGACCTGCGCCAAGTCGCCCGCCGCGCGGCGATCCAGCAGCGAGAAACTGACCTGATTGGTCAGCAGCGGCACCCCGTCCGACAGCGCCAGGTTGAAATGCGCGGCGTCGAAGTTGGTCACCCCCATCTCGGCGATCAGCCCCTCGTCGCGCAGGCGGGCGATCTCGTGCAGGGCGTCCAGCCAGGCCGGATGCTCGAAGCTCCACCAGTGGAATTGCAGAAGGTCGATGCGTTCGACCCCCAGCCGCCGGAGGCGCTCGGTCACCCCCGCCCGCACGGTGGCCGCATCCATCGGCCCCGGCGGCGGGCACCATTTGGTGGCCACCATCGGCCCCTTGCCGCGCGCCAGCAGGCGGCCGGCGATGATCTCGGCGCTGCCGTAATGGTCGGCCATGTCGAAACTGTCGAACCCCGCCGCCGCATAGCCCGCCAGCCAGCCCGCCCCGGTTTCGGGATCGATCACCGACCCGTCCTTTTCGATATCCGCCACCTGCCAGAGCCCGGTCAGGCAGCGCGCGATTTCCAGCCGGTCGGAAAGACGCAGGCGGTCAGGTTTGGTGGGCATGGGTCAGCCTTCGTCGATCAGGAAATGAAAGGAGCGGGTGATGTCGGAATCCAGCGCCCGATGCGCCGCCGCCCGGTCGCCCGCGCGCAGGGCGGCGACGATCTCGTGGTGGTGCAGATGTTCCTCGATCAGGCCGGCGCTGGGGCGGTTGATGATCAGGTTCAGATAGGCGCCGTATTGCAGCCAGAGCGCCTCGATCAGAGGCAGCAGCACTTCCGAACCGGACATGCGATACAGCGTGAAGTGGAAATCGTGGTTCGCCACCAGATCGGGCGTCTGCCCCGGCCCCTCGCGCGTGCGCCGCAGGATGGCGGCCAGCGATTCGAGGCCTGCCGCGTCCATGCGGTCCATCGCCTGATCCAGCACCAGATGCTCCAGCGCCAGCCGCGCGGCCATCAGATCGGCGGCGCGGCGGGCATCGAAGGGCGGCACCCGCAGCGTGCGCGAGGGGGTATCGACCAGCGCCCCCTCGGCCACCAGCCGGCGCACGGCCTCGCGCACGGGGGTCATCGACACGCCCAGTTGTTCGGCCAGCGTGCGCAGGCTGAGCGTATCCCCCGGCGCAAAGGCGCCGCGCGTGAAGGCATCGCGGAGCGCGAAATAGGCATTCTCGCGCAGCTTGACGGGATCGAGTCTGGAAATCGCGACGTGGTTCATGGCGGGGATTGACAGTTCCGCTGTGCATCTTTGATAAAATATCACAGATCACAGCCGAGTCGGTCAAGGGCAAAACCCGAAAGGGGGCAACGTGCAGAGGGACGGCGAAAAGGGGTTCTGGCTTTACGATCTGCGCGTCGAAACCGTGCTGGACGGTCGCCGCCCGGTCTGCCGGCATGTCGAGGGCGAAAGCTTCCGCGTGGTGGGCGAGAATCTGGTGTTCGACCGCACCAACCGCGTGTCGATGTATGCCCTCGTCGCCATCCTGCCCCACCTTCCCGCCCGCCAGCGCGACACCGACCCGGACGACTGGATGAGCACGGATTCCGAGATCGCCTGCCCGGACCCCCATTGCGGCGGCCGCTTCCGGATCGTGCGCGAGGGGCGGCGCTGGTTCAGCCATGCCGCGACCACCGGCCTGCCCGACGCCCGCGGCACCCCCTACTGGCAGGAGGGCCAGACATGACCGTCGAAACCACCGAACTGCGCCCCGGCCATCCCATGTCGCGGATCCTGAAAGGCGGCTGGCAACTGGCCGGCGACCACGGCGAGGTCGTGCCCGCCCAGGCCATCGCCGACATGGAGGCCTTTCTGGACGCCGGCATCACCACCTTCGACTGCGCCGACATCTACAAGGGCGTCGAGGAGATGATCGGCACCTTCATCGCCGATGTGCGCAACCGGCGCGGCTCGGAGGTGGCGGACCGGGTCGTGGTGCACACGAAACTGGTCCCCGACCTGGGCCGCCTGACCGACATCCGCCCGGACGAGGTCGAGGCCATCGTGGATCGCTCGCTGATGCGCCTGCGGATCGAGCGGATTCCGCTGGTGCAGTTCTACTGGTGGGACATGGCGCTGGGCAACGCCATCGAGGCGCTGGAGGTGCTGAAGGACTGCCAGAAGAAGGGCAAGATCGCCAATCTGGGCACGACCAACTGGGATAGCCCGGTGATGGACCGCTTCCTCGATGCCGGTTACGACATCGCCTCGGCGCAGGTGCAGTATTCGCTGCTCGACCGCCGCGCCGCCGGGCGTTTCTCGGAATGGGGCGCGCGGCGGGGGGTGCAGATCCTGTGCTATGGCGTGCTGGCGGGCGGGTTCCTGACCGATGCCTGGCTGGGCAAGGGCGATCCCGGGTTCCAGTTCCAGAACCGCAGCCTGATCAAGTATCGCCTGATCATCGACGAATTCGGCCCCTGGGATCTGTTCCAGACCCTGCTGACCACCCTGCGCGCGATCGCCGACCGGCACGGCGTGGCGCTGGCCAGCGTGGCGACGCGCTGGGTGCTGGATCAGCCGCAGGTCGCCGGGGCCATCGTCGGCGCGCGCTATGCCCGCCACCTGCCGCAGACGCTAGAGGCCTTCCGCTTCGCGCTGGACGCCGCCGACCGCGCCGCCATCGAGGCCGTGCTGGCGCAGGCGAAGGGGCCGAACGGGCCGGTTTTCGGGCTGGAAGGCGACCGCACCGGGCGCCATGGCCGGATCATGAAATACAACCTCAACACCAACCCCAACGACAAGGTGCTGGCGGGCTGACCGCCGGAAGGGAGCGCGCATGGCCGTCGCATTTCAGCGCCCCAAGGTGCCGCGCCCGTTGCGGGTGATGGTTCTGGGGGCCTCGACCGAAGGCTGGTATCAGGCCAGCGCCGACGAGCGCCACGAGCGCATCCTGCCACGCCTGCAGGCGATGTTCGCAGCCTGGGGCGCGATGGGGGCGGTGTGCCTGGCCACGGTGGACGATGACCTGTTCGTGGCGGGCAATGGCGGCGGCTGGACCTGGTTTCTGACCTTCGATGTGCCCGATCTGGACACGCTGACGGCGATGGTCGACGAACTCCGGCTGGAGGTGGCGGGCGTGCGGCTGGACCGCTACTTCCGCCTCGACGCCCGGGTGGGCCGCGCGTTTTTCCCGCTGGAGCCCGCCCATGGCTGACGCGCCGATCCTGTCGCTGCGCGGCCTGACCCGCGATTTCGGGCCGTTCCGGGCGGTGGATGGCGTGACGCTCGACATCCGCCGCGGCAGCATCACCGGGCTGATCGGCCCCAATGGCGCCGGCAAGACCACGCTGTTCGGGATGGTCGCCGGGGCCTTGCGGCCGACCTCGGGTCAGGTGCTCTTGAACGGCGCGGATGTGACCGGCCAGCCGCCGGAATCGCTGTTCGCCCGGGGTCTTGCGCGCACCTTCCAGATCCCCCGCCCCTTCCGCCGCCTGTCGGTGCTGGAGAACCTGCTGATGGCCCCCCCGGGCCAGAGCGGCGAAACCCTGCGCGGCGCCCTGTTCGGCCGCGGCAAAGTGGCAAGACAGGAGGCGCAGGTGCGCGACAAGGCGCGCGGCATCCTGGAGTTCATGACGCTGGACCGCGTGGCCGATCAACCCGCCGGCCAGATTTCCGGCGGGCAGATGAAGCTTCTGGAACTGGCCCGCGCGCTGATGGGCGACCCGGAGCTGATCCTGCTGGATGAACCCGCCGCCGGGGTGAATCCGGCGCTGATGCAGACCCTGATCGAACGCATCGAGGCGCTGAACCGGCAGGGCAAGACCTTCGTGGTGATCGAACACAACATGGATTTTGTCATGCGCCACTGCGACCCGGTGATCGCGCTGGCCGAAGGGCGGGTGGTGTTTCAGGGCACCGCCGATCAGGCGCGGCGCGATCCCCTGCTGCTGGATGCCTATCTGGGGACGGCGGCATGAGCGGCGCGGTGCTGAGCGTGCGGGGGCTGGTGGCCGGCTATGTGCGCGACCTGCCGATCCTGCACGGCGTGGACCTGAGCGTCCAGCGCCACAGCCTGACCGTGATCATCGGCCCGAATGGCGCCGGAAAATCCACGCTGATCAAGGCCATCGCCGGGCTGGTGCCGGTCAGCGCGGGTGCCGTCACGCTGGAGGGGCGCGCCATCACCGGCATCCGCCCGGACCAGATGGCGGGGCTGGGCCTGGCCTATGTGCCGCAGACCGACAACATCTTCCGCCACCTGACGATTGCCGAGAATCTGGCGCTGGTCCTGCGCCGCCAGCCCGATGCGGCCCAGCGCCTCGACGAGCTTTACACCCTGTTCCCGCCCCTGGCCGACAAGGCCCGCGGCAAGGCCGGGGCCCTGTCGGGCGGGCAGCGGCAGATGCTGGCGGTGGCGATGGCGCTGGCCTGCAAGCCGCAGGTGGTGCTGATGGACGAACCCTCGGCCGGGCTGTCGCCCAGGATCGCGGCCGAGGTGCTGGATCTGGCCCGCGGACTGACGGCCAAGGGCGTCACGATCCTGCTGGTGGAACAGAACGTCAAGCAGGCGCTGCGCGTGGCCGATCACTGCTACATCCTGGCCGAAGGGCGCAACCAGCTGGACGGGGCCGCGGCCTCGATCCTGCAGGATCCGGCGGTGGCGGAAATCTATCTGGGCACCAGACACGCGGGGGCGGCATGATCCAGGCGCTTCTCGACGGTATCCTGACCGGGGCGATCATCTCGCTGGGCGCGATCGGGCTGACCATGGTGATGCACATCCTGCGCTTCGCCAACTTCGCCTATGCCGAGACGCTGGCCATCGGCGCCTATGTGGCGCTGGTCGCGGACAGGCTGTTCTCGGCGCTGGTGCCGGTGTTCGATGCCGCGCTGGCGCCGCTGACCCTCAGCGTGTCGCTGCTTCTGGCGCTGGTGGTGGCGATGGCGGTGGCCGGGGCCTCGGCCGTGGTGATCGACCGGCTGATCTTTGCCCGCATCCGGGCCAGGGCCGATGCGCTGTCGATGGTGTTTGCGTCCTTCGGCGTGGCGCTGATCCTGCGCAACGTGATCTCGCTGATCTTCGGCCACCATCCGCAGCTTTACAGCCAGGACATCGCGATGGCCCGGGTGCTCAGCCTGGACCCGCTGATCCTGATCAAGCCCGATCAGGTCTTCGTGCTGATGGCCGCGCTGGTGCTGATGGCGGCCTTCCATCTGGTGCTGACGCGAACGACCTTCGGCTACGCCCTGCGCGCGGTGGCGGAAAACCCGGCGCTGGCGCAGGTTTCGGGGGTGAACCTGAAGCGCATGATCGTGGCGGTCTGGCTGATCGGCGGCGGGCTGTCGGCGGCGGCGGGGGTGTTCTACACGCTGACCAACCAGTTGACGCCGATGCTGGGCCATACCTTCCTGCTGCCGGTCTTTGCCGCGACCATCGTGGGCGGCATCGGCAGCGTCTATGGCGCCGTGCTGGGCGGGTTCATCGTGGGGATCGCGTCCGGGCTGTCCTTGATGGTGCTGCCCTCGGGCTATACCCCGGCGATGCCGTTCCTGCTGATCCTGGCGGTGCTGCTGATCCGCCCGCAGGGCCTGTTTGGCGAGGATGTGCGATGATCGGCCTGATTTCGTATCTGGCGTTCTTTGCCACCATGGCGGGGATCCTGGCGATTGCCGTGCTGGGGCTGAACCTGCAATGGGGCTACACGGGGCTGTTCAACGGCGGGGTCGTGGCCTTCTTCGGCGCCGGCGCCTACGGGACGATGATCCTGGGCGCGCGGCCCGATCCGATGCTTCTGGGGGGCTTCGATCTGCCCTGGATCGTGGCCTTCGCGGGGGGCATCCTGCTGGCGGGGCTGGTGGCCTGGGTGGTAGGGGCGCTGACGCTGCGCCTGAGGCACGATTACCTGGCCATCGCCACCTTCGGCGTGGCCGTGGCGCTGGAAAGCGTCGTGCGCAACGCCCAGTGGCTGACCGGAGGGGCGCGCGGGATGCGCGGCTTTCCCCGCCCCTTCGAGGCGGCGGTGGGCGACACCTTCCTCTATGGGCTGGTGTTCCTGGCCCTGGTGATGTTTGTGCTGGCGCTGGTCTATGTCGGGCTGCAACGGCTGGTCAGCGCGCCCTACGGCCGCCTTCTGCGCGCCATCCGCGAGGACGAGGAAGCCGCGCGGTCGCTGGGCAAGAACCCGGCCCGGCTGCGCCTTCAGGCCTTTGTCATCGGCTCGATGATCATGGGGGCCTCGGGCGGGCTCTATGTGTCCTATACCGCTTTCATCAGCCCGCAGGACATGGCGCCGATCCTGACCTTCCAGATCTGGGCCATGCTGATCGTCGGCGGCGCCGGCAACAACCGCGGCGCGCTGCTGGGGGCCTTCCTGATCTGGGCGGTCTGGACGGCCAGCGGCTTTGCGCTGGCGCGGCTCGCCCCCACCGACTGGCAGCTTTATTCCGGGTCGATCCAGTACATCCTGATCGGCGCGGTCATCGTGGCCATGCTGCTGTGGCGCCCGCAGGGGCTGCTGCCCGAACGCCTTTCCATCCGTCACACCGAAACGGCCGCATCGGCCCGAACCACCAGCAAGGGAGTAACCTGACCATGAAACACCGACTCACCGCATTGGCCGGCGCGGCGGCGCTGACTGTCTTTGCCCAGGCCGGCACCGCCGCGGCCCAGGATTGCGCCCTGAACGTGGGCGTGGTCTATCCCACCTCGGTGGACTGGGGCCTGCCCATCGCCGAGACCGCCCTGTGGGTGGCCGGCATGATCAACGAGGCCGGCGGAGTCGATGGCTGCACCGTCAACCCGATCCTGCGCGACGACCAGAACGATGCGCGCGTGGGCGTGGATGCGGCGCGGGCGCTGGTCGATCTGGACCGCGTGCAACTGCTGATCGGCACCGTGTCGTCGGGGGTCACGATCCCGATCCTGACCTCGGTCACGGCGCCGGCAGGGGTCATGCAGATGAGCTGCTGCTCGTCCTCGACCCGGCTGACCGCCATCGCCGCCTCGGGCGAATCGCGCGGCCTGTGGTTCCGCACCTTCGCCACCTCGAACGTGCAGGCGGTCGTGGCCGCGATGGCCGCGCGCGAGCAGGGCATCACCCGGATCACCATCCTCTACAAGAACGACGACTGGGGCCAGGACATCGCCCGCCTGTCGGCGGCGGCCTTCGAAGGGCTGGGCATCACCGTGGCCGGCCAGATCGCCATCAACGACGCGCAGCCCAGCTACCGCGCCGAAGTGACCGAGGCCCTCCAGACCCAGCCCGAGGCGGTCTATCTGGCGCTCTATCCGACCGAAGGCACCGCCGTGGTGCGCGAATGGATCGGGCTGGGCGGCACGACCCGGATGATCGGCACCAACTCTCTGAAATCCGAGGATTTCCGTTCCGCTGTCGGCCAGCAGTTCCTGACCGATTTCACCGGCATCGACACCTCGGCCCCGCGCAGCGACAGCGCCACCAGCTTTGTCGAGGCCTTCACCGCCCATTTCGGCCGCGCGCCGTCGGGCCCGGGCCTGCCCAACAGCTTTGACGCCGCCGCCATCGCCCTGCTGGCCTATCACGCCGCCGGCCGCGAGGCGACCGGCGCCGAGATCGCGGCCCAGGTTCCGCGCATCACCGACCCGGCGGGCGAGGCGATCCCCGCCACCGTCGAAGGCTTTGCCCGCGCGATGGAGGTCCTGTCGGCCGGCGGCACCGTGTCCTATCAGGGCGGCACCGGCGCGGTCAGCTTCGATGCGAACGGCGATGTCTCGGCCCCGGCGGTGACCTGGAACTTCGGCACCGATGGCACCGTGACCGAAACCCGCTATGTCACGCTGGAAGAAGTCGCGGCCCTGATGGCCGAGATCGGCGAATGATCCCATGCGCGCGCCGGTTCCCGTCATCCTGATCGGCAGGGGGCGGATCGGCGGCGCCGTGGCCGACTGGCTGGGGGGCAACCCCCGGTATCGGCTGGTTGACGTGATCGGGCGCCGCGGGGGGCAAATCCCCGCGGCGCCCCCTGACATTCCGGGTCTTGTGCTGGAGACCGCAGGCCCCGGCGCGCTGGCGGACTGGGGCGAACGGGCGCTCGCCTGGGGCGAGGTCTGGTCGGTCGGGGCCGCCGCCCTGCTGGACGCGGGCCTGAGGGCACGGCTGCAGGGCCCGCATCCCCTGCGCCTTTTCACGCCCTGGATCTCGGGCCCCGCGCTGGCCCCGCCCGGCACGCCCGCGACGCTGCACATCGAACAATCCGCGCCGGGCCTGGCCCCTGCCCCGGGCCTGATGTTCGACGGCCCCCTGACCGAGGCCGCCCGCCGCTTTCCCCACCACCTCAACACCGCCACCGCCGCCGCCCTCGCCGGCCCGGGCCTTGCCGCCACGCGCGTGGCCCTGCACTGCTCGCCGCCCGGCGGCGCGCATGTGATCCGCGCGCGCTTTTCGATGCCCGGCCAGAGCATCCTGACCGAGGTGACCTTTCCGGGCGACGGCCCCCACCCGGTCGCGCAGGCGCTGATCGCCGCGCTGGCGCGGCGGGATGACTGGCTGCGCCTCGGCGCGGGCTGAGCAGGAATTCACCACCCCGCCCGCCGCGTGACGCCGCGCAAGGCAGTTCACGCGCGCCGGCACAATTTTCTGGACCTGTGGCCCCTCGCGTGAAAGTCTTTTGATCAAAAGGCAGGGCGACAACGATTCGCCCGATGGGAGGGACCATGACCCAGGCCACGCTGATCATCACCAACGCCCATGTCCTGACGATGGACCCCGCCCGGCCCCGGGCCGAGGGCGTGGCGCTGGCGGGCGAGCGCATCCTGGCCGTCGGCCAGACCGCCGCCATCCGGGCGCTGGCGGGCCCGGGCTGCCGCGAGATCGACGCCAGGGGCGCCACCGTCCTGCCCGGCTTCATCGAAAGCCACCTGCACCTGTTCATGGGCGGTTCGGAACTGGCGCATCTGCAACTTCTGGGCGTGCATGGCCCCGAGGCCCTGCGCAAGGCGCTGCTGGCCTATGCCGCGGCGCACCCCGACCGCAAGGTGATCGTGGGGCAGGGCTGCGAATACGCGATCTACGACCGCCCGCTGACCCGGCACGATCTGGACGCGATCCTGCCCCACCGCCCGGTGATCCTGCTGGCCGCCGACCACCACACCGCCTGGGCCAACACCATCGCGCTGGAACAGGCCGGCATCCTGCACGGCAAGGCGCTGGGTCCGGGCAACGAGATCGTCATGGAAAACGGCCTCGCCACCGGCGAACTGCGCGAGTTCGAGGCCAAGGCCCCGGTCCTGACCCTGGCCGGTGAAAACCGCATCATGGCCGGCATCGCCACCGGCCGCGACCCGGTGCCCGCCCCGACGCAGGCGCAGATGCTGGAAGACCTGCCCGCGATGGAGCGCGGCCTGGCCCATTGCGCGCGCCATGGCTTCACCAGCCTCGTGAACATGGACGGCAACCGCTACACCCTGCAGGTGCTGGACCACCTGCGCCAGCAGGGCCGCCTGACCGCTCGGGTGCGCGTGCCCTATCACTTCCGCAACGATCACAGCCTCGACGAACTGGCCGAGGCCAGCGCCATGACCGCCGATTACAACGACGACTGGCTGTCCTCGGGCTTAGTGAAGATGTTCATGGACGGCGTGATCGACAGCCGCACCGCGGTGATGAACAACGATTACCCCGGCGAACCCGGCGTCAACGGCGAACCCCTGCACACCGCCGAACGCTTTGCCGAGATCTGCAAGGAAATCGACCGCCGCGGCCTGTCGATTGCCGTTCACGCCATCGGCGACGGCGCCGTGCGGCGCACGCTGGACGGCTATGAGGCCGCCTATCGCGCCCACGGCCCGCGCGACCGGCGCAACCGGATCGAACATATCGAATTCATCGACCGCGCGGATATTCCGCGCATGGTCGAGATGGGGGTCGTCGGCTCGCTGCAACCCTCGCACCCGCCCGGGGCGATGGATTTCCCGCTGTTCCCCACGCTCGACCGCCTGCCGCGCGACCGTTGGCGCGATGCCTACCTGTATCGCACGCTGGCCGAGGCCGGGGTGAAACTGGCGCTGGCCAGCGACTGGCCGGTGGCCGATGTGAACCCGCTGCGCTCGATCCAGGCCGCGGTGACGCGCCAACCCTATGAGGGCGCGCAGGACGAACGCCTGTCCCTGCACGAGGTGCTGGCCGGCTACACCCTCGGCGGCGCCTGGGCCACGCATACCGACGACCGCAAGGGGATGCTGAAACCGGGGTATCTGGCGGATGTTGTGGTGCTGGACGGCGACATCGAACACACCCCGCCGCACCGCATCGGGGAAATGGACATCGCGGCCACCATCTGCGGCGGGCGTGTTGTGTGGGAGGCCGCATGACCCGCCCCGAAATCGAGATCACCAGCGTCAACAAGGTCTTCGGTCAGGGCGACGCCGCCTTCCACGCCCTGCGCGACATCGACCTGACGATTGCCACGGGCGAGTTCTTCACGCTTCTGGGCCCCTCGGGCTGCGGCAAGACCACGCTTCTGCGCGTCATCGCGGGGTTCGAACAACCCACGTCAGGCTCCTTGCGCATCAACGGGGCCGAGGTGGCGGGGCTGGGCCCGAACAGGCGCCCCGTGAACACGGTGTTCCAGTCCTACGCCCTGTTCCCGCACATGACGGTGGCGCAGAACATCGGCT
>Ga0075157_10001295_pt1 | contig 15925 bp, 10 predicted proteins | sample JI81BgreenDNA_FD_70967 | JGI IMG/M metagenome (GOLD analysis project Ga0075157, IMG submission 70967) | Wastewater effluent complex algal communities from Wisconsin, to seasonally profile nutrient transformation and Carbon sequestration -... | ecosystem: Engineered > WWTP > Effluent > Algae...
TTGACTATGATAAAGTCCCTATCGGATTTAATCTATTCAAATTTAAGAACCCACCAAGCTCACATCCGACAGAGGATATTTTAAAGGTAACTACAAGCAAGAAATTAGAATTTCGTGGAGGGATTAAAGTTGAGAATAGAAGTTATCTAAAGAATTTACTTCCCAAAATATTTATTGATGGAGCTGATGGAACTGAAAATATATTTTTAGAATTTCCTGAAACTAATAAAAAGATTCCTTTAATCCGGAGTTCCATTATTCCTGAAGAATTTATAATTCCTGAGAGTGTTATATGTAATCAAAATTTTTTAGTAAGAATTGAAAATGAAAACTTAGACAATTCCGAATTGCCTTATCAGATAATAGACATTGACTTTAATCCCCTTGACATCATCAATGAAAATCTAACCAAGCGAAATAGGTTTGGTGAGGTTTGCGAGGCTAGTGATGAATTCTATGTTGTAGGTAGTAATACAACATACAATGATTGGCAAAGACAAACATCATGGTCACTTCCATTCTTTTCTGTTTTCTATAAAGAAACTGATTTTGTACCAAATAACATAGAATTTGAACTTCAAAAAGGAAATCTCATTCTGCAAATTCTAAGTATGAAACGAAATTTGAAGTTTCAAGAGTTCTCAGAAATTATTGATTCTATTGAAAATATTGAGAAAGTTTGGGAGTTGTCAAAATTACAACAAAGCCCAAAATATATCAAGCAAACTGCAATTAGTTTTTATGATTACTTAGGTTGTTTGGATTATGATTACTTTCTAAATAAAATTTCTATCAATAAACCCCAGTTCGTAATAATTCCTTCTCAATCTTCTGTGAAAGCAATTCTTATTGGCGGACATTCAAAAGCATTTATTGACAACTTGAAAGACGCTTGCAATACTCATGAAGTGAATATTGAAATTATTCCGCAAGCCAAGCAACTTGAAATTTATTATCTGCCTGACTTAATCCGGCTCACTCCTGCAAATTGTAAAAACTGCATTGATGCATGGAAAAAATTACAACGGATTGCAGAACAATTAAACATAGAATTTAAAATCACAGAGAAGCCAATACCGCAACCGCAGATTGTACAATTTGGTTTACAAGATTTCAGCGAAACCATTGAAGGTTACAAGAAAAATGTTTTAGCAAACAAGTTTGTAGAAAAACCAAACTACGAATGGGCAAGAAAAGTGTTTGACATCAATCTCTTGAAGTTTGTTAAAGACACAGGAGAGATTGATAAAAAACTTTCGCTGCAAGAATATTATGTCCGCTATCAATACACACACATTCTTTGGCTTGACCACAAATCTTATGAAGTGGATAGGAACTGGGGTAAGTTTTTACTGCTATCTGAAAAGGATAAGAAAGTAATTTACTACAACGAAACCACCAACGAGTTGGCAATACCAAAATATGTTCAGCTTCCCCGACTTATTGCCGAATCTATTATGTTACTTAGTGGGCAAGTTCCATATTATAAAAATGTAAGTATTGACGGTAGCAATTTGGTTTATCAGTTTTATCAAAATGTTCCTAAACTATTTGCTGAAAATTTATTTAAGAAGTTCAATCAAAATATTCAATTTAAAAATGACTGGTAAATCATGAGAGACCCAATCACCGCATTTGATATAATCAAAGACAACTACATCCGTTATGTAGAAACTGCATTTGATACAAAATTCAATTCTGTAAATGCAGAGAGAAGGATCAAGTTAAATACCGACAGAGTATTATACAGAGAACCTTGGATTGAACCATTGCCGGATTACAAATCAAGTGGAATCACTATTTCGCAACTTACAAAAGGTGATGTTCCGAACATGACAGATGCAGAGTTGGAAACATTCAAGTCACTCGTGAAAACCGGATTGTTTTCTGATTCCTTTCCTATGTATGCACACCAGGCAAACATGCTCAAGCAAGCAATGAGCAATAAGCATTGCATCATTACATCAGGAACGGGTTCAGGTAAGACAGAGTCTTTTTTATTGCCATTATTTGCACAACTATCAAAAGAACTTTCAAGATGGGGAAAATCTTCCGGCACAAATAAATATTATTGGTGGAACGATTCTGATTTGGCTGATAAAGACATTGTCAAAGATTTTACGTTAAGTCCTGAAGTAAGACAAAGACCAAATGATGGAAGACCCCAAGCAGTAAGAGCACTTATTCTTTATCCCATGAATGCGTTAGTTGAAGATCAACTAACACGATTGAGAAAAGCACTTGATTCGGACAAGACAAGAGAATGGTTAGAAAATAATGCAAACAACAACTCAATATATTTTGGGAGATACACCGGCAGCACACCATCATCGGGTGAATTACATTTATTTAATGAAAATGGGGTAAAAATAATTAACAAGTATAAAATTGAGCAATTACGAAAAGAACTTGCAGCACTTGAAAAATCTTCAAATGATATAAAGCAACACATTGAAGAAAACAAAGGTGTGCCGGATGGTTTAAGTGACACACCGGAAAATCTGATTGCATTTTATCCGAGGCTAGATGGTGCAGAAATGCGAACACGGTTCGACATGCAAGTTGCACCGCCTGACATAATGATTACGAATTACTCTATGTTAAGCATCATGCTTATGAGAGAAATTGATAGTGGTATATTTGACAAAACAAAAGATTGGCTCAATTGCGATGATGAGTTTTCAAAAGACCTTTCAGAAGAAGAAAAAAGGAAAGAAAAAGGAAACAGAGTTTTTCATTTAATCATTGACGAGTTGCACCTATATAGAGGAACACAAGGAACAGAAGTAGCATATCTTTTAAAACTAATCCTGAATAGATTGGGGTTACACCCCAATCATTCTCAATTGAAGATACTTGCTTCTTCTGCGTCACTTGATGCAAATGATTCAAAGAGTATTGACTTCATTCAGGACTTTTTTGGTGTTGCTGATGCAAAAAATTCTTTTGCAATTATCAAAGGAGAAAACAATCCGGTTCATCCTTTATCCAGCGGAGTTGCAAAACTTCCTATTGACCCATTCAAAAAACTTAGTAAGGTTTTTTATGCAAACAATGGAAACATAAATTCAGAAGAATTTATTCAGCAATGTTTACTAACGGCAAACGAATTGAAATCCTTTGCGAAAATTACTTTGACAGAAGCAGAGCCAAGACAATTAGTTTTAAAAGTTCTGCTTGATAAAAAGTTAGAGTTAAGAGAACGCTTATACAATGCTTGCACCATTGAAGGAAACGAAAGAGCCGTATGTTCATTAAGAGCAAATGGTGATATTGAAGGCAAAGACATTTTAACTGAAAGTTTATTCGGAGAAATAAATTCAAAAGAAGATTTGAGGAAAGCACTAAGCGGCTTGCTTATTCTGCGTTCAATGTATGACCTTCCTGAATTCAGGAAAATTGAATCCGACAACAACGAATCAAAATTACCACGACTAAGATTTCATTATTTCTTCCGCAACATTGAAGGATTGTGGGGTTCACTTAATCCCGATGATATTGAAGAAGAATTTAAAGACGAAGAAAGAACTGTTGGAAAATTATATCCACAAGCTCAAATAAAATCAGAGAAGGGTTACAGGGTTTTGGAATTACTCTATTGTGATAATTGTGGAACAACGCTTTTTGGTGGTAGCCGATTGAAAGCATCAGATGAAACGAATAGTTTTTTTGAATTGCTTCCGCTTAGTCCAAATATTGAAGGCATTCCTGAAAAAACTCCTCATAAGCTTTTGGAAAGAAGAACTTACCAAGAGTATGCTATCTTTTGGCCACAAGGCAAACAAGAATTAGAACCACACGAAAGGCCAAGCGGTTATTGGCGGCAAGCGACATTAAATAATTCTATCAATCAAAAAGACTACATCTCTACCTGGGAGAAAGCATCAATAAATGTTTTTTCAGGAGACATAAAAGAAACTTACGAAAAGGCGGAGCAAGAACCTACCAATTGGAGGAAAGGATATTACTTTAAGATTGCTCACAAAGATTCTTCAAGATTAGATATTGCGTTTAGCAGTTTATCCGTAGATACACATAAGGCAACGCCATGTGTTTGCCCTGCATGCGGGGTTAATCATAGCAAGCACAAGCAAGGAGCAAGCAAAAACAAAATTTCTTCCATCAGAGGTTTTAGAACGGGTTTTGCCAAATCAAGCCAAATGTTTGCTAAAGAGTTGATGTATCAGTTACCAAGCAAGCAAGACGAAAGAAAATTAGTTGTGTTTTCAGATAGCCGAGAAGATTCAGCACAAGTTGCAAATGGTATTGAGAGAAATCATTTTTTGGATTTGTTAAGAGAACTTTTGATTCGTGAATTGAACAGTCGGCTAATAATCAAACTCGAAATATTAAAAGCTTTCAGAGCAAACGACATTGAAAGAATTTCAGAATTCAGATTGCAATACAATGAACTTGTTGACGAAGTAGATGATGTTTGGAATGATGCAATTACAACAAGAACTACTCCCAAAGCAATTAGTGATAAGAATTTCGCTTTGCGAAAAATTAAAGAAATTGAAACTAGGATTATTAAAGTCAGAGATTTGGTTGACTACACTAATAATTTAAACTTAGCTCCATTAGTCAAGCGTTTAGCAGAGTTGGGTATAAATCCGGGGGGCAATGACATCCGTTTGCAATCAACTCCCGATACAAAAATACCTTGGTATAAAGTAATTCACTTTGAGAATCCACAACAGTGGGTTGAAGGAGTTGATGACGAATTTATAAGAGAAATAAAAAAGGGAACATTAAGAAAGATGGCAAATATGTTTTTTGCTTCTTTGTTTTATTCGTTTGAAAGTTCTGCATTGGGTTATCTTACAATCAATCCAGACACACCAGCAATTGCTAAGTATGCAGGCGTAGTTGGATTAGCACCTAATGTTTTTCTTGAAATTGTAAACTCTACAATAAGAATCTTAGGTGACAAATTCAATCACAATCAAGTTGATGAGGACAATTTTCCGTTTGACATTATTTCTTACAGTAATTTTCCAAGTTTGTGCAAAGGTTACATTACGAATGTTGCAGACCGACTTTCTATTTCGGATACACTTTTAGGGCAAAGTATTTTTGACCTGCTTACTGAAATAAATCTTCTAAACGGAAACACAGGTTTACAGTTTGAAGATTTATTTATTAAAGCATCCATTGCAACTGATGATGTTTGGTTGAGTAGCAAAAGCCGGAGAGCACACCTGCATTTTTCCGGTGGAGTTTGCACACAAACAAAATCACGACTTGACCCATCAAATAAAACAACTTGTGTAAAAGTATGGGAAGAAAATTATTTATCCCATTCTGCAATGATTCAAAATAGAGAGCCAATAAGAATTCATTGCGAAGAACTAACCGGACAAACTGATAATCAATTTCAAAGGCAACGGCATTTTAGAAATGTTGTTTTGAAAGCAGAAGGAAATCCACTTGTAAAGCAAATAGACCTGCTAAGTGTGACAACAACATTGGAAGTTGGGGTTGACATCGGAGCATTGCAAGCAGTTATGTTAGCGAATATGCCACCGCAAAGATTCAACTACCAACAAAGAGTTGGACGTGCAGGGAGACGAGGTCAAGCTTATTCAGTAATACTCACTTTTTGCAGAGGTAGAAGTCATGACGAATTTTATTTTTCAAATCCTCAAAAGATTACAGGCGACAGTCCACCTACTCCATTCTTGACAATGAAGCAAGAAAGAATTTGCTTGCGTTTAATTTCAAAAGAAATTTTAAGGCTAGCATACTTGACAATTGAAGTGAACGAAAACTTTGATGAGAGTAAATCAAGCATTCACGGAGTATTTGGAAAAACTCATAACTGGAATAGTTACAAAACACAATTAACAGATTGGATAAATGCCAATCATAATTCCGTTAAGTCAGTTATTGATTGCATTACACCCTATCAGATAAACAGCTTGAAAGAACAATTTCAAAATTATTTTAACGACACAGTTACAGAAAATGGATTTGTTGCAAAACTTGAAAGTGTAATTATGAATGCTGAAATTCCTACTGATGATATTTCACAAAAATTTGCTGAAGGTGGAATTCTCCCAATGTTTGGAATGCCAACTGATGTAAAATACTTTTATCACGGAACAGCACCTAATTATGAAACTCTGAAAATTGATAGAGGGCAAGCGATGGCAGTTTATGAATTTGCTCCTGGTGCACAGAAAACAAAAGACAAAGCAATTTATCAATCAATTGGTTTTACTTCCGACATCGTAAAATTAAATGATGGTGGCAGGGATATTCTCACCAACAAAGAAGATAGCTTAACAGGCAATTCACCTTTCTATTTGAGTAGATGGATGGAGAGATGCAAAAAGTGCGGCTACAATAAATCATTTGCTGAAAATGAAGAACCAACAAACATGCAGTGTCCGAATTGCGGAAACTTTGACACATATACATATGGAAAGTTCAGAATTAAATCGCCTAAAGCTTACAGGAGTAATTTTCTGTTAGGTGCAGATAATAGAGATGAGGCAGATTTTGTAACGAATAGACCTCCTATTTATGCTGATCGGTCAACAGAAGGTGATGCAAACAGAGACGATAAAAATGTAGCTAATACAAAACTTATTATTTCCGACAAAGATGTTACATGGAGGATAAATACGAACGGTGATAAATTTTATTCAGGTAGTTATTATGAAGTCAGAAATTATAATCCTGAAACTCACAGGCAATCTATTTTCAAGAATCAATGGATTCAAGACACTTTTGTCCCACCTGCAATTGGCACAAACAATCCTTTCATAAACGAGGATAGATACAGCATTGAATTCATAAACAGAATTCAAGAGCAGCCAATTGCTTTAGCTATTAATAAAAAAACAGAAATCCTAAAATTCTTTCCGGTTTCTGTTCCTCCTGAATTGCATTTAGATATGTTCAATCTGAAAGAAAATCCAAACTATTTTGAGAGGCAAAGTTTGGGAGTGAGAGCAGGTTTTTATTCAAGTGCATTTCTACTTCAAAGGGTTTTGGCAGATACACTTGATGTTGACCCGACTGAAATTGAAATTGCCGACATAACAAAAAGAGAAATTGATGACATTATAAAAAAGAATGTTGCTGAAATAATTCTTACTGACGAGTTGCCAAATGGTTCAGGTTTCGTCAGAAAACTTTATGAGGAATTTGAGTCAATGCTGGATGAAGCTTTACACCCAAAATCAATTGACACTTACATAAATCGTATTCATTCAGATGAACATCAAAGCAGGTGCTATGATGCCTGTTATGACTGCTTGAAAGTTTATCGCAACATGAATTGGCACAGCTTGTTGGATTGGCGTTTAGGGTTAGGCATTTTGAGAATCTTTAAAGACAGGAATTACAAGTCGGGTGCAGATGGAAAGTTTGAAGAAATTGAATTGAAAAATTGGAAGGCATTTGCATCAACATTGAGAGACCAGTTTGTTGAAAGTTTTTTTGTTAAAGTAGGTAACCCCAAAGATGATTACATAATTGACTTTGATGGACTACCTGCAATCAAACATGGTTCAGCAAGAAATGGCAGACGGAAAATAATATTAATTGTGCACCCATTTTGGAAATTAGAAAACCCCGAAGAAGATGCATGGTATACAAACAGGATAAGTGAAGCACATGAGTACATTTTAAGCAAAGGGGGAAGTATAGAAGACGATTTTGAATGCTTGGATACTTTTAATCTTCAAAGAAGAATCGGTTGGTGCTTTGAAAAAATTATGAATAAATGATTCAGAAGTTAAGCAATCTTAAATTAAAAAAGCTGAATCGTATTTCACCTAGTCAATATCATTCGGCAATCAGTTGTCCTTATAAATTAGTATTAGCTAATTCATACGGGTATCAACCTTTATTACCGTTAAATGCAAATGCCCACTTTGGTACTGTCATTCATAAAATGATTGAACTGATTTCAAAAGGTGCAATAAATGACGAGCAAACATTTTCAGAAAATTGGATTGATTTAATTAAAAAGAAAGAAGATGAATTGAAGGAGAAAGGTTTGACAAGTATCACTCCTTTAAAATATTTTGTAAATGATTTTGCATTAAAGAAAAATCAAGTGAAAAGCATCTTGCAGAAAAAGCAGGAAAAATTAAATCACACTACAAAACAATCATCAAGTAAATTTTATCCCGAAATGAGATTGGAAAACTCAGACAAGAGCATTACTGGTGTTGCTGACTTAATAATTGAAAATGATTTAGGTACTACAATATTAGATTTCAAAACTGGAAAAATATTTTCCGATGCAATTGATGAAAGCGGTATAAATGAACCGATCGTAAAAAAAGAATATGAAATACAACTTAAACTGTACGCTCACTTATACTTTCTTATGACTGAAAAATATCCTAAATCTCTTTTCATTGTAACTCTTTCAAATGATTTCATTGAAGTAGAGTTTCAAAATTCAGATTGCGAAAAAATCTATTCTGAAGCATTGAATTTTCTTTCTACAACAAACTCTTACATCTCAAATAATGATTTAACAACTATTGCAAATCCTTCAGTTGAGAATTGCAAATATTGTTCTTACAGACCAGCATGTAGCTTTTATTCAAATTGGTTAACTCTTAACTTTGAAGCGGTAAATGACTTGTTTGGAAGAGTTGAAAAAGTAAATCAATTCAGTAACGATACACTTGGATTGCAATTGCAGACCCAAGACAAACAAGTTTTAATAAATGGTTTACCAATAGGGAAAAAGATAGATTTTGAATCTTTACTTGGCAAAAATGTAATACTCTATAATTTAAAAAAAACAAAGCAGTCATTAAATGCAACTGCGAATAGCTTTACAGTAGTTTATGAATAATCATATCGAACATAAAATTCCAATACTTTCCTTCTACTCCGGTGGCGGCTTTTTAGATATGGGCTTTGAGCAAGCAGGTTTTGAAACTGTATGGACAAATGAAGTTGATCCGGCATTTGCAAAACTTCATGCTGCCGGAATTACTTCATGGAGAAAATCAAGAGGCAATGGAATCAAAGCTGAAATCTTTAATACAAAATCTATAACCGAAGTTTCTTCAATGGAAATTTTAAAGGAAGCCTTTCCTGATGGTAAACCAGAACACTTTGGAATGATTGGTGGACCACCTTGTCAAGACTTTAGCATGAATGGAAGTTTGAAAGGTTTTGAAGGTGAAAGAGGCAAACTCACGATTTTATTCTTTGATAAAATATTGGAATTGAAGCCGACATTTTTTGTAATGGAAAATGTAACTGGCTTAACAAAGCGAAGCGAGACAAAGGAGTTTTTGCAAACACTTTTAAAAAGAGTTGAGAAAGAATATTTTGTTGACCACGAGAAATTAAATGCTTTGGAATTTGGCGTTCCTCAATTCAGAGAGAGAATTTTCTTTGTTGGAATTAAAAAAACTAAACTTGATTCTAAAATTGTAAATCAAAGTCAATTTGGTAAATGGTTTCCTTTTCCAATAGACAAAAAATATAAAGATGCTGCAACAAAATATAATTGGGCAGCACCAGTTCAGTTTGGCAAAAGTTTGACTAAGCCAAAAGATTTACCGCTTGAATTATGTGTTGAGAGTTGCTTAGTTCCACAGAGAGAAATAAATACAACTGCAAATGCAAACGAGTTTTTTAATTTGTATGTAACAGACAAAGCACTTGACGCAATTGACGAAGGCGAAACAAACAGACCTTCATTTAAACGACTTCACCGATTCAAATACAGCCCGACAGCTTGTTACGGCAACAATGAAGTTCATTTGCATCCATACAAGCATAGGCGTTTATCAGTGCGTGAGACATTAAGAATTCAAGGAGTGCCAGACACTTATGTTTTACCGACAGAGTTGCCACTTTCAAAAAAATTTAAAATGATTGGTAACGGAGTTCCTGTTCCATTAGCAAAAGCAGTGGCGGTAGCTCTAAAAACATTTATCGAGGATAATAAAGTAATCAAATGAGCCAACACACAAAAGCACACCCATTTGCAAGCCGCACAAGCCAATACTCAGACCTAAGCTTGCAAAAGAGTGTGCTTTTCCCCAACCAGAGAAGAAATTCAATTTTTTTTCTTCCAACCCTTCTGTGTTTTAATTTTTTTGCAACCGCACAACTCAAGACAGACAAGCAATCAAACAGTTTATTGCAGCCCTTAGACAGACAAAGTATATTGACACGGACGACAGAAGCACGAATCGGTAACATGGGTTTGGCGTCATGCGGGGTGACGTGCTTAAATTCAAGTGTAGTTTTTCAAATCAACTTTAGTGCTGGGGTGACAGTTTTGTGCCCTGAAATCCTGCACGAACGCCAAGCCCGAAAACGTTATAGTGAGCTGTGTAGTGCGCTAAACGGCAGAATCTCCTCGTTTTCGCTGTCTCGATGAACATGTAATTAATTAGAATCGCCCAATGGATTTCTATTTTCGGCCTAAGCTGTACTGAGATCTTTATCGTCTGTGCTGTCTCTTCATCAGAATGTCATATTCCTTATAATGGCTTGCTTACTTTGTTTCATTCAGCGTAGATGACATATATTGGGCAAAGAAACCAAGATTTTCAGGCATCCATAACCTTGAAACTGTTTTAATGCGCAATGTCAAATGACGCTTTGGAAATTCATATGCATTTTCTTGTTGGCCAGTCACAGCTTGATGGGGCAAACTGGTACTATTTGTTTTGAATTGATTGACCCCAAAACGAAAGGGCATGTTTTTGGAGCAAGTGTGCTTGTTACCGATGCTTTGGGCAATAAAACATTGGCAACCACTATTACCGATGCTGCCGAAAAATGCTTTTCAGGCGTTCCTACGGGTCGGTTGAACATAGAAATACGCCATGCCAATTATCGAACGGTGCTTTATAAAAATGTGCAACTCGGGCAAATGGGTGATACAGCCTTGATCAAGAGCGTTCTATCTCAGTCACCCGTGGATTGCCCAGCTGATGGAGGCAAAACACGCTGTCCTCATTGCCAATCTAGTAGAAAAGTATTGCCCATAAAACCCGGTTTGGTTGTTCATTACAATTTGGAAACTGAACGGGCTGTTAAACGGTATGACCACAAGCGTGCACGTCTGAATTATGAGCTTTATCATGACGGAAGCCAGGAAGTGGTGATCGGTGTTTGGATTCCAGGCGAAAAAGAAAAGTTTTGGGACTTTCAGCACTGTTGGTTTTGTACGAAGTGCCGTAGAGTATTTTGAATTATATCATGCTTGCTGCTTTCAAATGCATTCTGGATTTTGCAAGTGTGACACAGAGACGAAAGGACAATACATTCGCTTTATGCGGGTCAATACAAAATAATAGCACTTCAGGTTTTCGACCAAACGGTTTTGGTTGGCCGTATGGTCTCTACTGGATTTACCAGGCGTCAATGTACCGAATACTGCTCCCAGCGTAGCTGTCCTTGAATTATTGTCATGTGTTGCTTACGAATCGCCCAAATGCGTTATATTACGTGATGAAACGGGTTTTGGGATGGACTGACGTTATAGGCAGCCCAAGATAAAAACAGTGCAAAAAGTGACAGAAGAACTTAAAATATCAATCGAGGGACTTTACACAACCTTCTCACGCTATCCATTTCGTTCTACAATGGACGGCTGTCCTTGTTGCGTTTCTGACACCGACAAAGAGAAAATTCATACTAAGAAACTTCGACAGTTAGACGGTGACGACCTTTCGAGGTATGCTTTTAAAGCAATGACAACTTGGGGCGACAAGAACGACTTTAAGCACTACCTTCCACGAATATTGGAGTTGCTTTCGACAACAGACTTTATCGTTGACACTTTTGTTGTTTTAGGTAAGCTTGACTACGCCAAATGGACAACTTGGGCAGCAAACGAGCAGGACGTAATCAAGGACTTCCTACTTGCTTGGTGGAAAGACATGATAAAACACAAAAGTTACTTCGACAAGGAGGTATTTATCGAAATTTATAAGTTGATCAGGGACGTAAATCCATTACTCGACAGTTGGACAATTTCTTTTGATGACAACAGCTTTAAAAACTTAATTGACCTACTTGAACACCATTATCAAGACCTGACAATTCACAGCAGTGAGTTTAAAGAGGTTGACAAAGATTCTATTAATAAGTTGCTTGCCTGGCTGGCTGAAAAACAGAAAATTATTGAGAAGGGATTCTTTCACTATGAAATCATTGATAAAGAGTATGCGGAGAAAGTATCCAACACACTTTATGTGATTGAGCGAACAACATGAAAAACAGAAAGGAAGCCCGTAACAGCATCTACCCAAAAGCGGCAGTTTCTCGCATGTACAAGATTTTGATCTCAGAACGAGCAAAATGAACACTGAAATTAATCAAAGGAAGGGAAGTTTTCGGTTGCTTTTCATCGTGACCCTTCTCCTTTCAGGGTTGTTTGCTTTTGTAAACCTATCGGAGTTTACCGTAGTAGGTGTCATGAAGCACACAGACGACTACCCTTTTGGCGGTGAGGGCCCTACTCCATGGCATTACAAGTCTGCGGAACGATATGCCATTTTTAATTTAAGTTTCGGAGTACTTTTCCTTCTTGCTTTTTTTATGTGTATTTGGTCGTTTTTACAAGTTCGAAGAAACATACTTCTTGTTTCTTTTGGAGTAACGCTATTCTTGATTGCATTGCAATTGCTGACCGCCTAATTAGGCTGTCAACAGATTTACGACAAGAGATTCATGCAGCATGCATTTTTCAATGAAGAATGCCATTTACAGTTGGCACAAAGGTCGAGCGGCAGTAAATGGAATGTCCTCTTTTGCGAGTAACTGAGACTGATTTTAAGAGCTTGACATAGTGATGCCAAATATTGTACGTAAATTTGTACAAATACACGCGCCATGGTGGTCACCAATATTTCCGATTTCAGAAAAGACATTAAAAGCTACCTCGATCGGGTGGCCAAAAATTTTGAAACCCTGATCATCAACCGGGGCAAAGATTCGGGCATTGTGGTGATGTCGTTGGAAGAATACAACGCCCTGATGGCCACGAATTACGAACTGTCGTCGCGCGCCAACGAAAAGCGCCTGGATGCGGCCATTGAAAAAATGCGGAACGGGAAGTCATTTGCCAAAGACCTAATCGAAGATTGACATGAAGTTTGTTTTCGTAGATGAATCGTGGGAAGATTACCTCTACTGGCAAAAAATCGACAAGAAAAAAGTCCAAAAAATAAACGAGCTACTGAAGGACATTGCCCGTACGCCCTTCGAGGGTTTGGGCAAACCCGAGCCATTGCGGCACAAATACGCGGGTTATTGGTCGCGCCGCATCGACGAAGAGCACCGTTTGATTTACCGCTTCGAGGATGACGAAATCCAAATCCTCAAGTGTCGCCATCATTACGATTAAAAATCGATAATTGCTCCCTGAGCTGCACCATCCGCCCTACGAACCCCATGAAAGACACCCAAAGGCTCCTTATTGGCATTTTACTCTTTGGTTTGATTGGGGTTTTGTTTGTGCTTTTTTGGCCACGGCAGTACGCGCCGGCGGAAAGGGTACAGAAGCAGGAAGTGGCGTATTGGGATCTGCCCACCGGCTCGCGTATCGCCTATACCCATTTGCCGGCTACTGCCGAGTTGGAGCAGCCTTACCCGATCGTTTACTTGCATGGCGGTCCGGGCGGCGCCATTACAGCGCGGGTAATGGCCGAATTGGCCACCTTGACCCAAGAGGGCTTTGCGCTTTATTTCTACGACCAGCTGGGGAGCGGTAGGTCGAACCGACTTGCCGATATTTCGGGCTATACGGTGCAAAGGCATGTGGCCGATTTGCACGCCATTGTTGAACAGCTGCAGGCCGAAAAGGTGATCCTCATTGGGCAGTCGTGGGGTGCCATTTTGGCGTCAGCCTTTGTGGCGCAACATCCTGAGCGCGTGCACCGAATCGTGTTCACGAGTCCGGGGCCGCTCTACCCCTTAAACCCTGCAGCCTTGGAGCTCCCCGCGCCCGACAGTTTACAACTCCGTGCGCCTGTGTACACCAACCGCCAGGCCAATACCGACATGCGCAACCTCCGCATGCAGCTGGTGAGTTGGTTGGCCCGCCATTTGGGCGTCAAGCTGGCTGCCGACCATGAGGTAGATGCCTTTGCCGATGCCCTGGATCAGAAAACCTACAAATCGGCCTTGTGCGATACGTCCATCCAATTGCCAAATCGCGGAGGCAGCGGCTATTATGCCGGCATCATGACCTACAATAGCCTGCAGCAACTGCCCGATTTCAGGGCGGAACTCAAAGGCCTAAACATGCCGGTTTTGGTGATGAAAGGCAGCTGCGACAACCAGCCCTGGGGCGCCACTGCCGAATATTTGCAGCTTTTCCAAAACCACCAATTCGTGTGGGTGCCAAATGCCGGTCATTTTATAGGGGTAGAGCAGCCCGAAATGTATGTGGAGGCGATAAGGCAGTTTTTGTTGAGGTGAGGGGTGAAGAAATAGTAAATGGAATAACCCGGCAGTTTCACTTTAGGGAAACAATATCTATCTTTGATGCAGAGGTCAATTGCATGAGTGATCAGCTGAGACATAGAACCATTGTGTTTTATAAGCACTACTTCGAAGATTTCTTCAATCGGCAAACAAAAAAGGTGCAAGCCAAAATTGTTTGGACTTTTGATTTGATTGAAGAATTACCGCGAGTGCCTGAGACTTATTTGAAACACATTGAAAATACAGATGGCCTCTACGAAATACGGGTGCAGTTGGGGAGCGACATCTTCAGGATTTTCTGCTTTTTCGACCAAGGGAAATTGGTTGTCATAGCAAACGGATTTCAGAAGAAATCGCAAAAAACACCCCATCAAGAAATAGCATTGGCCTTAAAAATTAAAAGCGCATATGAAGACGACAAATAAAAACCTGATGACCCTGGAGGAGTTCAAGGCAAAGCACTACGGCCCAGTTGGATCCGCTAAACGCGATGAATTGGAGGCCGGTTACGAGTCGTTCAAAATAGGTGCACTCATTCAAGAAACGCGCTTAGAAATGGGCATGACGCAGGAACAGCTTGCCGAAAAAGTAGGAACAACAAAATCCTATATCTCCAAAATTGAAAACAACATCAAGGAAGCACGCATTTCCACCCTGCAAAAAATTGTAGAGATTGGCTTTGGTGCCCGCTTGGAATTGAACATCAAAAGGTGATTCGTTCGAGGTAGCATGCTTTATTCGAGTTTGGCAGCATTTGAGTAATGCCATCATTTGGCGCCGGTCTGCAGAACGTAAAAATGGAGGCAGTCAACTGTCAATCAACTGTCGGCTGAATGCCGAACGCCAAACGCCTCTCGCATCAACCCAAAAATCATCATCTCACCAAAATCTTCCGTTGTCCATCGTCCGTTCCCCGTCGTCTAAAAAACGTACCTTTGCACAAAAATCTGTCGCATGAAACTGGTATCGTACCTCAAAGGCACCAACGCACAGCTGGGCCTCTACCTCAACGGAAACATCTATGATTTGCACGCGCTCAATGCCGACATTCCGCCTAGCATGGGCGCCTTTTTGTTTGCCGGCGAAGAAGCCATGGATGCCGCCCGTGCCGTAGAAGCCGCCATTATCAACGGCAGCCTGCAGGCCGAACCCGACGATGTGCCCGAAGATTTTATCCTCGCCCCGGTACCCTTCCCCACTTCCTGCCGCGATGGCTACGCCTTCCGCCAGCACGTGGAAGCTGCCCGCCGCAACCGAGGCGTTGACATGATTCCTCAATTCGACGAATACCCCATCTTTTATTTCACCAACCACAATGCGGTGCAGGGCCCGGGTGAAATCGCCTGCATGCCCGACCATTTCCTGAACCTCGACTTTGAGCTCGAAGCCGCCATTGTCATTGGCAAGCAGGGACGCAACGTACCCGCCGAAGAGGCCGACAGCTACATTGCCGGCTTCATGATCATGAACGATATGAGCGCCCGCACCC
>Ga0075157_10001296_pt1 | contig 15920 bp, 15 predicted proteins | sample JI81BgreenDNA_FD_70967 | JGI IMG/M metagenome (GOLD analysis project Ga0075157, IMG submission 70967) | Wastewater effluent complex algal communities from Wisconsin, to seasonally profile nutrient transformation and Carbon sequestration -... | ecosystem: Engineered > WWTP > Effluent > Algae...
CATCTCCCGCCAGAATCTTGCACTATCCCGATTGACAATGCAGATTTGTCCGGACAAGTTGCAAGAAAAAAATGAACGTCAGGCGGATCGACACCACCAGAGATTCAGGGAGATTGACGATGATCGACAAACGCTTGGCGGCGACCGTTTCGGCGCTTGCTGTCGCTCTTGCTGCACCAGCCCATGCCCAGAATGGCGAGCAGGCCGGTACCACCGATTCCAGCGAGCAGCCCGGCCTTTCCGAAATCATCGTGACCGCGCAGCGCCGCCAGGAAAGCGTGCAGGATGTGCCGATCGCGATCAGCGCCTTCACCGCCGAGCAGCTGCGCGATCAGGGTGTTTCCAATACATTGCAGCTGGGCCAGTATGTCCCCAATCTGGTGGCGCAGAACAACACCGGGATCGGCTCTGCCAACGCGTACTTCCTGCGCGGTCTGGGATCGACCGAGACGATCGCGACCTTCGACCCGCCGGTCGGTACCTATGTCGATGACATCTATCTCTCGCGCCAGAATGCCAACAACCTGTCGCTGTTCGACGTCGCGCGGGTCGAGGTGCTCCGCGGACCGCAGGGCACATTGTTCGGCCGCAACACCACCGGCGGCGCGATCAACGTCATCATGGCCGATCCCGGCGACACCATCGGCGGCTATGCCGAGATCGGCTACGGGCGGTTCGACCGCAAGCTGGTCCGCGGCTCGATCGACCTGCCGCTCGCCGATTCGTTCGCGATCAAGGTTTCGGGCTATTGGCAGGATGACGATGGCTATGTGAAGAACGTCACCACTGGCGAGCGCCTGAACGATGATGACGGCTGGGGCGTTCGCCTTGGCGTGAAGGGAGACCTCGCCCCCTGGGCCAGGTGGCGCGCGAGCTATGCGCATATCGTTTCCAAGGGCGAGAACACGCTCAATTTCACCTGCAATCCGGCCAATCCGACCGACTGCAAGGGCCGTTTCTCGACTACCGGCCTGCGCGAGAACCCCACTTCCGCCACGCCCTTCGCGCCTCTGGTGATCCAGGGCCGCAAGGCGAGCTATGGTAACGGGCAGGAAGCGGCAACCGACCTAATCACCTCGAACCTGTCCTTCGACATTGCCGACAAGACGACGCTCAGCCTGATCACCGGCTATGTCAGCCTCAACCAGCAGTTCGCGCTCGATTTCTTCGACGGGCGCGGCGGTCCTTCGGCTAGCGTGCCGTTCCCGACGGTGCAGGGCTATGCGCGCGGCGGCTTCACGATCGTCAATGACGGCAGCCACCAGCAGTTCACCCAGGAAATCAAGCTCGATGGCAGCTTCGGCAACGGCCTGGTCGATTATGTCGCGGGCTTCTTCTATATCGACGAGCGTAACCGGACGAACCTGGCCGATGTGTTCTCGATCTCGCCGGCCGTCTCGCTGCTGCTGGGCGATCGCATCATCCGCAACACGACCAAGGCCTATGCAGGCTATGTCCAGGCGGACCTCAACATCACCGAGCAGCTGAAGCTCACCGCCGGCGTGCGCTATACCGACGAGACCAAGAATGTCTCGATCACCGACAACCGGCCTTCGTGCAATGACGGCACGATCGAGGCGACGTGCATGTTCGACCAGAATCTGCGCGCGGCCAACGGCGTGATCATCCCTCGCAGCCAGAATGTGAAGATCTGGACCCCGCGCTTTGCGCTGAACTTCAAGCCCAATGACGACCTGCTGCTGTTCGCTTCGGCGACGCGGGGCTTCAAGTCGGGGGGATGGAATGCGCGCGCGACTGCGCCCAGCCAGTTCCTGCCCTTCGATGAGGAGCGGGTGTGGAGCTACGAAGCGGGCATCAAGAGCGAGTTTTTCGACCGCAAGGTGCGCGCCAACATCACCGCCTTCTGGATGGATGTGAGCGACCTGCAGATCCTTGCCGGCCTGCTCAACCCTGCCACCGGCGCGATCACCTTCCTGACCCGCAACTTTGCCGATTACCGCAACAAGGGGATCGAGGCGGAACTGACCGTCGCGCCGGTCACAGGCCTGACGCTTTACGCCAATGTCGGCTATCAGGACGACAATTACCGCGTGCCCAATGCGCCCGCCGGCAACGATATTTACGGTATCCAGAACGTTCAGGCGCAGCTTGCAGCGTGCCGTGCACAGCTGGCTGCCGGGCAGATTCCGGCCAGCGCGAACAGCGCACCGGCAGGCCAGCCGGTCAACAACGCGCCTGCCTGCGCCGCCGGGATCGTGACCGCCAATGGCACGATCGCAACCCCGGTCCGCACGCCCGACTGGTCGCTGGCAATCGGCGGCAGCTATCGCGCACCGCTGGGGACAAGCGGGCTGACCCTCGTCCCCACGATCAACGCCAGCTACCGCTCGAAGCAGGAGGTCGCGATCGCCAACCTGTCGATCTACAACCAGCCGGTGACGCGCGGCGGTCGCACCACGCCCGCCAATCCCTTCGGTGACGGACCCTTCGTTACCGGATCGGAAAGCCCGGCGGCCTGGCTGGTCAATGCAGGCCTCGCGCTGAACGGCCCCGAGGACCGCTGGCAGCTGGCGGTCGAGTGCACCAACTGCTTCAACGAGGAATTCATCCAGTCCTCGCTGTCCAACTACAGCTATCTGAACCAGCCGATGATGTGGACGGTGCGGGCGCGCTACAATTTCTGATCGCGCATTCTGGCCGTCAGGCGGATGGAGCATCGTGCGACTCTGTGCGATGCTTCCCTCCCGCCTAGGCTTTGCATTCATGGTGGACTGACGGGAGCGACGCGTTGGCAAGCAGGGCAGACGAACTGACAGCAGGTGTGGCGCCGGCTCCGCGTGGCGAATTTGCGGGCGGGTGGAAGGTGCTGCTGGCAGGCGTGATCGGCGTGGCCTGCGGAGCTTCGCCGATCCCGTTCAACGTCGTCGGCTTCACCATCGCGCCGCTGTCGAAGGAATTCGGCTGGACCACGACCGAGATCCTCACGCCCATCACCATTTTCGGTGTGGTTGCCGCGCTGCTCGCGCCGGTCTTCGGCTGGTTGGCAGACACTTATGGTGTGCGCCGCATTGCCCTGTGGTCGCTGTTCGCTTTCGGGGCAACCTTCGCCGCGCTGTCGCTGACCCCGCCGGTGCTCTGGGCCTATTACCTGCTCTGGCTGCTGGTCGGGCTGGTGGGTATCGGATCGACCCCGGTGACCTGGAGCCGCGCGATCAACATGTGGTTCTACAAGAGCCGCGGGCTGGCGCTCGGTCTCTTGCTGTTGGGCACGAGTCTTGCGGCAATTGTTGTGCCCATACTCGCGGTCTGGGCGATCGAGAACCATGGCTGGCGCTCGATGTTCGCGATTGTCGGCATGCTGCCACTGCTTGTCGCGCTGCCACTCGCTTTCTGGCTGTTCCGCGAACCCCGGCCCGAAGAGCAGCCGCCGGGCATCAAGACCGCGAGCGGTGCGCTGACCGGGGTGACGCTAGGTCAGGCGCTGCGCGACTATCGTTTCTGGCTGATATGGGCATCGATCCTCGTGATCGCGTTGACCTTTGGCGGCGCGTTCATCAACATGCCTGCGATCCTTGCCGACCGGGGCATTCCGGCGCAGGGCGCGGCCTCGGTCATGGGCATATTGGGGCTTGGCATCCTTTCGGGGCGGATCATCACCGGACTGCTGCTCGACCGCTTCTGGGCCGGGTTTGTCGCCTTTCCGCTGCTCTGTCTGCCCGCCGCTTCGAGCTGGATCCTGCTCGATCCTGCGCCCGGTTTCGCACTGGCAGCGCTCGCCGGTTTTCTGCTCGGCTTTGCCGCTGGCGCAGAGAGCGACCTGATCGCGTATCTCACCGGCCGCTATTTCGGCATGGCGCATTACGGCAAGATCTACGGCATGCTCTACATGCCCTTCGGCGTGTTCTCGGCGATCTCGCCGATCGTCTATTCCTCGGTGCGCGATGCGACCGGCAGCTACGACCCGATCCTGTTCTATTCGATTTTCGGCTATATCAGCGGTGGCGCGCTGCTGCTGCTGCTCGGGCGCTATCCGGTGCTGAGCGAGGCAGCGGGCGTCCCGCCTCAGGGTGAACCTGCAATGGAGGCAGCGTGATGGCGACTTTGGTCAAGGATGAGACTGGTGCGCTGGATGCGGTCATCGCGGCGGTCGGCGCAGGCGCGGTGCTGACCGATGAGGCAACCTGCGATTTCTTCTCGCACGACGTATATGCGACCGGACGCCAGCCGCTCGCCGTGCTGCGCCCTGTGACCGTAGACCAGCTCGCACGCGGCGTCGCGGCTGCAACCGCGCAGGGGCTCGCCATCGTTCCGCGCGGCGGCGGCATGAGCTATACCGGCGGCTATCTCTATTCGGGCGGCGACTTCCTGCTGGTCGACACGACTTCGCTCGACGCCATTGTCGATATCAACGCCACCGACATGACCGTGACGGTCGAGGCCGGCTGCACCTGGGCGAAGCTGCACGATGCGCTGAGGCCGCTCGGCCTGCGAGCCCCGAGCTGGGGCACGCTCTCGGGCCTGCGTGCTGCCGTCGGTGGCGGGATGAGCCAGAACGGTATCTTCTGGGGCGCGCGCGAGGGCTCGGTCGTCGACAGCGCGCTGAGCTTCGACGTGGTGCTCGCCGATGGCCGCATCGTCAGCACTGGCAGCGATTTCTTCCGTCCGTTCGGCCCCGATCTCACCGGGCTGTTCGCCGCCGATACCGGCGCGTTCGGGGTCAAGGCGCGGGTTACGCTGCAGCTGGTGAAAGAGGCGACAGCGTTCGCCTATGGCTCTTTCTCGCTGCCCGATCACCAGGGGCTGCTCGGCGCAATGAGCGCCATCGCGCGCGAGGGCCTCGCCTCGGAAAACTTCGCCTTCGATCCCTATCTGCAATCGCAGCGGATGAAGCGCGACAGCCTGGCCAAGGATGCCAAGTCGCTGCTCAACATGATGAAGTCGCAGGGCTCAGCGTGGAAGGCGCTGAAGGAAGGCGCGAAGGTGGTCGCGGCGGGCCGCTCGTTCCTCAAGGACGTGCCCTTTTCGCTCCACACGATTGCCGAGGGCCGCCACAGCCAAGCGGTCGATGCCGAAATTGCGGAAATCGGGAAGATCGTCACCGCGCATGGCGGTAGCGCGGTGGAAAACTCGATCCCCAAGATCCTGCGCGCCAACCCGTTCCCGCCGCCCAATTCGATGCTGGGGCCGGATGGCGAACGCTGGGTGCCGGTGCACGGCTTCCTGCCGCATTCGAAGCTGGTCGAGGCCTGGGAGCGGATCGAGGCGCTCTATGCCGAGCATGCGGAAGCTATGACGCGGCTCGACGTGAATGCCGGCGCAATGCTCGCAGCGGTCAGCCGCTCGGGATGCCTGATCGAACCGGTCTTCTTCTGGCCCGATGCGATGAATCCGCTGCACCGCCAGGTGGTCGAGCCCGATCATCTGAAAAAACTCAAGGGCTTTCCCGAAGGGCCGGAGGCGAGGGCGCTGGTGGGCGAGCTGCGCGCCGCGATCATCGAGATCTTCCGCGCGCTGGGATCGACCCATGTCCAGATCGCGCGCACCTATCCGCTGCGCGACGCGCACGATCCCGCCGCATGGGACATGCTCGTGGCCTTGAAGCGCGCGGTGGACCCCAAGGGGTTGATGAATCCGGGGAGCCTGGGACTGGAATGACAAGCCATGGACATCGAACGCCGCTCGGTTCTAGCCGCGATGATCGCGAGCGCGCTTCCACTCGACGTGGCGCTGGCAGCGGAGGCGGGCGCCATGGCTGATGCTCGGACCTATGCTGCCGTCGCGATGCAGCTCGCCGCTCGCTCGGTCGAGCGCGCGCCCGCTCGTGCTGCCGCGCGCGCGCAGGTGCTCGGGATGGTCGGCGAGGTCGAGGCCAAGATCCGCTCGGCGCGCATCTTCATCGAGCAATATGGCGGGCATCCGTTGAAGCTCGCGGTGCTGCCCGAATATCTTTTCACCAGCTATCCGGGGCGCATTTCGATCCGCGATTTCGCCGCGCTCGCCGCGTTCGAGATGCAGGGCGAGGAATATGAGGCGCTCGGCAAGGTCGCGCAGAATCTCAAGCTGTTCCTTGCCGGCAATGCCTATGAGGTCGATCCGAACTTTCCCGGCCTCTATTTCCAGGCGAGCTTCTTGATCGCGCCTTCGGGCGATGTGGTGCTGCGCTATCGCCGTCTCAACTCGATGTTCGCGCCGACGCCCCACGATGTGTGGAGCAAATATCTCGACATCTACGGCATCGACGGCGTGTTTCCGGTCGCCAGGACCGAGATCGGCAATCTGGCCGCGATTGCGTCCGAAGAGATTCTCTATCCCGAAATCGCGCGCGCACACGCGCTGCGCGGCGCGGAGGTGTTCTTGCACTCGTCGTCCGAGATCGGATCGCCGATCGACACCAACAAGGCCATCGCCCGCCGCGCGCGGGCGTTCGAGAACATGGCCTATGTGGTTTCCGCCAATACCGCCGGGATCGAGGGCACCAGCCTGCCGCTCGCCAGCGCCGACGGCAACAGCCAGGTGATCGATTACAAGGGCCGCGTGCTCGCCGAATCGAACAGCGGCGAGACCTTCACCGCCTTTGCCGAGATCGACCTTGGCGCGCTGCGCCACGCGCGGCGGACGCCCGGCATGACCAACTATCTCGCGCGCCAGCGGCTCGAACTGTTCGCGCAGGTCTATGGTGGCCAGGTGCGGCATCCAGCCAACGGGATGCTCGAGGGCGGGGCTGTGAAAGTGCCCGACCGCGATTATTTCAAGCGGGTGCAGGAAGAGGTCATCGAGCGGATGGCGAAGGACGGGTTGATTTAGCCCCCCTCCGTTCTCCGGCGAAAGCCGGAGCCCAGGGTCGGATGGCTCTGCGCTCGCTCTGGATTCCGGCTTTCGCCGGAAAACGGGACAGGAAACGAGGAACAGGATGACGCACAAATTCGATGTCGCACCGCCCTATACCGCCGTGGCGCTGCATGGCGTGTCGCCGCAGCCCAGCCATGACGAAGCGGCGCGGTTCGACTTTCTAGCGAACCTGAACAAGTATCTCTCGGGCACGCTCGGCCCCGGCAACAAGCTGGCCTATGATACGCGCGTGCTGCCCGGCTTCGTCGCCGAGCATGGTCGCGAACCGAAGGACCGGTTCGAGATCCGCCACGCGATGAACCGGGATTCCCACCACCGCTTCTGGTCGGCGCTCAAGCGCAACAGCATGGAAATGCGCCAGCAGAACGGCCGTGCGATGGTGCTGCGCCAGCTCGACGAGCTGAACGCGAAGGCGCGCCAATATAACGAGGGGCGCGATACGCTTGAGCTCGACCCCGATGTCGCCGTGCCGCGCTATCAGAGCGCGATCGACATCCACTGCATGCCGGGCAGCTATCATGGCGAGGAAATTCCGGGCGATGTCTCTGCCGGGGCCAATTATGACTGCGGCATTTTCGCCACCACCGCGGGCGGGCTGGGCGCGCTGTCCGATGGCGGCGGCCAGGCTCTGGTCAAATGGGCGCGCGAGCAGCGGCCAGGATGGCAGCCGCAGCGCATCCTCGATATCGGCTGCACCGTCGGCCACAATATCGTGCCGCTGGCGCTCGCTTTTCCCGAATGCGAGGTGATCGCGATCGACACCGCCGCGCCGTCGCTCCGCTATGCGCATGCCCGCGCGCAGTCTTTGGGCGCGACCAATGTCCGCTTTGTCCAGGCCAATGCCGAGGACCTGTCACGATGGGCCGACGAGAGCTTCGACTGGGTGCAGACGACGATGTTCCTGCACGAGACCAGCGGCACCGCGCTGCCGCGCATCATCCGCGAAGGCTTTCGCGTGCTGAAAGCGGGCGGGCTGATGCTCCACCTCGAACAGCCGCAATATTCGGACGCGATGCCGCTCTACGAGCAGTTCATCCGCGACTGGGACGCGTTCAACAACAATGAACCCTTCTGGTCGGCGATGCACGCGCTCGACCTCAAGACGATCATGGAGGATGCCGGTTTTGCCGCCGACGACCTGTTCGTCACCGGCGTGCGCGCGGTGGTCGATACCGACATATTCCCTTCGGCCGGCGAAGAGAAGGAAGAGGACCATGGCCGGGCCGCTGTGTGGCACGCTTATGGCGCGTGGAAGGGCGGCAAGCCTGAATAAGCCATCACCGTTTGTCCCGAGCCCTTCGGCTAGCTGTCAAGTCAGCCGCTCAGGGTAAACTGAAGTCGAGGGACGTTGCACCTGCCTTGTTTTGGGTGCGCGGCTCTACTGGAGAATGAAGTGACCGAACCTGTCGACTGGATGATCCGCGCCAATGCCCGCGCCAAGGGCAAGCGCCCCGATTTCCTCGGCGATCCCGACAAGGAACGCATGCTCTCGATGCTGATGGCGGTGATCGGCGAAGTGTCGGTGCTGCGCGAACGGCTCGACACGGTCGAACGTCTGCTCGACGCGAAGGGCACGATCAGCCGGGCCGAAATCGAAAGCTACAAGCCCGACCGCGAGGCAGGCTATGAGCGCGGCGCAATGGTGCGCGAATATATCGCCCGCGTCATGCGCGGGCCGCAGCAGATGATGGAGGCAATGCAGGCCGACGACAGGCCGGTCGAGGAACTGAGCCGAGACCTGAAGGAATTGTGATGCAGCACCGCACGATCAGCGGCAAGATCCGCTATACCAGCAAGAAGCCCGAGATCATTGACCAGGAACGCGGACGCGAGTGGTTCAGCTTCACACACCATTCCGACGGGCGCACGATCATGCGCGCGCGCTGCGAGATCGAGGAGCCTGAGCCCAAGGTGCTGCGCGACATCGTCTATGGCATCGGGCCGAACATGGTGCCCGAGCATCTGCACGTGCACCTGACCGTGGGCGACACGTTCATGGGATCGGGCTGGATGCGGCACGATGCGGCGGCGGGCGTGATCGAGTGCGAAAGCTTCGGCCCGTCGATAGGCCGCGTATCGCAGCGCGTGACGGCAGGCGGACATTTCGACGGCTTCGGCACGCACCCGATTGCGGGCGACGGCTTCATGACCCGAGTGATGGATGCGAGCAAGGGTCCGCACCGGCGCAATGTCCGCTGCTTCCTGCCCTCGCCCGACAATCGCGGTGCCACCCCGCCGATGATCGCCGAGGTGCTGATCGGCCTCGAATATGTCGGCGAGGAGGAAAAGACGGTCGAGGCGGGCACCTTCGCCTGCCGCCATTATCGCTATGTCGACGATCTCGGCCCCGGCATGGGCGGCAAGACGCACCCCACCTATGACATGTGGGTCACGGCCGACGCGGATTCGATCTTCGTCTATGGCGCGATCGATGGCAGCATGCTCGCGCGCTACGAGCTGGTCGAACTCGAGCGCTGATAGGCTGGCTTGAAGCCCAACGATTGTGACGCTATATAGCGTCAGAATTCGCGGGAGTCTGCAATGCCCCTCCATGCCTATGCCGAACATGGTGCGTTCGCGCCAAGCAAGATCGTCGAGACGCTGCGCACCACCAGCGATGAACTCGCGCGTTCGCTGGGCCTGGGCAAAGACGCGATCCAGCGCAAGGATCGGATCGCGTCGGACCGCACGCAGCGTCGCATCCGCCAGATGGTCGAGATATTGAACAAGGTCGAACCGCGCTTCGGTTCGGCCCTGCTCGCCTATGCCTGGTACCGCTCCGAGCCGCTTTCCGGCTTTTCCGGCCAGACCGCGATGCAACTGGTCCATGCCAACCGCGCGGACGATGTGCTGACCTATATCGATGCCATTGACGCGGGCATTCACGCCTGATCATGCATTACAGGGGGCTGCTCTACCGCGCCCATAACCCTGTATGGGCCCGTGCGCCGCTATCGGGCGAGGGGGCGGCGCGTTTTGGCGGGCGCTTCAACCGGATCGGACGGCCCGCGCTCTACACTTCGCTGGCGCCAGAAACGGCTCTGCGCGAGGCCAATCAGGTCGGCACGTTGCAGCCGGTGACCCTGGTTGCCTATCGCGCCGATATCGGCCCGTTGCTCGACGGTAGGGATGCTCCGGCGCTTGTGCCCTTCGGGATGACGCCGGAAGCCCTGGCCGATCCCGGCTGGCGCGAAAGGATGCTTTCGCGCCAGCCCGTCTTGACCCAGGACTTGACCGAGGTTGCGGTCGCTTCAGGCTTTGCCGGAATCGTCGTACCCAGCTATGCGCGCGGAGCTCCCGCCGATGCGCTCAACCTGGTGTTGTTGGCCTGGGAAGGGAAGCTTACTCTTGTCGATGACGACGACCAGCTGGGCCTTCGCCAGTCCTAGGGCCGGGGCACGACCTGCTTGATTTCCGATGCGTCGAACGTCGCTGTATAGCCATTGTCGCCGACCTTGCCTTGCATGTCGGCGCGCAAGGGCGCTTCGGGATAGACCGTCACGACATAATCGCCCGCCGAGGGGTCGAGGCGCAGCGGCTTGATCTTCTCCTGATATTCCTTCGAGTTCCAGAAGGCCTGGGCATTGGCGAGGCAGGGGAAGCGGATCATCAGCACGGTGTAGCCTGCGGGCGGCGTGCCTTCGAAGGTGGCCAGCGGGCGAGGGATGTTGATATAATAGCCGCCCAGCCGCTCGTACAATTTACTGTCGGCGATCGCCTTGCCATAGGCGGCCATCCGCTCGCGATCGTGCGTGGGGCCTGCGACCACCATCACCACGGGGGAATCGCAGGCAGGTGCGGTGGTCGAGGTGCCGTCGCTCGCGGCGGCCATCATCAGCAGCGGGGTAATCACAGTTCGTCCTCCGGGTTGCGCGAAACGCGCGTTTCGTCGCACAGGGTCCGCTTGAACGGCGTGCCGTCGCGAAACCATTGCCAGGTGCGCGCGCGGCTCTCGCCATCATCGGAAATCTGGATCATCTCGGTAAAGCGCACGCCGGGCTCGTCCTTGCGATGGAGCGTGAGCATCAGCACATTGTCGAGCGTCTGCCAGCCAGCCCCATGGAACCGGTCCGTGTCCCACCACAGCCGCCCGTCGCGAAACACGCCGCCGAAGCTCAGCCGCTGTTCACGGCCATCGGGCCAGATCATGTGATTGTGCTGGATATAGGCGTATTCGCCGGTCGCGGGAAATTCGCAGCGGGTGCGCATGCGGTGCTGGTCGATCAGCGTGCCGTCGCCATCGACATGGCGATAGGTGCCGTCCCATAGCCCCTCATGCGCGAACAAGGCGGGCATTTCGCGGGCAAGCAGGTCTCTCATTTCGGGGCATCCTCGGCATAGGCGGCGAGCGGCAGCGGGGCGGCGGTCTGGCGGATCAGCGCCTGCTTGCGGAAATAGCGCAGCAATCCGCTTTCCCCCATGCGCGACGGGCCCATGCCGGAAAGCTTGAACGAGCTGTTCTCCGCATCCCACACCATCGAGGTCAGCGAGCCGTCGTTGATCGATACTGCACCCGCCTCGAGCCGGATGGCGACGGCTTCCGCTTCCTCGGCGGTGGCGGCGACCACCGCAGCGGACAGGCCGTAGATGCTGTCATTGGCCTGCGCGATGGCGTCTTCAACATTGTCGAAGGCGATCACCGGCAGCACCGGGCCGAAGGTTTCGTCGCGCACCACGGCCATGTCTGCGGTCGCATCGGCGATGACGGTGGGCCTGAGATACTGGCCGCCGCCCCAAGTCTCGACCGTGCCGCCGGTAAGCACCTTGGCGCCCATGGCCACGGCCTCGTCGATTTGCGCCTGCACCTTGGCACCTTGCGGTCCGAAGATGAACGGGCCGATCTCGCCGGCGTTGATATCGGGATAGTTGAGCCGAACCTTGCTCGCCGCTGCGACCAGCGCGTCGAGAAACGGCTGGTAGATCGCGCGAGCGACATAGATGCGCTCGATCGACTGACAGGCCTGGCCGGTGGCGACGATGCTGGCGCGCAGCGCAAGCTGCGCGGCGGCAACCGGATCGGCGCTCGCGAGCACGATCATTGGGTCCTTGCCGCCCAGCTCGAGGTTGGCGGGGATGAAGGCGCGGGCGGCAGCCTCTGCCACCTTGCGACCGGTCGCGACCGATCCGGTGAAGCAGACATAATCGGCCGTCTCGACCAGTGCCTGCCCGGTCGCGGCATCGCCTTCGATGAAGCTGAGAACGGCCGCGAGTTCTGGCACCTTCGCGATCGTTTCGCGCAACGGCGCGATGAAGCGTGGGGTGATCTCCGACGGCTTGACCATAGCCGCGCATCCGGCGGCGAGCGCGGGGATGGCGTCGATGGTCGAGAGCACGATCGGGAAATTCCACGGCGCGATCGCCCCGAACAGCGGATAGGGCACTAGCCGCGTCGAATTGCGCACCGTCGGATGCGCGCTTGGCTGGTTGTCGCGCGTGTGTTCGGTGATAAGGCGCGGCGCAAGATCGGCCCAGCGGCGGATGGTCACAGGCAGGCCATCGACCTCGATCTCCGAAATCCGTCGCCGCCCTGTGTCGAGTGTCAGCGCATTGAGCAGCGGCTCGCGGTGCGCCACCACCGCATCGGCCCAGCGGTGCAGGATCGCCGAGCGTGCTTCCGGCTCGAGTGCCGCCCATGCCGGTTGTGCCACGCGCAGTCGTGCTGCCTCGGCCTGCACGGCCGCGGCATCGAGCGGGACGATCTCGTAATCCGCCTCTCCGGTGCGCGGGTTGACGACCTTCACGCCTGTGCACTCCAGGCGTCGAGAATGTCGCTTCCCGTCGCGAACCAGGCGCCGGGCTGCTCGGCGAGCCAGCGCACCAATTGTTCGAACGCGTCGATGCGATAGGGCAGCCCCATAATGTACGGCGTCAGGTGCAGTGGCAGCATCCGTCCGCCATGCGCCTTTGCCTCCGTCGCCAGCCAGCCATAGGCATCGCGTATCTGCTGGGCATAGCTGTCCACCGATTGCTGCTGCACGTTGATGATCTGCCGGTCGGACAGTTCGTGGTTCAAAGGCAGGTTGACGATGCCGCCGGCGTCGGTGCTCATGGCATAGGGCAGCTCGTCATTCACCCAGTCGCACATGTAATCGAGCCCCGCCTCGACGAGCAGGCGCGGGGTGGCGAAGGATTGCGAGCGCGCGATCGACAGCCAGCCGCGCGGGCGCGTGCCGCTCGCAGTTTCCAGCGCATCGAGTGACTCCGCGATCAGCGCGCGCTCGTCGGATTCTGGCAAGCCCGAGGCGATCGTGCCGTTCATGTCGGTCGAATGCGCGATGATCTCGTGCCCGCCCTTTTTCAGATGCTCGATGATCGCGGGATAGCGCGTCGCGATCGCGCCGTTGCACGCAACCGAGATCTTTGCGCCGACCGCCTCGAAGGCATCGAGCAGCCGGAACAGCCCGATGCGCGTGCCATATTCGCGCGCCGTGTAATGGCGGTAGTCGGGATAGGCGGTCTGCATGTGCCCCGGCGCGCGGAACGGCGTGTCGGAAGGCGCCATCGGGAACCATTCGAGGCTGATCACCGGCCAGATCGCGACACGCTTGCTGTCTCGCCATTGCACGGCCGGGCGCTCGAACAGGTTGCTGTACGGGTACAGCTTATGATCCATGTCCTCGTGACGATGGGGATACTCGAGATAGCGGGGGTCGAGGCTCATCCCACTTGCTCCCGCCAGGCATCGACAATCTCGCCCGCCGTCGCGATCCAGGCGCGGCCGTCGGCGGCGATATGGCGCAGCACCTCCTCGAACGGGCCGATACGGTGCGGCTGGCCGATGAGATAGCTGTGCAGCGGAATGCACATCGCCGTGCCGCCGGGGCCATCCTCGCGCGCGCCTTCGCTTGCCAGCCGCTCGAACTGGCGGATCAGCGTATCGGCATAATCGCGCGGGCTCATGTTGTAGATGAAGAAGCCGTAATGGTCGTTGACCTCGAGGCTATAGGGGATCGCGGTCAACCGACCGGATTTCACCTTCACATCGGTCGGCTGGTCGTCGTGATAGAGGTCGCAGGTATAATCGAGCCCGTATTCGGCGATCAGATCGAGCGTGCGCGGCGTGTGGGTGAGCGCAGGGGCGAGCCAGCCACGAATCCGTTGTCCGGTGGCGCGCTCGACCGTTGCGATGCTGTCCTCGATGATGGCGCGCTCCTGCGCCTCGTCCATGCCGTAGCTGTAACGGGTGTTGTAGATGCCGTGGCTGAAGAACTCCCAGCCGCGTTGCCTGGCATCCTCTACCACCTCGGGGATATGGTCGCACAGCGCGACCGAGAGGCTGACGGAACCGGGAAACCCGTGCCGCGTCATCACATCGGCCATCCGCCAGTGCCCGACCCGATTGGCATGGTCGCGATGCGCATAGCCGACCACATCGGGATGCGGCTTCGCCCAGCTCTTGCGGTGCGGGTTGGCGGGCGGGTCGAGCTCGTAATATTCGAGGTTCGGCGCGACCCAGACCGCGCAGCTCTTGCCACCGGGCCAGCGGATCTTGCGCCGGCCACGCCAGGGCGAGAAATCGTAGAGTTGCGGGTCGGGGGTCATGGCCGGGCCCCCAGAATACCCCTCTCCCTTGACGGGAGAGGGCAGCGAAGACTTGGCAGCTTGCTGCCTCGTCGCAGCAGGGAGAGGGTGTCTGCACCCGGTCCACCCTCTCTAAGTCTGGCTAGGCGGACAAGCCGCCAAGCCTTTCTATTCTCTCCCGTCGATGGAGAGAAGGACATTGCGGCCATGCCCCCCATCACCGCGCCTCCAGCCAGTCGATCACCGTCTGCACCGGCTCGACATCGGCATATTTGATCTGCAGGTCGGTAAGGTTCGCGAAATGATAGCTCTCGTGCTTGTCGGCGCACGTCTCGATCGGCACGATGGTGCGATAGCCATGGCTGAGCGCATCGACGGCGGTAGCGCGGACGCAGCCCGAGGTGCTGCCGCCAGTGACGACGACGGTATCGACGCGGTGGAAAGTGAGATAGCTCGCCAGCGGCGTCTCAAAGAACGCGCTCGGCATGCGCTTGGTATAGTGCAGGTCATCGGGGCCGAATTCGCAGCGCGGGTCATAGGCATGGCGCTCGCTGTCATAACGGATGTTCTGCAGGCTGTCGGGCGTATCGGTGCGCGTGCCCCAGACGCCGGCGTCCGCCGCATCGTCCTTGTAGGCGACGCGGGTCCAGATCACCGGCATACCCTTGGCGCGGGCCAGACGCGAGATGGTGTTGATATGCTCGATCTGCCGGGGGTTGGTCTCGTACGCGGTCTTGAACATGTCGATCCGGGTATAGGCCTGCTGCACGTCGACATTCACGATCGCGAGCTTGCTCCCGAAACCGAACTTGTTGCGCGCCGGATTGGCCATCACCGCCTCGAACAGTTCGCGCGCGGTCTTGTCCTCGCGGATCATCCGGGTGCCGATAATCTCCATATTTCCTCCGTGTCGCGGCGCGATTCGAACCATAATCGCAAAAAAGGGCTTGTCGAGATGAATTTGTCCGGACAAATTAGGGCATGATCCGGATCACCCGCCATTATGTTGACGTGCCGCAAGGCGATGGAAGCCTGCGCCGCGTGCATTACCGACAGGCGGGCAGTGGGCCGCCGCTGCTGATGGTCCACCAGAGCCCGCGCAACAGCGGCGAATATGCCCCGCTGATCGAGCGCTGGGCCGAGCATTTCACCTGCATCGCGCCCGACACGCCGGGCTTCGGTCAGTCCGACCCGCTGCCCGGCGCGCCCGAAATCGACGATTTCGCCGATGCGCTGGTGGCGACGATGGACGCGCTCGGCCTGCCGCCATGCCCGGCTTATGGCTTTCATTCGGGCGGGATCATCCTGGTCACCGCGCTGAAGCGGCACCCTGAGCGGTTCACGGGGCTGGCGATCGGCGGCTATGCGATCTGGACGCCGCAGGAAATGGCGCTGTTCGGCGAGCGCTATCTGCCGCCGTTCGAGCCCTCTTCCTATGGCGAGCATCTGGTCTGGCTGTGGCACCGGATGCTCGAGCAGAGCTGGTTCTTCCCCTGGTTCGATGTGCGCGATGCAGCAAGGCTGCCGGGTGCGCATGCCGATGTCGCCCGGATCGACATGGCGGTGCGCGAGATGCTCGATTCGGGCGC
>Ga0075157_10001297_pt1 | contig 15910 bp, 11 predicted proteins | sample JI81BgreenDNA_FD_70967 | JGI IMG/M metagenome (GOLD analysis project Ga0075157, IMG submission 70967) | Wastewater effluent complex algal communities from Wisconsin, to seasonally profile nutrient transformation and Carbon sequestration -... | ecosystem: Engineered > WWTP > Effluent > Algae...
AAATTTACGATCGAGCTGTAGATGGGTGGGCAATCTTACTCACCGGCTTACTTTTAACAACTATTACTTTTTATTCCTTTGAACTCTACGCAGCCAGTAGCTTGAGTTTCCCGCCCTCGGCTGAAGTTTTGGCTGCCATTTTGGTGATAATGGCTGCGATAATTTTCCGAAATTTACGCCAACTTTCCCCTTGGGCAATTTATGCTTTGGCTTGGAGTTTGGAGTTGTTGACAGCAGTGGGTTTAAGTTTTGCCGATCGCACTACGATTAATTTGGCAGTTGCTAATATCGCTCTCGGATTGTTTACGCAATTGTTGGGGGATTGGTGGCGGCGCCGTCACCGCGATCCCACACTTTTACCTAGCATTCATGTTATACCTTTGGTTTACGGGGTATTGGGTTTAACTTTCCGATCGCACACTTTGACGAATTGGACTGGTTTAACTGTGTTGGGGGCGTCTTTAATTGCGATCGGCATTGGTAGGCGGGAACCAGAATTCAAACCTTTGGTTTATTTAGGATTAATTGGCGTTTCCGTTGCTGCTTGCGAATCGCTACTATATCAAATTTTTCAAACACCAGGAGGAGCTTTTGGCGACGGCTTAATTGTCCTGGCCACTCTCGGCACAAGTTTAACATATATCTATCGCATTTTATCTCCTTGGCTCAGCAATTATTTACATTTAACTAACGCAGAGTTAAAAATATTTGCTCACCTGCACTGGGTTTTGAGCAGTTGGCTGCTGATTTGGGCTTCTGCGAATGATATTAAGTCCGGTATAAGTTTAGGATTAGTCACTGGTGCTTTATTAGTTCAATATGCTTTCTTGCAAGGGCGAAATAATCTCGATCGCCAATGGGCAGAAATTTGGATTTACTTGGGCTGGCTAGAAGCCTTTGGCATCCGGCTTTATTGGATCAATACGCCTTTAGTTAAGTATATTTCCGGGCCGCTGGGGCCGTGGAAAGTTGCCCTCGCTTCTCTATTTGCCTATTTCATTTACATTTTGCCTTGGGAAAACTGGGGTTGGTCAAAAAAACCTTGGCAGGTAATTGCTTCGCTGATTCCAATAGTGACTATTTTGGAAAGTCCGGCTAAGTTTTATCCGATTAGCTTGCTGATAGCTGCTACCTTCTATTTTTTCCTAGCTTGGGAAAAGGAGGAAGTCCGTTTTACCTATGTGAGTGTGGCGATAATTGACTGGATAATTCTGCGGTGGTTCTGGCAAATAGGATTGACTCAGCCAGAGTTTTATGTTACTCCTTTAGGACTTTCTTTACTTTACATTACTCAGTTCGTGAAGCGTAGCTATCCCGTAGGGAATCGTACTCTCAAATTACCCGCACAAAAACCGCTGCGCCACAATCTGCGAATGCTTGCAACTGCGCTGATTTGCGGGATGCCTCTTTTGACTCAGCAAAGCCACGGTTTAGTTGCGGGGGCTTTTAGTTTGGCGGCTATTGCCGCAGGTTTGGCGCTGCGAGTTCGGGCGTTTTTGTTTGTGGGAACGGCTGTATTTTTAATCAATGTTTTCTATCAGTTGGTGGTTCTGATATTCGATTATCCGCTGATTAAATGGGCGATTGGTTTGGCTTTTGGGATTGTGTTTATCTGGATTGCTGCTACTTTTGAAACGCGGCGCGATCGCATTTCCGCTGTCGTGCAGCATTGGGTTGTACAATTGCAATCGTGGGATTAAATTTTCCCTTAATCAACTTTTGTTGGGTGGTTAGGGTGGGTTTACCAAAACCCTAACCCTATGATTATTTGTTGATGAAGTTTTGAAAAATCGCCTTTTTTTTTTTGGTAAAAAGCTTGACACTGTTAGCTTGACAATGTATTATTTAATAATGGGAATAGTGGCAATTTTAAAATTTAAGTTACTACTCCCATTATCTAAAATATACCTTAAAAGCAAACTAAGATCAATAGGTAAAAATTCCTTTTTTTGCGCCGCGATTTGAGATTGTGAAAGCAGCAAAGGCGATGAAACAGAAAAAGGGCAACTAAAAGGAGCGCCAAATAAATAAATTATGACAACTCAGTTTATGAAGCGCCTGTTCACAGTAAAAGAATATCATCAGATGATTGAATCTGGCATCTTGACAAAAGATGATAAAGTTGAATTGATTCGAGGAGAAATCGTTCAAATGGCCGCCGTTGGTAGAAGGCATACATCTCATGTCAAGCGTCTGACAGAGTTATTCTATATCCGTTTATTATCGAGAGTAACCATTGGAGTTCAAGATCCGGTAGAATTGGACGATCGCTCGGAACCTGAACCGGATATTTCTTTACTGCGGCGGCGCGATGATTTTTACGAATCGGGACATCCTCAGTCTGAGGATATTTTACTAATTGTGGAAGTAGCGGATGCAACCGCTGAAACTGACAGAAATATCAAAATTCCTCTTTATGCGGAAGACAATATTGTAGAAGTTTGGCTGGTAGATATTAACGAGCAATGTGTAGTAGTTTATCGCGAACCTTCTCCTTCGGGATATCAAAATATTCAAAGATTTCAGCGGGGTCAGGTTTTATCTATTCTAGCTTTTCCAGACATAGAAATTGCTGTAGATAATGTGTTGGGATAATAGAGTCATAACTCATACCATTTTAGATTTTAGATTTTAGATTTTAGAATTGGGAATCATATCGTTTCCGGTTGTATCGGAATGATTTAACCGCAGAGGGCGCAGAGAACGCAGAGGGAGAGAATACAGAGAGGAATAATGTCCGATGCTACCGAATTTGATATGACTGATTATATAAGGATTTGGAGCTTGCCTAAAGTTGCTTTTTTTCAACTGGTTTCATTTAATTAAAAACCCGGTTTCTCCGAGAAACCGGGTTTTTAATTAACAGTATTTATCCGTTGGTAGAGTGCATTAATGGCTTAATGCGAATTCGGGCAATTTCGGCTCAGATGGGCCATCGGGCACTATCTTAACCTGACCGTTTTCATCCACATCAACGATCGCCTTTTGGCCGTCTTTTAGCTTCCCAGACAGCATTTCCTCAGCCAGTACATCTTCCAACAACCGCATGATTGCGCGGCGCAAAGGTCGAGCACCGTAGCTGGGATTGTAGCCTTCTGTAACTAACAAGTCCTTGAACCGGTCTGTCACCGACAAAGTAATACCCTGTTCGGTTAAGCGGCTGAAGACTTGCTGCAACATAATGTCCGCAATCTGCTTCACTTCTTCCCTGTTCAACTGGCGGAAGACGATAATCTCATCCAAGCGGTTGATAAATTCGGGACGGAAAAACTGTTTCAGTTCTTCGTTTACCAAGCTGCGAACGCGGTTGTACTGAACGTCTGCTGCACTGTCAGCAAACTCGAAACCGAGGCCGCCGCCGCCTTTTTCAATTACTCGCGAACCGATGTTTGATGTCATGATCAGCAGTGTATTCTTAAAGTCTACTGTCCGACCTTTAGCATCAGTTAAGCGGCCGTCTTCTAAGATTTGCAGCATCATGTTGAAGACATCTGGGTGAGCTTTTTCGATTTCGTCGAACAAGATGACTGTGTAAGGACGGCGCCGGACTGCTTCTGTTAGTTGGCCACCTTCGTCGTAGCCAACGTAACCCGGAGGCGAACCGATGAGTTTGGAAACCGTGTGGCGTTCCATGAATTCGGACATATCTAACCGAATCATGGCTTCTTCGGAACCGAAGAAATATGTTGCTAGGGCTTTTGTAAGTTCGGTTTTGCCGACGCCTGTGGGCCCGGAAAAGATGAAACTGGCGATCGGGCGATTCGGATTTTTCAAGCCTACCCGCGCGCGACGGATAGCCCTAGAAACTGCGCTGACAGCTTCTTCTTGACCGATCAAGCGCTGGTGCAGCGTGTCTTCCATGTGCAGCAGCAATTCCGATTCGGATTCTGTCAGCTTGCTGACTGGTACTCCCGTCCAATTAGCCACGATGTGGGCGATGTCTTCTTCGGTGACAATGGGAGAAGTTTTGAGTTGGCTTTTGTTGATCGTAGCTTCGGCGATTTCGGCTTCTATTTCTAATTCGCGATCGCGCAATTTTCCAGCTTTGTCGAAGTCTTGCTCGCGCACTGCTGCATCTTTTTCTTTTGTTACTGCGGGCAGTTGCTTTTTGAGCTCTTTAACTTCGGGCGGGGTTTGCGAATTCATCACGCGGACGCGGGAACCTGCTTCGTCAATTAAGTCGATCGCCTTGTCTGGCAAAAACCGATCGTTAATGTACCTGTCTGACAGTGTGGCCGCTGCTTCTAAAGCTGCGTCGGAAATTGTCAGTCTGTGATGCTGTTCGTAAGCCGATCGCAACCCGTACAATATTTCTATTGTTTCAGCCACGCTCGGTTCACCGACTTTTATCGGTTGGAAGCGCCGTTCTAAGGCAGCGTCGCGCTCGATGTGTTTGCGATATTCGTCCAAGGTAGTGGCGCCGACACACTGCAATTCGCCTCTAGCAAGGGCGGGTTTGAGCATATTGGAGGCGTCCATGCTACCTTGAATTGCGCCTGCACCGACTAAGGTGTGAATTTCATCGATTACCAGAATGATGTTGCCTGCAGCGCGAATTTCGGCCATGATTTTCGTCAGCCGTTCTTCAAATTCGCCTCGGAACTTTGTACCAGCAATCAGCGAACCCATATCGAGGCTGATTACTTGTTTGTCTTCTAAAATTTCCGGGACGTTTCTGTTAACAATTCGCTGGGCTAGGCCTTCGGCGAGGGCTGTTTTGCCGACTCCCGGTTCGCCTACTAACACTGGATTGTTCTTCGTGCGGCGGCCGAGCACTTGGATCACGCGCTCGATTTCATTTTCGCGGCCCACTACGGGGTCGAGTTTGCCGGCTGCGGCTAACTTGGTCAGGTTTGTGCCGAATTCTTCTAAAGTCGGGATTTTGCGATCGCCGCTATCTCCCCTGCCTCCGGGTACCGCCGCGACTTCTCCCACGGCACGAATTACCTGCGTGCGGACTCTCTGGCGATCGATCCCCAAGTTTTGCAGCACCTTCGCCGCCACCCCTTCATCGTCCTGAATCAGCCCCAGCAGGATGTGCTCGGTGCCGATGTAATTGTGGCCTAACTGCCGCGCTTCGTTCAGGGCCGTCTCAAAAATGCGCTTAACGCGGGGCGTAAAAGGAATTTCTGGCGGGAGGAACCCAGAACCTCTGCCGATGATATTTTCGATTTCATTGCGCGCCTCTTTCAAGTTGAGGCCCATATCCAGTAATACTTTTGCAGCGATGCCAGTGCCTTCGCCGACGAGTCCCAGAAGAATTTGCTCGGTGCCTACAAAATTGTGACCGAGGCGTCGCGCTTCCTCTTGGGCTAGCATGATTGCTTTAATGGCTTGTTCTGTAAAGCGTTCAAACATATTTTTTCTATCCTACTGTCTTGGCGAGGGCTGTATCGCTGCTGGTGAGGAGCGATTTGGAACACTACACAAATTATAGATGTAAATTTTTGTGTATTTCCTTCTATAACAATGTATCTTGCTAAAGGGGTAGGGACAGTGGGGAGACCCGAATACTATAGGTGTGGTTGCCGTCTCGCAGTACGATCGACAAATGGCAGTGTAAATTAACTACCAGCCGGGAAGTCCCTCGGTATATTCAAAGGGGACGCATCTGAGCGCTGCGCCCCGTACCCCGAATAAATTACTCCTTGGGATGAAAGGCTCGTCGGGTTTCGGTACCGAAACCGACAATTATTCTTTTATACCCCAAGATGATCGGGAAATACTCTGATACTAAATTAGCAAGTGGGGGTGGAACTACCTCACTATAAAAAGCATGAGAAAAAAAAGGAAAAAGAAGCCTGCGGTCTAACTGTACTCAGTTGACCGTCAGGTTTGTTCACATTTGGCTACTATGAATCAATCTTCGGGAGCATCTTGATTTTTTGATGTACCTTCCAAGTATTGAAATAGTAATTTTTGGTATGGCATTTTGGACACACATAAACTATACTATCCAAAGGTCGAAAAAAGGAAGCTTAAAAATGCAGCTAACTTATAAATACCGCCTCAAACCCACAAAAGCCCAACTAACAACAATTGTGGCTCATCTAGAGCTTTGTCGTCGGCAGTACAACTACCGACTCAGCGAAAGATTTAGATGGTGGGAAGCCACGAGAACGCCCGTCAACGCCTGCCCTTTGATTGTTTCGATAGTCCCTGTGGAGGAGATTTATCGAAATATTCCTTTGACGAGAGTGCAGACTAGGGATGGTAGGAAGAAGGATGAATTAGGCAATCCTTTAACCAGGAAAGGCGACGTTTTCTCGAACCTTGAAGGCGGATATGTACAGTGGCAGACGATACAACTTGCCGACCTGAAAAACACTAAGAAGCTGTTTCCTGATTATAAAGTGTTAGATTCTCAGGTCTTACAAGATGTCGTTAACAGAGTTGAAACTTCCTTTTCAAACTTTACCACGCCCGACAAGAATGGTAATCGTAGAGGTAAGCCCAAATTCAAGGGGCTTCATTACTACAAATCCTTCACATACCCTCAACTAGATAATTTACATATCGTTAAGGACGAGCAAAACAGGATTTGTATTGACCTAGCAAAGATAGGTCAAGTGCCGATGGTATTCCATCGTCCAATACCAACAGGGTTCAAAGTTAAGACGGGCAGTGTTATCAGAGAAGCAGATGGGTGGTATATTTCCTTGACGCTAGAAGATAAGACGGTTCCCGTAACGGTTACAGAAATTCAACCGACGGTCGAAAATACTGTTGGTATAGATATGGGGATAACCCATTACGTCTATCTTTCCAATGGCAGAAGAGTTGAGAATCCTAGATTCTTGAGGAAGTCGGCCCAGAAGTTAGCAAGGCTTCAAGCGAAGTTAGCTGGTAGAGTAAAGGGTTCTAAACCTTGGAAGATTATCAAGGGCAAGATTTCCAGACTCCATCAGTTTGTAGCTAGAACTAGATTAGATTTTCAGTTCAAAACAGCACATGAGCTATTCAGTAAATGCGATGTTTTAGTTGTTGAAGACTTGAGCGTCAAAAATCTAACTAGACGTGCCAAGCCCAAGACCGATATTGAGGATGGTAATTTGGTTTACTTGCCGAACGGTCAGTCAGCTAAGAGCGGTTTGAATAAATCAATGCTTGATGCTGCTCACGGGCAATTTGCTAGCGTCCTAAAATATGTCGCCTGGAAGCTAGGTAAAAGCGTTTTGTTTGTTGACCCGAAAGGAACTTCTCAACATTGCTGGAAATGTATCAATAAAGTCCCGAAAGAATTATCGGAACGCTGGCATTCCTGTCAGTGCGGAGAATCTTTGGATCGAGATGAAAATTCAGCTAAACTTATTAGAAAGATTGGTCTGAGTTACAAAAGTGGCGGGGGAACTCCGTCACTCAAAAAAGCCTTTGCAAAAAAGGAAAAAGAAGCCTGCGGTCTAACTGTACCCAGTTGACCGTCAGGTTAGTTCACAGCCATCGTGAAAGCAACTGTTCAATTACTTCCACAAAGCCGATCGCAATTTGGATCAATGGCCAACCCACCAAACAAATTAACACCGCCCAGCGAGTTTTAATATCCAAACCTTGGCGAACCGCCACAATTACAGCTAGCAAACTCCACACAGCTAATATCCGCTCAATTCCTTCTCCCAGCAAAGGAATCAACGTTAAGAAATTCAGCACTTGGGGGGCGTAGGCAAAGCCGATCGGAACCAGCAACTCCCCATAAGTTACGTGTCCCGGCTTCAGCCACTCCCCGATTTTAAAGATAGTGAAAGTCCAAAAATAATAACCCCCCGCGACTGCCAAACCCTCTATCAAAAGTCCTAGAAATAATACTGATGGCTCAGTTCGGTTGATTAACAAGATCGCAGCACTGCCCAACACGCGGGACAGCGCAGCTAAAATTACAATTGTTAAAGCTATTCGCTTAGTTCTGCGAGTGTAGGGAGTTTTTTCGTAAAAATTGCCGTTCAATGAAAGTGCGTTCCAAAGGGTTGCCCCCAAACTTGCAATTGAATCTTCTCCCTTCACGTTGAACTCCTGCTCCTCAAGATAGTTGACAACTTTTACAAAATAAGCTCTAATACAGCAGAATCACCGAAGTATTTCTAGGTAATTAAGTAATTAATTGGCATTCTACCAGATTTTATTAAATGCTAAGATTGATTTTACGGATACTTGCATGGCTGCGCGGGGGAAGTTTAAATTTGTTGCTCATCGCAGGTGTAATCCTGATAATTTGGGGCATTCTTTCGCCGGTGGGAACTGTTATATGGTGGCTGAATCAAAGTGCTGAAACTTTTGGTATCAAGAAAAATCCGCCGGAGATACTGCCCTCAAACAAGGGCAATCTAGAAGCCCGCAAGTCTTCGCCACTCAATTGTTATATCATCTTTTTATCGGGAGTTGGCGATTTTTCCGGGGACGAATTAACCCCAGGTGAAGAGTTGTTTCTCAAGCGTTTAGTTAAAAGTCACCCGCAGTGCGTAGCAGTGGGCGATGTTTTTCCTTATTCAGCTTCTAACAAAAGTTTAGGAGGAGAGCGCTGGCTAGCTCCTTTTTGGCGGTTTGCAGAACAGGCAAAAAGCGGGCCGATTGCGGGAGATATATTAATTAAAATTCGCAATCTCTGGAGATTTGCAATTTCTCTAGATTATCGCTACGGCTTTGCATATAATCAGGGATTGGCTAAGGCAATTATCGATCGCATGAATGCTCAATCTCCCATTTCAGTTAATTCTCAAAAACCTGTGAAAGTTATTTTAATTGGCACTAGCGGCGGAGCACAAGTTGCTTTGGGTGCTACTCGCTATCTTAAAGAATGGCTGAAGGCAGAAATTACGGTTGTTTCGGTTGGGGGCGTGTTTTCGGGAGAAAATGGTTTTGCAGAAGCCGATCGCATTTTCCACTTTCGCGGCACTCGCGATTCAGTTGAGGATATTGGCGGCATAGTTTTTCCCAGTCGCTGGTACTGGTACGCGACTTCTCCTTTCAACCAAGCTCGTTTGCAAGGCCGCTATGCAGCAGCTTTGAGCGGCCCTCACAAGCACGACGGCGATGAGGGATATTTTGGGGAAAATCTGGCGGCGGACGGCAAAAAGTATGTAGATATAACCCTGGACAAGATTAATCAATTGCCTGTTTGGTCTGAGGGCGCGTCTGATTGATAAATTCTTGCGTATTCGATAGTCATTAGTTATTAATTGTGTCATTGTTGGTTGTGCGTTGCTTGAAGCTTGGCCTTGTTGCCTTCCAGTCTCTACATCCAATGCCCAATGCCCAATGCCCAATTCCTAATTCCTAATTCCCCATTCCCTATTATCAATGTCTAGACCAACATTATATATTGCCATCACGAATCACGGATTCGGTCACGCTGTCCGAGTTGCGTCCGTAGCTGCAAAAATTCAAGAATTAAATCCAGATATTTTACTAATTATCACAACAACAGCACCTCGCTGGCTGCTAGAATCTTACATTGGTGGCGACTTTATCCACCGTCCCCGCGCTTTTGATGTGGGTGTGGTGCAAGCTGACAGTTTGAATATGGATAAAGACGCGACGCTGGAAAAATTGCGGGAAATTCGGAAAAAGCAAAATTCCCTAATTGCCAGCGAAGTTACTTTTATCAAGCAAAATCGGGTGGGCTTGGTGCTGGCAGATATTCCTCCTTTGGCAACGCGAATGGCGGCAGCGGCTGGGGTTCCTTGCTGGATGATGAGCAATTTTGGGTGGGATTTTATCTATCGCGATTGGGGCGGGGAATTTGTAGAAATGGCAGATTGGATTGGTGAGTGTTTCGGAATGTGCGATCGGCTTTTTCGTCTTCCTTTGCACGAACCGATGGCAGCTTTCCCAAATATTCAAGATGTGGGCTTGACTGGCGGCAATCCTCGCTACAGTAACGATAAAGTTCGGGAAGCATTCGGCATCGAAACACCGCTGGAAAAAACTGTATTGCTGACGTTCGGCGGATTGGGTTTAGAGGAAATTCCTTATCAAAATTTACAGCAATTTAGCGACTGGCAATTTATTACTTTTGATGCGGGAGCACCCGATTTGCCAAATTTGATTTATGTCAAAAATGAAGAGTTTACACAATCTTTCCCGATTTTACCGCGTCCGGTTGATATTATGCCTGTCTGCGGGCGCTTAGTTTCTAAACCCGGATACAGCACTTTTGCGGAAGCTTTGCGCTTGGAAATACCTGTTGTTTCTATCATGAGAGAAGGTTTTGCAGAAGCTGCGGTGTTGCTGGAATGGCTTCAAAATTATGCGGAACATCAAATTGTGACGGCGGCGGAGTTTTTTGAGGGGGATTGGGAGTTTTTGCGACAACCGCTGCATCCGCCGCGTTTGTCGGATAAATTGGATAAAAATGGTACGGAGGCGATCGCCCAAGCTGTTGTAGACTATTTTTCATAAGTCCGATTAGAAATCGATCTTACACAAACAAAGTCTACCTCCGCCAACAGAAGAGTTTGGCATCAGTCTCATCCAAAATCTAAAATCTAAAATCTAAAATCTAAAATCGAATGAATCACTATCAACAGATACTCAAGATTCAAACTACCGGGAAATCTCTGTCCAAAATCACTCCTAAGATAGAAGATGCGGTGGCGAATTCAGGTATTAAAACGGGACTTTGCAGCTTATTTTTGCGCCATACTTCTGCTAGTTTGGTGATTCAAGAAAATGCTGACCCGGATGTACTTAAGGATTTGGCTAACTTTTTGGCTAAACTGGTACCGGAGGACGATCGCTACATTCACGATGCCGAAGGCCCAGACGATATGCCGGCGCACATTCGCACTGCGCTGACTCATACTTCTGAACAAATCCCGATCGATCGCGGCAGGTTGCTGTTAGGAACTTGGCAGGGAATTTACCTGTGGGAACACCGCCAGCGGGGTCACATTCGCGAATTAGTTGTTCACGTCAGCGGCACTTGATCGGAATTTGTACCTCGCTGATTTTAGTTGCTTCCGGCGTCATCGGGGAATTGTAAAAAAAACGGCGCGGCGGCCCGACTATTTCGTATTCAGGATGTTCTTGAAGCCAATCTTTGAGTTTCTGGAGGTTATTTTCGTAGCTTTCCCAAGTGTAGGCCCCGCCCACGCCAATGCTGACAACCGTCATCGGCGAAGTATCCGTGATTTCTACAGCGGAGTTAACGCTGCTGGGGGCGATATTTGGTGTGGGATAGAGGAACGAAACTTCAGCTTGGGGAACAGCATCGATTGCCTCGGAAGTTTCCGTATAGCGCGCTTCTACTGGCGTTGTCATCGCAATTTGGTTGTTGCTGATGTGTTGAAATAAGGGATTGAAGGCGATGCCAGTTGCTTGTCGCAAATCGCCCGCGTGGGTGTAGGTGACAGCGCGGTACTGAGGATATTGCTTCACTTCTATCACCCCAATCTGTGCGGGTTCAGGGAATCCAGTAGGTAATACCATTTGAGATTTAAAAGTTGAGATTTTACATTGAAGAATGGGGAAAGACTGACTCCGCAAGGGTTTGGAACTTGCTTGCAGTTGCATGGTTTTTGGCAACTGATATAAATAGGCTGAGATTGTTTGCAGACAATCGTTCAGGTGGCACAATTAGTTTAGCAGTTATTTAAGGCGCTGCTAACTATCGATCGCCTAGAATTAGTTGAGAGATTATTAATTAACCTCGTAATAATACGGACGGCACTGACTAAGCAGAGAAACATTAATCTAGTTGTGCTTGAAAAATTAGCGTTTTTCAGGTGTTTGCTATTTGTGTCGGAAAATATTCGGCTGTTGGGCCCATCGATCTGTGCGTTCTCAGTTATTGGGACGCTTATCGCGTTCAGTAACGCCTATCAATTATACCGCTTTCAGGGAATGACGTATGAAAAAGATTCTAGTGATTGAGGACGAGCAAGTAATTCGGGAGAATATTCTCAAACTCCTCAAAGCTGAAGGTTTCGACGTGACGGGTGCAGAAAATGGATCGCAAGGTTTATATGCGGCGGTGTCAAATCTTCCCGACGTGATTATTTGCGACGTGATGATGCCAGAACTTGACGGGTATGGGGTGCTGATGGCCTTGCGCTCTAATCCTGTTACTGCTACAGTACCTTTTGTTTTTCTCACCGGTAAAGCCGATCGCTCTGAAATGCGGCAAGGTATGGAATTGGGGGCAGATGATTACCTGACTAAACCTTTTAGTAAAGCTGAACTTGTGGGCGCGATATCGAGCCGCTTGAAAAAACAAGAAGCTGTTGCTGAACAGTACAATACTTTGCGATCGCAAAGCAGCGAATTTATCCAAAAGACTGCCGACAAACTAGAGCAGATCAAAACTCGTTTGTGCAACGCACTGGAACGAGAAGAATTCCAAGTTTACTATCAGCCGCAGGTCAATGTCCAGACTGGTAAAATTATGAGCGCAGAAGCTTTAGTGCGCTGGGTACATCCAGAAAAAGGGCTGATTTCGCCCGCAGAATTTATTCCCCATGCCGAAGAAACTGGGTTCATTGTAGAGTTAGGTGAGTGGGTTTTGCAGACAGCTTGCAAGCAAATGCAAGTTTGGCAAAATGCTGGTTTTTCGGGGCTGCGGGTAGCGGTGAATCTGTCGCCGCGCCAATTTCACCAACCGGATCTCAGCAGCAGAGTTGCCCAAATTTTAGCAGAAACTGGTTTGGAAGCGAGCAGTTTAGAATTAGAGCTGACAGAAAGTTTGATGGTAGAGGATGCCGAAAGTGCGATCGCGACTTTGCAACATTTGAAAAATTTGGGAGTTTGTATATCTCTTGACGATTTCGGCACTGGGTATTCTTCTTTAAGCTATCTGACGCAATACCCCTTCGATACTTTAAAAATAGACCGATGTTTTATCAGCAATATTACCGATGGTTGCACAAATGCAGCGATTGTGAAAGCTATTATTGAAATGGCGCACAGTCTCTGTCTTGAGGTAATTGCCGAAGGAGTTGAAACAGAAGCCGAAAAAGATTTTCTCTGGCGCTATAAGTGCGATATAATGCAAGGATATTTGTTTAGTCCTCCTTTGGCTGCAGCGGATTTTGAATACTTGTTAATGACCGGAAAATAAAATATCTATAAAGTCAATATAGAGCAGATAATTAAGTGCCATAGTTGGGGTAAAATATGTTTTTATAATCTACCAGTAACGTTGAGTAAATCAAGTCAAGCAATACAATAAGGATGTTTACATAGCTGTTAAACTAGCTCGATAGTATTTTTAGCTATTTTGTCCAAATTGCTTGTCATTGTCAACCTCGGAGAACTGGGCGTGCTGATGCAGTTTGGTAAAGTGCAATAACAGTTAGTAGGAGAAGAAAATCACGTAATAACCCCCACAGTTTATACTGTAAAAAAGTTGAGCGTCAGGGTGGAAAAACAGGAAAGTTCCGCTGAAGCTTCCTCAAAATATTTGCAAGATTTTTTCACATATGTAGCGCTCAACAGGCACATTCTATTAGAAGAAGTCCCAGCTATTTTTAAACAAATAGATGACGAAGAATAAGTCATTGCTCGCATTATATATCCGGCGGTTGAAGAAGTATTAAAAGGAGTCATGGCCAAATACACGGCTGAAGAAATTATTACTAAGGGGGAGAACTTAAAGCCGGAGTTGATATTTTTTTGACCTACGGAAGGAAGAACCGCTCCTCCGATTTATATCCACAAGACAGCATTACCAGGCACAAGCCTGGTAACGATGTGGCAACAGTGTTTTGTAGGAGATCCTCGATAGTATTTTGAGTAAGATGCAGCCACGGATTTAAGCTGAATAAGCAGGGAAAGTCATCGCGTGTTTGGCCTTGACGTAAACTTGCTGATCTTGCTTGAGCTGTAGATAATCGAAGCGATCGCGACTTACGTAAGCTGTTACTACCTGACCCGATTCTAACAATAACTGGGTTTGAATTTCGCGTCCTACATGAATGATGCGGCTGACTTTTGCTAATGCAAAACCAGACTCCGGCTTAGTTTGAATTTCCACGTCATGGGGGCGCCAAAATACTAATTCACAATGAGCCGCTCCACTATTTTGAGGCGTTGTACCGTTGCTCGCGAACAAACCCGCAGCATTGGGCAACACATTGACAGGCCCAATAAAAGTCATCACAAAAGCTGTTGCCGGTTTGTCGTAAATTTCAGCAGGAGTGCCAACTTGTTCGACTCTACCTTGGTTCATCACCACAATTTCATCGGCTACTTCCATAGCTTCTTCTTGGTCATGAGTCACAAAAACTGTGGTGATGTTAACTTCTTTGTGAAGGTTGTGCAGCCACGATCGCAATTCTTTGCGAACTTTAGCATCTAATGCTCCAAAAGGTTCGTCTAGCAGCAGCACTTTCGGTTGAACTGCTAGAGATCTGGCTAAAGCCACCCGCTGCCGCTGGCCGCCGGAAAGTTGCGAAGGATAGCGATCGCCCAAACCTGTCAACTGCACTAAATCCAAAAGTTCATCCACCCGCCTGCGAATAGAGTCTTTAGGAACTTTGCGAATTTCCATCGCAAAAGCAATATTTTTCCGAATACTCATGTGTTTGAACAAAGCATAGTGCTGAAACACAAAACCAATATGCCGTTCCTGCACCGACTGCTGGGTAGCATCCTCCCCGATCAGGTAAATCTGACCGCTATCCGGCGGTTCTAGTCCAGCAATCATCCTCAGCAGAGTCGATTTCCCCGAACCGGAAGGCCCTAAAAGCGCGACTAGAGAGCCGTTTTTTATTTTCAAACTCACGTTGTCAATCGCGTGGAAGGAGCCGAAGTGTTTCGATACGTTCTCAATTGTAATGCTCATGACTTTGTGTACCTATTTTAGGAGTTGATGGTATTAACTCCATATATCTGACCGATTTACAGTAGTATATCCTGAAATTAATATTTTGCAAGGTCTGTAACTTTTTGTATTGTATTTCGAGCCCTCCTGATGGGGACGGCGCTTGGAAGTTGACGCTGGCGGGCCGTCTGAGTTAACCCGCGAGGGTTTTCAGATGTGGCTGTAGCCGTAAATGCGATCGTCCCAGAATAAGCCATGCTGAAATTACGTAGAAACCGGGTTTGATGGACGAAAATACTGCATCAAAACCTTTAAAACCTTTAATTCCCGTAAAAAACCCGGTTTCTTTGCTGTCGATATATCTATATTTTACCGCTGCCGACAATTCCCCGACTCCCGGCGATATTAAAGATTTCATGTACAAATTGCTCAATCTGAGGTGCGATCGCACACAATTTAGATCACAATAGTTAATTCAGAAGCCCGCCAGCTTCACCTTTGAGAAACGGACAGAATAGTAAATTCTAACCAGAACACCACTATGGGAAAACCAACAGGCTTTATCGAATTCTTGCGCGAACTGCCCTCCGAACTCTCACCAGTCGAGAGAGTCCACAACTGGGACGAATTTCACCTACCGATGGATGAGGACAAACTCCGCAGCCAAGGAGCGCGCTGCATGGATTGCGGCATTCCGTTTTGCCACACGGGGACAATTATCAGCGGCATGGCAAGCGGCTGCCCGATTAACAACCTCATCCCGGAATGGAACGACCTAGTATATCGCGGACTGTGGAAAGAAGCCCTTGACAGACTCCACAAAACCAACAACTTCCCTGAATTCACCGGCCGCGTCTGTCCCGCCCCCTGCGAAGGCGCTTGCGTGCTCGGCATCAACAATCCGCCGGTGACGATTAAAAACATCGAAGCCTCGATTATCGATAAAGGCTGGGATGAAGGCTGGATTGCCGCCGAACCACCCGCCAAACGCACCGGCAAAAAAATCGCCGTCATCGGTTCCGGGCCCGCCGGTTTGTCCGCCGCCGCGCAACTAAATAAAGCCGGTCATTGGGTAACAGTATACGAAAGAGCCGATCGACCAGGCGGCCTGCTAATGTATGGCATCCCCAACATGAAGCTAGACAAAGAACAAGTCGT
>Ga0075157_10001299_pt1 | contig 15903 bp, 8 predicted proteins | sample JI81BgreenDNA_FD_70967 | JGI IMG/M metagenome (GOLD analysis project Ga0075157, IMG submission 70967) | Wastewater effluent complex algal communities from Wisconsin, to seasonally profile nutrient transformation and Carbon sequestration -... | ecosystem: Engineered > WWTP > Effluent > Algae...
TTATTCCACCAGGTGGTGGCCCAAAAGATTCGTTACCACCTATTTTAGTAGCATCAATTCCAAAAGATTCTGCAACAAATATCAATACCAATAAAATAGTTTTAACGTTTAACGAGTTTGTAGAATTACAAAGTGTGCAAGAAAATGTAGTGGTATCTCCATTACCCAAAAACACACCTTTAATAGAGTATAAATTACGAACCGTTACAGTTAAACTTAGAGATAGTTTAGAAAAAAATACTACTTACAGCATCGACTTTGGAAATGCTATTAAAGATATTAACGAAGGAAATGTATTAAAAAACTTCATCTACTCCTTTTCTACAGGCAACACTTTAGCAAACGGAACCATTAACGGAAAAGTTGTATTAGCAGAAACTGGCACAATCGATTCTACTTTAATTGTTGCATTATACAACAACTTATCAGACACAGCTGTATACACATTGAAACCAAGATACATTGCCAAGCTAAACGGTAAAGGATTATTTGCATTTAACAACATTGCTGCTGGCAAATACAATGCTTTTGTATTGGAAAATGATTACTCAAAACGATACGATGACAGCACCAAAACCTTTGCTTTCTTAGATTCTTTAATGGTTATAGACAGCAATAAATCTACAGCATCGTTACAATTGTATGCTTACCAAGAACGTAAAAAAGAACCCAAACAAGTAGCCAGTGTAAAAAGCAATGCACCCAAAGATGATAAACGCTTACGCTACACAACCAACCTTGAAAACGGCATGCATGATTTATTAAATAAAACATTGAGAATTGATTTTAATAGAAAACTACGATGGATAGATACAGCTAACATCATTTTATACGATACATCTTTTAAAAAATTGCCTAATCAACTTGTACAAGCAGATACCAATGGCAAATCGATCAATATTACCTACAATTGGAAAGAGAATACTGCATTTAAACTACTGATACCTAAAGATGCAGTGATGGATTCTAACTACGTAAATCTTACCAAAGCAGACACTTTAAAGTTTACAACAAAATCTCAATCAGAATATGGTTCTGTAAAGCTTCGATTCCTGAATATAGATACTACCAAAAAACCAGTGTTATTGATATTGCAAAACGACCAGTTGGTAGAAGCTGTTCCACTAAAACAAAGAGATTGGATACGAAAATTGTATAAGCCAGGAGAATATCAAATAAAAATTTTGTTTGACAGTAATGGAAATGGTAGTTGGGATGCTGGAAATTATAAAAAAAGAATACAACCAGAAATAGTACTAGATAAAAATTGGAAAATTCAAATACGTGCTAATTGGGATAATGAAACTGATATTACTTGGTAAGTACTTTAAGTTGCAATAAGCTGCATTTTTTTTATTAATCCGATATTAAAAATGCATTAAAAAGCATTTTTAATAAAAAAATGCCACAATAATACTGTTTATTCGAGTTGTGAATAAAATAGCGATTTTGTTTCAAACAATTCTCCCCATTTTTCGGTTATCCCTTTTTTATTAATAACCGTTGGTGTAATATTGTTGAAAGTGTAAAAGTTGTTGTATTTATTTACATCGGTTTGAAAACCAATATTCTATTATGATTTCAATTTGTATCTGTGACGATTACGAAAAAAGTAGGGCAATTACTAAAAAACTGCTTTCTACTTATGCTAGTGTAAAAGTTGTTGCAGAAGTTGATTCTGGAACTGCGTTATTATTAATGCTAGAAAAAGGCTTACAAGTAGATATTGTTTTGTTAGATATTGCTATGCCAGACATGAACGGCTACGATGTTTGTAAAAGAATAAAACAACAGTTTTCCAATATTAAAGTGTTAGGTTATAGTGGTTTTTCAAAATCTGGTGCGGTATTAAAACTATTATTAAATGGTGCAATTGGCTTTGTAGAAAAACAAGTAAATGCCACACCTTTACACGACGCCATTATTGATGTTATCAGTGCAAAGTCGATTATTCAAAACCAGTGGGTAAGCAATTACATGCTAAAAGAACTTGAAAAATACAAAAACCTAAAAAGCATTGATACGGATTCTAAAAATCTTACAGAAAAAGAAATTAAAATTTTACATCTTTTACAACAAGGTCTCACTTTTAACGAAGTAGCACATGCTTTAGAAAGTACAGAATATGCAATAAAACTTAGTTGCGACGGAATACTTAAAAGTTTCCCTCCCACTTCTTCAGCCGTAAATTCGAATGTGCTAGAGAAACAGCCCATATTTAAAGCTTAATAGCAATTACCAAACAAACTTACCGAGCTATGCATTTTGTTGCATAGTAATACTACAGTACAAGAGTGCGACGCAACGGCGGCTGAATAACGTATCTACTGCTGATTACCCAATTCTTATATTTCTTTTTTATTTTTTGATAAGCGGTTTAAAAAGTTGAGCGTAGAAAGCATAACTTACCATTTTGTATTTTCTTATAACCAAAAGGCAGATAATAACACTTGTTATCTGTTATTTACAAACTAAATGCTGATGAAACGTAAAGATTTTTTACAAATGTCTGCTTTGGGTTTAGGTGCATTGGTATTACCTTCTACAGATTTGTTTGCCAAAGAAATTGATGTGGCAGATTTACAAAATCCAGGTATGCCAACACAAGCAAAAAAGGCGTTGGCCGATGTTGCTTTAAACACCGCAAAAAGCAAAGGTGCTTCTTATGCCGATATTAGAATTGGCCGCTATTTAAACCAAATTGTTGCCACTAGAGAAAACAGAGTTCAAAACGTATCTAATTCAGAATCTTTTGGTGTAGGAATTAGGGTTTTGGTAAATGGCTGTTGGGGTTTTGCAGCTACTAACAATGTTACCAAAGATGGTGTAGCTGCAACAGCTGCAAAAGCGGTAGCTGTGGCAAAAGCCAATGCAAAATTAATTAGTGAACCTGTACAATTAGCACCACAAAAAGGTCATGGAGAAGTAACATGGAAAACACCTATTGAAAAGAGTGCTTTTGATGTGCCTTTGAAAGAAAAGATAGATTTATTGCTAAATGTAAATGGCATTGCCATGAAGGGTGGTGCTAGTTTTGTAAACTCGGCTATTTTAGCATTGAACGAACAAAAGTATTTTGCATCTACAGATGGTTCGTATATAGACCAAGATATTCATCGTTTATTTCCGAACTTTAACATCACCAAAATTGATAGAGCTTTGGGGAAATTTGAAACGATAAAATCGTTGAGTTCTCCTGTTGGTATGGGTTATGAATATTTAATGCCAACAGCAGCCGATAAAGTAAGTGGTGTATTAACGAGGTATAAAAATAGATACGATATTTTAGAAGATGTGCAACAAGCCACACAAGCAGTAGCACAAAAAGTAAATGCAAAATCGGTTGAGCCTGGTAAATACGATTTAATATTAGATCCATCGCATTTGTGGTTGACGATTCATGAATCTATTGCTCACCCAACAGAATTAGATAGAGTACTTGGTTACGAAGCCAATTATGCTGGTACAAGCTTTTTAACTTTAGATAAATGGAAATCGAAAAACTTTAAATTCGGTAGTCCATTGGTAAACGTAGTTGCAGATAAATTACAACCTGGATCTTTATGTAATATTGGATTTGATGATGAAGGTGTTGAGGCAAAAAAATGGGATATTATTAAAGATGGTATTTTGGTAAATTATCAAGCCATTAGAGATCAAGCACATATCATTGGATTGAAAGAATCTCAAGGTTGTTGCTATGCTCAAAGTTGGGCCGATGTGCAGTTTCAGCGTATGCCAAACATTTCTTTAATGCCAGGAAAAACACCTTTAAGCGTAGAAGATTTGATTAAGAATACTGAAAAAGGAATTTATATTTTAGGTGATGGATCTTTCTCAATTGATCAACAACGCTATAATTTTCAATTTGGTGGACAAGCATTCTACGAAGTAAAAAATGGTAAAATTGTAGGCATGTTGAAAGACGTTTCTTATCAGGCTAATACACAAGAATTCTGGAACTCTTGTTCTGCAATTGCAGATGCAAGCGATTACAGATTAGGTGGTGCTTTTAACGATGGAAAAGGACAACCTGGCCAATCGAATGCCGTTTCTCATGGAAGTTCTACTACTAAATTTACTGGCGTAAACGTAATTAATACGGCTCGTAAAATTTAAAAGAGAAATGTAGTTTAAACCAATTATCGTTTCATTTATCAACAACCTACTATGTCTATTTTAAATAAAGAAGAAGCAAAAAAGTTACTAGAGAAAGTAATAAAACTTTCTAAAGCCGATGAATGCGAAGTAAGCCTTTCAGGTAATGAAGGGGGCAATATTCGTTATGCACGTAATGCTGCATCTACATCTGGTGATGTGAGTACACTTACACTTTCGGTAAATTCTATTTATGGTAAAAAAAGTGGCACTGCAACCATTAATGAATTTGATGATGCTGCTTTAGAAAGAGTGGTTCGTCGTGCAGAAGAATTGGCACAACTTGCCCCTGAAAACCCTGAAAGAATGCCGCTTTTAGGACCACAAACTTTTAAAGACGGTACAGGATATGTTGCTGCAACGGCTGCCATGACTGCCGATCAACGAGCAGATTTTGCGGCAAAAAGTATTCAAGTTGCAAAAGATGCAAAACTAGAGGCAGCAGGCTTTTTAGAAAATACTACATCGTTTATAGCTATTTTAAATTCGAAAGGCATGTTTGCCTACGATATTGATACCAACGTAATTTTTTCAGTAACCACACGTAACCAAGAAGGTACAGGTTCTGGCTATGCAGCTAGAGGTTTTAACGATGTAACTAAGCTAGATACTTTTTCTGCTACAAAAATTGCTGCTCAAAAAGCCAATGGTTCTGTAAATGCAAAAGCTATTGAACCCGGAAAATACACGGTAATATTAGAACCTGTAGCAGCTACTTATATGCTCGAAAATATGTTTCGTGGTTTTGATGCAAGAAGTGCAGATGAAGGAAGAAGTTTTATGAGTAAATCTGGTGGAGGCAATCGTTTGGGCGAACAATTAATGGATGAAAAAGTAACCATTTATTCTGATCCATTTCATCCAGAATTGCCAGGTTCTACTTGGAGTAGAGATGGTTTACCACTAGATAAAATGACGTGGATTGATAAAGGTAAAGTAACCAACCTAACTTATTCTCGTTATTGGGCAGAAAAGAAAAAAGTACAACCCATTCCTTCTCCTAGCAATATTATTATGGCAGGAGGTGATGGTGGCAGTATTGAAGACATGATTAAAAGTACTGAACGTGGAATCTTAATTTCTCGTTTATGGTATATACGAATGGTAGACCCTCAAACGTTACTATTAACAGGACTTACAAGAGACGGAACTTTTTACATTGAGAATGGAAAAATCAAGCATCCTATTAAAAACATGCGTTTTAATGAAAGTCCCGTAATAATGCTGAACAATGTGGAGGCATTGGGCAAAGCGGTTAGAAGCATAAGTGAAGAATCGAATAGAAGTTATTTGATTCCACCAATGAAGATTAAAGACTTTACGTTTAGCTCTTTATCAGATGCTGTATAGTTTTAACAAGATTTCTTAAGCATAAAAAAGGCTCGTTCAATACAATCGAACGAGCTTTTTTATTGATGTAATTTCTATTATCTCTATGTTATTGAGATTAGTTACAAACGTCGGCTAATCAATGTAAGCTCACTACTCTTGTTATTTTCCACGCCTTATTTTTATTTTCCCAAATAATCATAAAACGCCCAACTCTTGATGGTGTTCCTACTGGTTCTTGATTATTGTGAAATTTGTGTAAGCCAATTTCAATTGCTCCGTAATAACTAATTGGATATACTTCAATACTTCCTTTTACAAGTTCTCTTGTAACCTTACCACAAACATTCTTTTGTGTTGCAGCAATCATATCTTGCTTCGATGTCATTAAACCACCTTGGTCGTGATAAAATTCAATATTATCTGAAAAGAAAGATGCATACTTATCAAGATTCAAACTACAAGTATTATAGGCATTAAAAAACAAGCTATCTAATTTAACAATGGTATCATAAAGCTGTTGGTTATCTGGCTTATAATTTTTTGTTAACTGATAACTCATTTTTTTTGAATTGGCACAACTCAGAAAAACGGTTACAACAACTAGCAAGCAGATATTTTTAGTTATAGAATATTTCATTCAATTATTAATTATTTTGAAGCAAATAGAATAGGAATTATTACAGTTAACAAGTTGTAAAACAAAAACTTTAACTAAATAAATACTCTACATCTTCTCTTGTTAGGCTCTTCACAAAACCTTCGTCATCGGTAATTAAATCTCTTGCTAAGGCTCTTTTTCGTTCTTGTAGTTTCAGAATTTTATCTTCTACTGTATCGGTACAAATCATTCTGTAAGCAAATACATTTTTGGTTTGTCCAATACGGTGTGTACGGTCTATTGCTTGTTGTTCAACAGCAGGATTCCACCAAGGATCTACAATGTATACATAATCAGCAGCAGTAAGGTTTAAACCCACACCTCCTGCTTTTAAGGAAATTAAAAACACTCGACACTCATCGTTGTTTTGAAAATTCTGAATGGCTTTTTCTCTGTCTTGAGCAGAAGTACTTCCATCAAAATATTCATACGCTACTCCTAAATCTTTTAAACGCTCTTTTATCAAAGCCAACATACCCAAAAACTGAGAGAATACCAATGCCTTATGGTTGCTAATATTTTCGGTAATTTCTCTTCCTAGCTCTTCCAATTTCACCGATACATTTGGATATTTTTCTTGCTCATTCATGATGTATGGACTATCACAAATTTGTCTCAATTTCATTAAGCCTTGCAAAATGGTTAATTGAGATCGTCCAACTCCTTGTGTATCAACAACTCCTAAAATTTTATCTCTAAAATCGTTTCTAAATGCATCGTAAATTTTACGTTGTTCATCACCCATTTCACAGAATAAAACCATTTCTTGTTTTTCTGGCAAATCTTTGGCTACTTGCTCTTTGGTTCTTCTTAAAATAAATGGAAACAATAGTTTACGTAAATGTTCTTTCTGTTCTTTTTCGCCAAACTTATCGATAGGTATTGCAAATTCTTGCTTAAAAAATTCTACGCTACCCAACATACCTGGATTTAAAAAATTCATTTGGGCAAATATGTCGAACGTATTGTTTTGCAAAGGTGTACCACTTAAGCACAACCTGTTTTTTGCTCGTAATAAACAAGCGGATTTTGCAACCTTGCTACTAGGATTTTTAATCGCTTGACTTTCATCTAACACCACATAATCTAAATCTAATTCTACAAACTGTTTAATATCGCTTCTTAAAGTACCGTAAGTAGTAATAATAACGTCTATATGGTCTTGTTGTAAACTTTCTCTTAACCTTCCTCCTCCATGATGAATGTAAAAAGTAAGGTTGGGTGTAAACTTGGTAATTTCATTTTGCCAGTTATACATAAGCGTAGTTGGGCAAACTACCAACGCTTTTAAAGTGCCTAATTCTGCCTTTAAATGATGCAAAAAACTTAATGCTTGAATGGTTTTACCCAAACCCATATCATCGGCTAAAATGCCACCCCACTGTACTTCTCTAAGATAATTTAACCACTGAAAACCGCTTTCTTGATACGGTCTTAAAATGGGTTTTAAATGTGCAGGTGCTGGTATTTCTTTAATTGAAAAATTTTCTTTTAACTTTTCGTATTTTTCTTCTAGTTGAAAAAATAACTCTTCTTCGTTTCGTTCGTTATATAGTTCTTCAATTACACTAAAATGGTATTTACTCAGCTTAATATTTCCACTTTTACCCTCACCTACTCTAAATAGCAACGCATATTTCTTCAACCATTCTTCTGGTAAAATACCTAAAGTACCATCTTGTAATTGCACATATTGTTGCTTATTGATTAATGCTTTTTTTACATCATCAACTGTTACTTGCTGTTCACCAAAATGAATTTGCACCTTAGCATCAAACCAATCGGTGTTGCTGCTAATAAATATTTTGGTAGAAGGTTTAGCCGTATTAAATCGAAAATGTTTCAATGCATCAAAACCATAAACCGTAACGTTCATATCTTTTACTGCATCAATAAACAAAAAGAACCAATTATTTTTTAACACATCGGCCCCTTTTAATGCCAATGTATTGCTATCAACTGGTCTAATAAAATTAGAATGAAGGTTTTCTATTTTTTGGATAAAACTATTTTCAGCTTCAATGTTTCGCTGAATTACCAATAATTTTTCTGCAAAAGGCAAAATAATTTTGTCTTTGTCTGTTTGTCGTATTTCGTATCCTTTATAACTAAATACAGGTTCTAAAATTAAATAATCGCCTCTTTCTTTCAACAGCACTTTACAATCTGGCAATACATCTTTTATTTCTTCTTTTTCTAAATTTCCAAAATGTACATTGTATTCTTTTGATAATGGAAGAATAAACTGCTGCAACTGTTTTGACCAATTGGCTTGATTAATCACCATTTTACCCGTTGGCAAAAATTGGTTTACAATGGAAACATCTTCACTTTTTTGCCAAGTAAAAAACTGATTATGGTATTGAAAAAGCAATGTACTATCACACTCATTTTCAGACAAATTCAAATCTACTGAAGGTAGTTTTACCCTACATTCTACCGTATAAACTTCATTGGCATAATGAACAGAAAAATGCGGTACTATAAACTCTGATGAAAATTCTGCTTGTTCTAAATTAGCAGTAGTAAAAGATTTTTTGGCGGGTAAATAAAATAAGAAATTGCTACCTGCTAAGTCGGCAAAAAGTTTTTTATATTTTGGTTGAAGATATTCATGAATTAAATTTTTAGTTTCTGCTGGTAATTCATCATCATGTTGTTGAATAATGTTTTCCCAAATACCACTAAAAGGCGAATTTCTATTTAAATATTTATTTACTTCTGTATTCAACAGCTTTCTAAGTTGTTGTACCAACATTTTGTCTTCTTCACTAAACACATCAGTATTGATAAATTTATTCAAATCAATTTTTTCAATTTTTCCAGTGTATTTAGAAAAATCATCATCTGCCTCACCTTGTATTGCTTCTATTTGAATGTATGGATATTGTTCTTCATTGGTATTAATAACCACACCCAATTTTACAGCAGCTTTTTGTAACACTTTTTCTTCTACTACAGTTGCTTCAAATGGTTGATTATTGGGTTCAACATCGGCAGGTTTGGGTCTTAAATCGTTAGAAGTAGCTGTTGCAACCACTCTTTTGATTGAACTATCTAATACTCTTAAAAACGGTTTACCATCGGTATATGTAAATTCAAATTTACCTTTTAAATCGTCGTCTAAGCTGTAACCATAGATGCTCAATAATTTATTTTTTACAGCATCCCAATTTCTAATACTATCAAAAAAGTTAGGCCCTTTGCTTTTTAATAAATGTAAAAAAACAATGGTTTTATGAATACAAAGTGGATGTTTGGTATCGCTATTGCAAGTGCAACTCGTGTCGAAATTTCGTTCTTCATTTTTTTGAATTACAAGTTTACAAACATCATCACCATAAATAACTTCAGCTGTTACACGTTCGTCTTTTGCTTGAATAATAGATGGTTTATTGTCTTGTAAATATTCTTCAGCTGCTGCCAATGTTTCGGTAGACGAAAGCATACGAATCATTTTAATGTCCAATAGTTTCATTTTAACTACTGTATGTTTTTGATCGTATATCAATTCTCGTTCACCCAACATGTTTTTATCTAACATTTCTTGTAGGGTAAACAATGCACCTGCTTTATGGCGACAAATTTCGCTAAGATTGTAAGGACAAGTACAGCGTAATTTTAATGCCCCAGCATCTTTAAATTGCGTAATGTACACCTTGTAGTAAATAGAATAACTATCGTCTTTTACTCGAAAATTTACTGATGCCATTAATTCATCGTATTCTATTAATTCCACATTGCCCATGGCATGAATTTTTTTGCCACGACGAATGACTTCCTCTGAACCATTATTATAGATGTGCTTGATAAGATAAGGTAGAGCCATGCTTGCGTTGTAAATTAACTGTTTGAACTTGACAATCTTGTCAACACCAATTGCGAAAAAAGCAATTTACAAATGTAAAGGAATGATATTGAGAGTAAGAAGTATTTATTAGTTGATGTGCATGAAATGTTTGTTATGAAACAAATAATTTAATTTGTTGGTAGAAAAATATCAAATTACCCCATCTTTCATTGTTGAATGATTAAACTTTGTGTTAAACAATATTTTACCAGCATATTTAATAAAATTGATATTATATGAATTTAGAACTAAGCAATCAACGATTTATTGTAGGTGGTGCAAGCAGTGGCTTAGGTAGAGCTATTGCCGTTGCTTTAGCAAAAGAAAACGCCTTTGTAATTGCTGTTGCAAGAGGTAGAGCAGCTTTAGAAGCACTGCAAAACGAATACCCACAACAAATAACAATAGTAGTAGCAGATATTACTAATCTTGAAACAATTGAATTACTTAAAAACACGATTGGCAACAATACTATACATGGAATTGTAGTAAATGCAGGTGGCCCACCAGCAAAAACAGTAATGGAAACAACAATAGATGATTGGGACAATGCATACAACAGTTTATTGCGTTGGAAAATTGCATTTACACAAGCTTTTCTACCCTATATGACCACTAACACATATGGAAGATGTTTGTTTATAGAAAGTGCTTCTGTAAAGCAACCCATAGAAAATTTAGTTTTGAGTACAAGCTTTAGATTGGCTGTTGTTGGTTTTGTGAAAACATTATCGCAAGAAGTTGCATCCAACGGAATTACACTCAATGTACTTGCTCCAGGCTCTCACAACACACCTGCTATTAACAGAATTTATAAGAAAAACAGTGAACAAACTGGTGTTTCAGAAACAATTGTTAGAGAAAATGCAATAGACCAAATACCTGTAAAACGCTTAGGAGAAGCTGAAGATTTTGCAAGCTTGGCATTGTGGTTATTGAGTAAATATAGCGGCTATGTAACAGGTCAAACCATTAGCGTAGATGGAGGTGCAGTAAAAAGTATTTTATAAATAAACAACGGCTATCTAAACCAATAGACAGCCGTTGTTGCTAGAGAAAATGAAGAATTATTTTTTCTCCAATAATTTAAAGAATTGATCTAATTGAGGTAGAATTACAATTCTTGTTCTACGATTTACTGCTCTATTTTCGGCTGTGCTGTTATCTGCCAATGGAATATATTCTCCTCTACCTGCTGCTGTCATACGCTTAGGATCTAAACCATAACTTTTTTCTAATAAACGAACAACTGTAGTAGCACGTTTTACACTTAAATCCCAATTATCTAATAATACAGGGCCTTTATAGGCAATGGAATCGGTGTGACCTTCTACTAAAAACTCAATGTCTGGTTGATTATTTAACACTTTTGCTACTTTACCCAATACTTCTTTCGCTCTATCGGTTACATCGTAACTACCGCTTTTAAATAAAAGTTTATCAGAAATATCTATGTAAACAGCACTTTTATCTACTTTAATATTAATGTCTTTATCGTCTAAATTACCAATTGCACCTTTTAAATTCATTACCAAAGCCATATTTAAAGAATCTTTACGAGCAATGGTGGATTGTAAACTTTGTATGTAATTGTCTTTTGCACCTAAATTTTCCATCGATTTTTTAATGCTTTCTGCTTGTGTTCCAGAAATTACTGCTAAATCTTTTAACTGGTTTACAACTTGGTTGTTGTTTTGTTTTAAGTACTCAATTTGCTTGGTTAATAAATCTAATTCAGTTTGTAAACTTTTGTTTTTTAAAGCAGCTTCATCGTTTTGAATACTTTTTTGTCTGCTTTCTTCTCTACATTTTAATAAATCATCTTCAACTTTTAAATATCCCTTATTTAAAGTTTCGTATTTAGCTTGTTCTTTTTGAAGCTCTTTTTTACTTACACAAGAAAATAATAATGTAGAAGCAACACCTACCACTGCTATACTTTTTAAATGCATCATATGTATTTGTAGTTTAATTTTTTACTTGATTTTTCTGCGAAAAAATTGTGCCGAATATATTTTTTCAACAAAAGAACGTAAAATAAAACGATCAAATTGCATGAAGTTGTATATAGCAATGATTTTAACAAGTTAAACAGATAGGTTTACATATTTCTACGATATTGACCACCCACCTCGTATAAAGCTTGCGTAATTTGACCAAGTGTACAATATTTTACCGTTTCCATTAATTCTTCAAATAAATTATCATTAGCAATGGCTTTTTGTTTTAAGCGTTGTAGCATTTCGGCGGAAATATGCTCATTTCGTTTTTTGAAGTTTTCTACATTTTGTATTTGTTGTTCTTTTTCTGTTTGGCTACTTCTAATTACTTCTGCTGGCAAAACGGTAGGACTACCTTTTTTGTTTAAAAATGTGTTTACACCAATTACAGGTAATTCTCCCGTATGCTTTTGCATTTCATAAGTCATGCTTTCTTCTTGAATTTTATTACGTTGGTACATTCTTTCCATTGACCCAAGAACGCCACCTCTTTCTGTAATTCTATCGAACTCTATTAATACGGCTTCTTCCACCAAATTGGTTAATTCTTCTATAGCAAAACTTCCTTGTATAAAATTTTCAGATTTTGCTGTACCTAATTCTTTATTAATAATGAGTTGAATAGCCATTGCCCTTCTCACACTTTCTTCTGTAGGTGTGGTAATAGCTTCATCGTAGGCATTGGTATGTAAGCTATTGCAGTTATCGTAAATAGCGTATAATGCTTGCAAAGTGGTTCTAATATCGTTAAAATCAATTTCTTGAGCATGTAAACTTCTGCCACTTGTTTGTATATGATACTTCAGCTTTTGGCTACGTTCGTTTGCATGATATACTTGCTTCATGGCTTTTGCCCAAATACGCCTTGCTACTCTTCCAATTACACTATATTCTGCATCCATACCATTGCTAAAAAAGAAAGACAAATTAGGGGCAAATTCATCGATATGCATTCCTCTACTTAAATAATATTCTACATACGTAAAACCATTAGCTAGCGTAAATGCCAACTGTGTTATTGGGTTTGCACCTGCTTCTGCAATATGATAGCCACTAATACTAACACTATAAAAATTACGTACATGTTTTTCAATAAAATAAGCCTGTACATCACCCATTAATTTTAACGCAAATTCTGTTGAAAAAATGCAAGTATTTTGTGCTTGATCTTCTTTTAAAATATCTGCTTGTACGGTTCCTCTTACTTGAGCTAACGCTTGGGCTTTAATTTCTTCATACACATTAGAAGGCAGTACTTCATTACCACTTACTCCTAAAAGTTTCAAACCTAATCCTTTGTTTCCTTCAGGTAATCGTTCAGGTGATAATGGATTGTAGTAAATGGGTTTTTGATGGCAATGATATTTTTGTTGAATAAATGCTTGCACATTTTCCCACAATTGATTATCTGAAATATATTTTTCACAAGCCTGATCAATGGCAGCGTTTAAAAAGAAAGCTAAAACAATAGGTGCAGGTCCATTAATCGTCATACTTACGGAAGTTTTAGGACTACACAAATCGAAGCCGCTATATAGTTTTTTGGCATCATCAACAGTAGCAATACTTACGCCTGCATTTCCTATTTTACCAAAAATATCTGGTCGAATAGCTGGATCTTCTCCATACAATGTTACACTATCAAAAGCGGTAGATAAACGCTTGGCATCTTGCCCTAATGACACATAATGAAAACGTTTATTGGTTCGTTCTGGCCCACCTTCTCCTGCAAACATTCTTGTAGGGTCTTCACCTGCACGTTTCAGCTCAAAAACGCCTGCTGAATATGGAAATTGTCCTGGAATATTTTCTTGCAATTGCCATTGTAAAATATCACCCCAATCTTTGTAAGTTGGTAAAATTACTTTACGAACAATGGTTCCGCTAAGTGTAGTATACGTTAATGGTTGTTGTACAACCGTATTTCTAACCGTATAGTCTAGTGTAGGTTTGCTATATAGCTCTTGTAGCTTAGGCCATTGTTGAATAAGATTATCATTCAATTGATCTAGTTGCTGTGAGTGCTTTTTATATTCTTGATTTAAACTGTTTTTAATAGCTTCATCTTTTACTATTTTACTTGCCCCTTGCAATTGATACATAGCAGATGCAATAGCTGATTGTTGTTGTACCCAATTATTGTAACCACGTACAGCATGGCTAATTTCTGATAAATATCTTACCCTAGAAGATGGTATAATGGCTTTACTAATTGGTACAGTTTCATCTGCAATTAAATTACCGAAATAAATGCTTGTTTTTTGATGAATACCCGTAAATAATTTTTTGAATAAATGATTCACGCCTTCATCGTTAAACTTACTGGCAATTGTTCCGATAATGGGTAAATCTTCGTTTTTGGCTGTAAAAAGTTGATGATTGCGTTTGTATTGTTTACATACATCGGTATAAGCATCTAATGCACCTGGCTTATCGAATTTATTAATGGCAATAAAATCGGCATAATCTAGCATATTAATTTTCTCTAATTGAGAAGCAGCACCATATTCAGGCGTCATTACATACAAGCTAACATCACAATATTGTAAAATGCTGGCATCGCTTTGTCCAACACCTGCACTTTCTAAAATAATACAATCAAAGGCTGCTGCTTTACAAATTTGAATAGCATCTTGTACATAAGCACTCAAGGCAACTTCACTATCTCTAGTTGCTAAAGAACGCATATACGCTTTTGGAGAAGCAATGCTATTCATACGAATTCTATCTCCTAACAATGCTCCTCCTGTTTTTTTCTTACTAGGATCAACCGATATTACAGCGATGGTTTTATCTGAAAAACTATTTAAATATCTACGAACAATTTCGTCTGTTACCGAACTTTTGCCTGCTCCTCCTGTTCCTGTAATTCCAATAATAACAGGCTTTACATAGCTATTTGCAGTAGCAGATATTTGTATTTGTTGCAGTAAATGTTTATAATCTTCTCCATTTTCTGCCAATGTTATTGCTCTTGCAATTCTTTGAATATCTTTTACTTCTTGTAAAGCAAATCTAGTTGTTGGATAAGGCAACTGATTGGTCAGCAATACTTTTTTACATTCATTCACTACATCTGCAATCATTCCCTCTAAACCCATTTTTCTACCATCATCAGGACTGTAAATTTTAGTAATACCATATTGTTGCAAGGTTCTTATTTCATCGGGCAAAATGGTGCCACCACCACCACCAAAAATTTTTATATGTGCAGCTCCATTTTCATCTAATAAATCTTTCATGTATTTAAAAAACTCAACATGACCGCCTTGATAACTTGTAATGGCAATACCATGTGCATCTTCTTCAATAGCACACTCAACAATTTCTGCTACACTTCTATTATGTCCAAGATGTATAATTTCTGCACCTTGTGCTTGCATAATTCTACGCATAATGTTAATGGCAGCATCATGACCATCAAATAAACTTGCTGCTGTAACTATTCTTACTTTATGTTGTGTGGTATTTTCCATATGAACTTTTTTTCAAAAACTAACAATCGTTAGCAAATATAGGTTCAAATACATAAACAGTTTTCAGCAATTCTTTTACAATAATAAAGTCGTAAAACGTATGTATAGAAAAGGTTTTCGGTTTAAAAAGACATAGAAATATGTATCTTACCGGCTTAAAATATTTGTTTAGATGGCATTTGACTGTATAATTGAACAACAAGGAAAAGAGAGAAGTATTACACTACAAGATAAAGACGGTTTTATAGAAGCTGAGATATTAACTGTTGGTGGAATTTTAAATGCATTTGTAATTAATGTAAATGGAATTAAAACAAATGTAATTGATGGATTTAACGATACGATAGAAGCACAAACAGCGATGAGCAATGCATTTAAAAGTGCTTTTTTAAGTCCATTTACTTGTAGAATGAATCATGGAAAATATAG
>Ga0075157_10001300_pt1 | contig 15900 bp, 12 predicted proteins | sample JI81BgreenDNA_FD_70967 | JGI IMG/M metagenome (GOLD analysis project Ga0075157, IMG submission 70967) | Wastewater effluent complex algal communities from Wisconsin, to seasonally profile nutrient transformation and Carbon sequestration -... | ecosystem: Engineered > WWTP > Effluent > Algae...
CGCTTATTTATTAGTTAGACGTTTTCCCACCCCAATTTGGGAATTTTTCGAGTTACAGGCAAATTTTCTCTCCAAAAATCTCCCCTCAACCCCTAGAACCCTTGCTCATCTTACCTTTTGGCTGCTGCAACATCTTCTCAACTTCCCCACATGCGGGATAAACAACGGCTGACTCAACGCACTTTCATCTCCAGACTGGAAGGGTAGTAGAGATGTAGGAATGATGGGTTGACACTCCCCGGCCTTGAAGGCGCGGGGATTCTTGGATCATCCAGTCGATTTGCTTGTTGATGTCACCACCAGCGAGTAGAGATCGGTCTGTCCCCCAGCGTGAATTCCGGCGTGCCCCGCCGTATTTAAATTAAATTTTGCCTGCTTTAACCCTTTCGCCAAAATGTTCAACGCAGCATTGTGGTCGCGATCCAATATCGTACCGCAACCACAAATATGGGTTCGAGTTGACAGGGTTTTCTTGACTAGATTGCCGCAATTTGAACAGTTCTGAGAGGTGTACTGTGGTGGAACAGCAATGACTGTTTTGCTGTACACTTTCCCGAAATATTCCAAATAATGATCAAGTTAGTGACCAGGCTGCATCGCTGATTGATTTAGCGAGCTTGTGGTTTTTAACCATATTCCGAACCTGAAGGTCTTCGTAGGCTACAAAATCGTTAGATTTTACCGCGCACAACGCCGTCTTTATGGCGAAGTCTTTACGCTGCCTGCTGACTTTCCGGTGTTTTCTTCCTAACTTGTTGATCGCCTTTTTCCGGTTCTTGGAACCTTTCTTTTTCCGAGAAACTCGCTTCTGCAATCTCTTCAAAGCTTTTTCACTCTTTCGGAGGTAGCGAGGATTAGGAACTGTTTCGCCGTCGCTATCAGTATAAAAGTGGTTCAATCCCACGTCTATTCCAATAACCTTACCAGTCGGAACAAGTTCCTCTTTCCGCTCCACGTTGATACAGAATTGGGCGTGGTAGCCATCGGCACGGCGCACAATCCTAATTCGTTTAATCTCATCAGGCGCATAAAAATGCAAATCCCGACTACCGATTAACTTGAATCTCCCAGCAGCAAATCAATCTTTAAATGTTAGGCATCTTTTGTCACTAGAAAGCGACCAACCGGACTGCTTGTACTCAACAGAGCGAGTATGTTTCTTGAACTGCGGGTATCCTTTTTTTCCTGGCTTCTTAGCTTTGCAGTTAGCAAAGAAACGCTGGATAGCAAAAATGGCACGTTCGGCGGAAGCCTGACGTGCCGTCGAATTAAGCTTGCCTGCCCATTCAAACTCTTTTGCCATAACGGCGCATTGTTTGTACAGGTCTACTAGCTTAATCCCTTGATTATCTATCCAATGTCTAAGAGTTTTGTTTCGCACAAATTGAGCCGTCCGAATCATGTTGTCGATGATTCGATACTGCTCCGCTTTGCCCTTCAACTTAAACTCTAATACTATCATTTCAATAGTCTACCACTATTACAGAAACTTTGATTTGCAAGTCTGTATCTTTAACGAATCTTCACAGTCTCTGTAATTAAAGCCGTCCTATAAGGACGGGGCTTTAGACCCAATTTCTTGGTAAAGTTTCCAGACATAGTACGGTGACTTGATAGCTAATTTCTTCATCCTGGCTTTTTGGGGGAATTAGTGATTCCCAATTGCATTGGGGTTGAGACTTTTCTGGCAAAGGAATTACCAACTTTAAGGCGGGCGAGGAAGAATTTAGAGGAGTATCATCTTCACCGGCCAGATATTTGGTTAAATGCCTTCGCAGAATACGTCCGGCTTTGGTCACGCATTTGCGGACGTTTTCTTCAGAGCATAGAAAGAGCTTGGCAATATCTTGATAAGATTTATTTTGGTAGTGGTATAAGACAAAAGTATCGCGGAGTCTGGGAGGCAAGGAGTCAATTTTGTGGTAGATATATGCCGGCAATTCCAGGTCTATAAGATTAGGTTCAGTAAATCCTAAGTTAGAATAAAGTGCGGGATAATCTTCAAGTTTAATCTCGTCTATGTTTTCAATTATTAATGTTTCTCGTTTTCGTTTTCGATGGAAATCTATGCAGAAGTTATAGAGAAGTTGAGTTAACCAAGCTTTAGGACATTTAATTTGAATTCCATAGTTTTGCCATTCATTCCAGGCTTTAAGCATTGCCTGACTCAATACTTCTTCGGCATCGAGTGGGTTTGAGTTCATCCACTTGAGACAGCAATGGGAAAGATAATCTTGATGCGCCTGCCATTCTTCCCAAAAAATTGTATTTTTATCTTCAGTTTCATCCCACAGGATTGATGCAGCCACTGATTGAGAAGATGACCTGATTTTTTGAGGTCTATGGCTATTGCTTTCCATTTACATTTACAGGAGATTCCACATTTATGAAGTACACCCGCCTATCTTGACATCTCCCCATGCCTAAAGGCGAGGGGATTCATAAGACCACAATTTAAGTCTTACAGGTGCTGAAAAGTCACCTCTACCAACTCCACTTAGATCGAGTCCAAGTATTGTTGCTACTTTACGACCAATATTTGCACAACCATTGCAATCTGCATTAATTAGCCACCCCTTCGCTGTCCGATATAATCCACGTTTAATTCTTGTTCCCGAAGCTTTCCACCACTCGGATTTTTCGCCGATTTTAGGCAGTTCGTCAGCATCGAGAAAAGAAGTTTTTGAAGTAGAGGATTCTTCGGTTTCGACGAATTTAATTCCGTACTGTTCGCCGAGTTGAGCAATTCTATCTTTTAACCTACGCGTGGGAATCTGAACAAATTTTTGATTGGTATTTGTACCCAGATTTAGCGAATCTTTCTGATGCTTGTTCCATCCAAATATGACTGTACCAATCTTGGATGATATACAATGATCGATAACCTTACGAGCAGCTTTATTAACTGCATCCCGCATTGTTCTATTTCTGCTTTCGGTCAGCCGTTCCAGTCTTTTCGACCAGAATCCATTGTCTTTTCCAGACATCAAGCTTGCCACTCGTTTGTTATAGCCTTGGTTGATGGACTTGAGATGCTTTCCGTCTACGATGAATGAAGTTCCAATATTGCTGACACAAGTTATCCAGTTGTCCATCCCGTGGTCGATCATCAATACATAATCAACGTTGACATCGGATTGAACAGCTTCTTTTTGGTAAACCAATTCTAGATAAAAACATCCGTTTCTGGGTAAAATCCTGTACTCTCGAATCGAAGAATGCTCCTTATTAGATGGCATCGTCAGATAGAACGCATCTATGCCAAACCAAGCTTTAACTTGCTTCCCTAAAGGAAATCGCAACATTCCATCTTTTAATTTGACTGATCTACCTGTAAAAGTTACAAGGGCTAATCCACCTTGTCTGTATCCAGGAAGTCTTGGATGTTGCGTCACTGTCCCTTCTTTGATTCCAGCAAGCCCGCCCAAATAGGATTGGAAAGATTCAGCAACGCTAGTCAGTATCTGCTGTGCGGTATCTGAATAAAAAGCTTTATAATGAATGTTTCGATTGTCCGTTCCTAAAACTTTATGCAGCTTGGCTCTACTCGGTATCCTGCCAGTTTTGAAGAATAGTTGTCTGGCATAATAATTTCCACAATTAATTAACTTTGAGGCTTCACTACACAAGAATTCTAAGACTGCTTTCAATTCTTTGTCTGGACTAATTAGATTTTGCTGGCATCCATACATTCTGTTTTCCTCCTTGCTCTATATTAGCATAGTATTCTTGATTAAAGGTAAGGATTCAGGTCTAAAAACTTGCGGCTCCAACGCTTGTCTGGCAAGGGTTTTAGGGCAAACTAAGGGTTTTTGTCTTTCGTGGTTAATTGTCAATAAACGAGGATAAGTGACAGTTTTTCGTGGTTTATTGAGAATAGAGATTGATTTAGTATCAAGCTCCATATCTAAAGTCTTTGCCCAGCAAGGAGTTCAGTGACCTGAATCCTTACCCACTGCCTGACAACTAACGACTGAATCCCATCCCCCTTAATTGGGGGATTTTCGTGTCTACAAGTTTTGTCTACAATATGTTGACAGTGTAGACAGATATCAGTTAGTGTAGACAAATACTGTATACAGGTGTCTACAATGAGTCAAAGTCAAGTCGTATCATTCAGGGCTTCTGGTCATTTTCTGAACTGGATAGAAGCTCAGAAGCTAGACAGTGAGTCGCTTAGTCAAGCTGCACAACGCATTCTCAAGGAAGTCTCAGGCACGTCTACAGCGCTGTCTAATTTGTCTACACCTATAGTGTCTACAGTGTCTACAGACTTGTCTACACAAAGTAATGATAGCGTCGTGTCTACAGAAATTGTAGACACTGTAGACAAGGCTGTAGCCGATCGCCTTGACCCGGTGATGGAGCGGATGGCCGCCATTGAGGAACGGCTGGGAAAATTGAGTGCCTGAGTGATGGCAAAGATGAATCACTCAGGCAGGAATTGAAAGCGGCCAACAAGCAGCTTGCAGAATGGGATAAGGAACTGAACCAGTTGCATGAGCGCAATGGTGACTTAGGACTGAAGGTGCAAATGCTGGAGCAAGAACTCAAGGAAGTGCAGCGCGATCGGGAAGAAAGTAAAAACTCGGCTCCGACCGTCGCAGAATTTCCAGAGCCGGCCGACTTGCTCAATCAGTTAAAAGCGCAGCGTAAAAAGTCGAGGGCGGACTTGGCAGATATGGAGGTGGTTTTGGACATATTAGAAAACCATTGGCGCGAAAGTTGAGCGGAAAATGGTTTTTCTTGCTATGCAGTCAACCTGAAACCCTTAACGGACAAGAGAATTGTTAAACGGAGAGGGTGGGATTTGAACCCACGGAACCTTGCGGTTCACCTGATTTCAAGTCAGGCGCATTCGACCACTCTGCCACCTCTCCCGGCGCATAAATTTTATCATACCAGCAAATGTCTCTAACTACAAATAGCTGCAGATTCAGTGCGCCGATAAAGAATTTGTTCTCTTTCTACCGCGAAATCTTCGCCTACCCATACCAGGGACACTTCCGACACTGCTCCATTTTCCAGCAGGACGATCGAGAAATTCCGCAATTTCGAGCACTCTCTCTCCACAATTCGCGGTACGCTGGCCGCATTCAAATACACCGTACCCTCTGCACTCACCTCCAGCGACTTCCGCAACTCGTGCTTTGTGTGCCGCAGTTTGTGGTGCATATGACCAAAAGTTACCAGAGGTATGTGCTTTCCTGTGGTACGAGTTCGATCGATCGCCTCCGCAAAATCCGGGTCGCCCCAATCCCCTCCCAGTGGCTTCCAATCTCGCCCGCAGGGGTCTTCAGGAGCCTCTCCTAACCCCGTCGGGCCCGTGTGACCCAAAAAAATCACATTTTCGCAATCGGCATCCGCCGCAGCCGCTGCAATGCGCCGCGCCGACTCCTCAAAACTTTCTACCCCAAACCACTCCGAGTAAAAATCCCCGTACTTCCACTCCGAACCCCCCCAAGTAAACGGGCGGCTTCCCACCACAGTTACGCCCAATTCGGGAAAATCCCGTTTCCCGTAACCGACGTGAGCTTCTCCCATTAAATCTAACTGCTGTTTTACCCAATTTTCTTGAGTGCGATCGTAAGGACACTGACTGCGGCCCCACTCTGTCGCCGTGTACCAAGCATCGTGGTTCCCAAACACCGCTGCTTTCGGAATGTCCAATTGGGCGATCGCCCGCACCACCTCCACCGACTCATTGCCAAAATCCCCCACAAACAGCACCAAATCAACGCCCAGATGCTTCAGGGCCTCGCCGTCTTCAGCTTCCCAGCGATCGTGAACATCCCCAACCACCGCAATTTTGATAGATTTAGCCTCATTCATGTGATTTGCGTTCGTTCGATCGATCCCTTACCGCTTAAAAATTCCTACTAAACTTACCAATTTTCGGCAAATCCAGCCTTCACTAATTATACAGTGCAGCCTCTCCCAGGGAATTTGAGATTTTAGATTTTAGATTTTAGATTTGCTCAGCTTTCTTCATCTTTCACTCCAGGGCGCAAAAATTCTCTCCCCCTTTGACATGAGAAGCGATTGGCCTGAAGTTAAGCCCGTTAATCACCGACTCCAACGCCATAAAACTCAAGCGAGTCGGGACAGAACCCCTAGACTGAATTATTCCTCCCTATCAGGTTCCGCCGACCTTTCTTCATCTTCAATTGCAAATTCGCTGATGTAATCTCGCACGACACGCTCGAAGAACAGGGTGGCCGGTAAGCTCGACCAGTCGCTGTAGTGACCGAAACCATAGCGCAGAGATTCTACCAGTGCAGCAAGGCGATCGGGCTTGTCATTTTCTTGTCGCAAGGTAACAACAATCTCAAGGGGATTGGGAGTTGTCCACTGACCCAAAAACGGCGGTTTGCTTGCGATTTTGTCAACTTTTAATTTAGCTTTATTTAAAAGTTTGCCTTTGGAATCATCAGATTTATTGGCAGCTTCGTCAACTTTTAAATCAGCATTATTTAAAAGTTTGTCTTGAGAATCCTCAGCTTTCTTGGCAGCTACGTTAATTTTTGTTGAGCGATAGCAACTTTGACCGCGTAATTTACCTGGTTTTTCATTTCTTACAGATAGATAAGCAACACAACCCGTTTGATTAGTTGCACTTAGTCGAAATAATCCCTTTACACTAGAGGCTGAAGGAATTTCAAGGGTTGAAGTCAGTTCTTTTTTTGTCCGCGTATCTTCCAGAGAAGTTTCTGTTAAATATCGGACTTTTTTATCTATAATTCCAGGGGCGAGGTCTTGGCGAATCCGAATTATCCGCGCGCCTTTCCATTCTTGCTCCATATGTTCGTGCAAGGGGCTTCCCGACTGGGTTTCAAAATTAATCTGATTTGCATTCATTTTAGAATCGGCAAGCCAAGACCAAAGTTTCACGCAGTTGGAAGAATCGATCGTAACTAATGGTTGATTTCCCTCCTCTACAGAATTGGAAATAATCTGCTTGACAAATTCCATGAAACGATTCCGACGCACATCTTCTTTGTCAGCCAGTTTCACGGGGGAGATTTGGGAAATGAAGGCGATCGCATCAGAAAACTTGCTCCAAGGACTGATTTGTAAACTATTCCTATCATAAGCACAGCACAGTTCGCACTCGCCTGTCTCCACGTTGAGACGCATAGCAATTGGTAAAAATGTCTTCTCAATAGAGCCGCGAGCGCGACCTTTCTGTTTGCGGACGATCGTAATCCCAATAATTTCTTTGGGTCTGGCTTCTTGAGGAGTATCTTTTAGCCATTTGTCAACCTTTTCCTTGACATCATCAATGCGGCCAGAATGAGCCCAAAGTAAGTCTTTTAGAGCCGCTTGCACTCGATGGGAAAAATTATCGAGGTTGAGAATATTTTTGTCCTTAGTTTTTTCAATCGGTAGCAGAAACTGCACGCAAGAACCAGCGATTTTAGCCAGTGCTTGACGGGAGGAGGGTTTATTCACCGAATCATCATGTTTCTTGTCTGGATACCATTCCCGTGCCATTACCAGGCAAAAAGTTCGCTGTTTGCGTAAAGCAAGTTGTTGGACGATCGACTCCCAGGCTTTTATGCGGTTTTGCGATCGCTCTTTCGCTTTCAAATTTGCACCGGGCAATGACTCTCTCGGCCCGTGAGTGTTTGCTGGCAAACGATTAGCCATGAGTTCGATCGCACCACCCCACAGAACTGGAATCATTGCTTGCAGCAGTTTCACTTCGGTTTGACATTGTTCTTCGTAAAAGACAACAAGCAACAGTCTTTCGTTAGGATATAGCCGACGCATAGCTTCCTGGTTTGCCTGAATCATCGCCTTGAGTTCTTTTAATTGACAAACCAATTTAAGGGCTTTTCTGCCTTTTGCAATATTATCTAAATTGATATCAAGGTGTTTAGTGAGCAAGCTGTTTAACTCATTGTCCTCAAAGCTTTCTAGATATTTGGGAGTCAAATCATAGCAGTCGTCTTTTTCGAGAACTTCTAAAGCAGCACCTAACAGAGTAGGCAAATTAATCATGCGTGAAGCTGTATCATCTAATTTGTGGCTTTCACCTCTCTTAAAATTTACAGGATAGTAATTATCAAAAGCTTTAAAACCGATAGGTTCAATAATTTTGGCTATCGACTCAAAAGCTTCTAATTTATCAATCTCCGGTACGCCTGCGTCAATTCCGTGTTTCCCTTCTTGCAATCCGTTGCGGTAAGTTAATACTACTTTACAGCTATCCGTTGAAGCTTTCCCCAAAGCAATTTGGGAACCATCAATATTTTGACCGTTAGGGGTTTTCAGCGGGAGTTTTAGCTTGCCGCGCAAGGCTTCAAAATCTTTATCGATCGCCCAAAACCAATTTTTCTTTTTGTCGGGTTGATTTTTCTCAGGTTTTTCGGAATCGGAAAGCACCGTGTAGCGAAAGGTGCGATCGCTATAATCATCAGAAAAGACAAAGCCGCTAATATTTGCTGAGTTATAGCGTGCAGGTTGTAACCCACTTAACCAGCGGCGTTTGGAAACATCTATCTTCAATAAAGGCTGGTGCAAAGAAGGATAGGTTACAACTTCTAAGCGTACCACCAGACTGAATGTTCCTGTAGTGTCGGGTAGAGTAATGGGATCGGTAATCAATTCTGCCATCCCAGTTGTGAGGCTACCACTGCTGGAAATAACCCGCTTCATTGTTCCTAGCTCCTGAAAAATCTCTTTTCCCGCGATCGCACGAGCTGCATAATCGACTAACACGCGATAATCATAATTGTTGCTGTGTTTTGTAGTTCCTGTATTTGGATTCCATTTCCAAGGTAAAACTTGAGACTCAGACGGAGTAATTGTTAACAACTCCTTTCGATCGTGCAAATCTTCCAAACGGTCGATAACTTCCACTAGCCCATCTTCTTTTTCAGCAAAAGGTTTTAGGAAATTTGTTATCCACTCGTTGATAATTGGGCGTAACGCTTTCTGGATATCTTGTGTACTTTCGGAATTTAAGTAAGCAAATGGTTCCGGCTCATTTACACTTTTAGAATTCAACGAATAGTTACTCAAACCTACATTTGACTGAATCCGTGCGGCACTGTCAAGTCCTACTTCTAACAAACCTCGCAGCGAGGCATAAGGGAGATTTTTGATGGCTGAATCGCCCTTGCAAGCAGCTTTTTGGATAGTTGAAAGCTCATGTAAAGCAGATTTTGTCCAACCTAGTGTCAAGCCTTTGACTGTTACTGGCTCGATATTATCTGGGACGGTAAAAGCTAGGGTAATTTCTTTCAGACTCTTATTCGCAAGAGGAATGTAAAGAGTGTCTGAAACCACAGTAGCTTCAGTTTCTTCGTCATCATCGGATTCGATTTCGTCAAAAATGTCGTCGTTCATGGTTGCATCTCCAATAATAGTGGTTTCCTTTATAGTCCTGGACGCATGGGGGCCAGAAACCGGGTTTTTTTACGAAAATATTTCGTTACAGCCCGTAGATTCGGTAAAAAACCCGGTTTCTTTGGTCTGAGTGCGTCCAGGAGTGCTTTACTTCGCCGTCGCGATCGAATTCAATTTCGTCCAAAATTTCGTCGTTCATGCTTACATCTCCAATAAAGGCGAAAAATCATTAAAATCGTCTTCTTCCTCTGTCAAACCTTCTGAATCGCGTAAACTTTCCGGGTAAACTATGCCATTAATGCGCCGCAGGGGCTCCAGAAATGCACCGTAAAGTTCTTGATAAATTTCTCGAATCACTGGATCGGGATGCTTGACGCATTCTTCTAAAATAATTCGCATTTGAACTAGCATACTGTCCCGCCCGGAGTCAGGTTCATTTTTAGTGGATTTAATAGCCCAAGCTGCATCGACAAAGTAAACTTGTACCGGACACCCATTTCGCATCCCGCGCCCGATAGTTTGCAAAATCCCAACCATCTGATTTGCCGTAAACGGTTTAAATAAATCTTCACCCAAACGGCTAGCCATGAGAGGTTCGCGCAACAGTCGATTCGCCGTTTTCCATAGTTGTTTTCTCGACTGTTTCCAAGCATTAGAAATTGCAGGCAAGCCTTCTATTTCAGTAAAAACTCGACTGTCAAATTCTTGGGTAGCTTTGCCGGCGAGGCTGTACAAAAGTTGCGTATCGTCAGTGGTGGGGTGGGGACGGGTGAGGAAATAAATTGTGCCAATCGCTGCATCGAGTTGCCTATCTCCTTTGGTAAAAACAATATTCACGCCTCTACCGATCGCCAACATCGGAAAAATGATAATATCGCAAGTTTCATCATCTCCTAAAGCCTCGCACTGAGCCGTGGTAACGAAATCTGTGGGTTGCTCTCCGTTTTTGAGAAAATTAACAACTGCTTTGGTTCTTTTGCCGATTTCTGGATGGTAATCGTTGATAAAATTCTTAACGTTCCGAGCTTGTTCGTAGCTGTTAACAATTAAGGCAGCTTTGCGGTAAATACCATGTTGCACGTCAAAGTTGAGGATGGATTTGTAAATTTCAGATTTCTTGGTTCCTCCTTGCACCAGCGCGTCTACCATTTTTTTTAAATTACGATCGCGCAATTCGCCTGCACCGCTATATCGGAGAGGTTCATCGCGCGATTCGCGATCGGGCAGCCATTTGAAGCGGTAAAAGCTCTTTTTGGGTTCGTGTTCTGTTTGCCGCGGTTTCAGCAGATAATCCGGCCCAGAGTTAATGTGATAAGCAGGACTTGCTTCGAGAAATGAGGTAGCTGAAGTCATTAAAACTGCCGGCGCTGTCAGTTCGCCATCTGCCTCAAATAACTGATGAAAACGGTGCATTAACATCCGAGGCGCGCCCACAAAAATAATATAAGACAGTTCCACATTTCGGGCTTGAGAGCGAGTAGTTTGTGCCGATTCACAACTGTATTTCACGCCCGAAAAAGACCCCAAAATATTCTCAGGAATCAGTTGTCGCAGTTCGGGTGTTGCCGTTGATTCGACAATCGGTTCCCGAAGCAGTCCTTCTGCTACCATTGTTCGAGTTTGCGGTACGATACGCTGATAGCCTAAAATCACAAAAGTAACGCAAACAAGTAAGGTAATCGTATCCTGAGCTTCGCCTGATGCAGTGGCATCCTTAAAACACAAAGGCAAAAACAATTCGGCAATTTCTTTGACTATTTTATCGCGCCGTTCGATCAGATTCTCCGCTAAATAACGACGAAAATAAAGAATTTGAGTTTCCCATTGCTGTTTGAGCGTGTCGGCGTTTATTCCCAGCCTTTGAGCGCACAGATCCATGTTTAGCCGATCGTGCGGTTCAATGCCAGTGCGATCGTAAAAAGCATGGTAAGCAGCCGTTTCCCAGAATTCTTTCAAGGCTCGACTTTTGCTAAATCCCTGTTTGACTTCCTCTTCGTCAAGGCGATCGCGTTTAGAAGTTTTCTCATAGCCATCCAACAAATCGCTGACTATTCTCAGAACGGTTAATAACTGATTCTCATAGCGTTGGCTCACTCGCGATGAGGGCATATTTTGAACGGCAGTAATTAATGATGTATTGCGATCGCCAAATTCCGATAAATTGCGGCTGTAAAGTTCTACATTGCGGTCGAACAATCGATAGTTTTCTCCGCGAGCAAAAGGATTGTGAATTTGCTCTTGAATGGCTAAATGGATAGATTCTTTCGCCCCGGAAAGTTTTAAAGTTGCAGCACCGTAAGCATCCAGATTTGATTGCACCATATCTGCTTCGTCAAAAACTACGACATCGAATGTCCGGGCAATTAATTCAAAATAACGAATGCGCTCGCGAATAGCATGGGGTGGTACTTCCGTATCCATTGAAAGAACGTGGCCGACCCAAATATCGGCATCTAGCAAATCGCGGGGTGCTTTGTGGCGACCGCACATCGTCCAAACCGGACAAAGATACTTTTTCATTTGCCCTTTTTTGCCACCGCTTTGTAAAATTTCATTGCAGGGTGCATAACCAAATCCCCACATCGAAGTATCAGCAGTAGAAAACGCAGGTAAGACGCAATTTAAGCCAAAAACTTCTGCTTGTTCCAAACTATAGCCAAAGCCGCCATTTCCCCCTGATGCTGCGATCGCCTCGGCAATATTGTTAGCGTGTCGGCGGCGAGTTCCATCGCTTTGACCGACTAGCATTCCCACTTTAATTTCATGAAATGCTAGTTCTGCCATGTACTGTCTGGCAACTTCAATAGAGGGAAACACAAACATCGCTTTATAACCGCGTTTTCCCAACCACACAGCTATTAATACGAGCAAAGTTGTTTTGCCCGATCCAGGCAGTCCAATTAAGTGCTTGATGCCTTCTAATTCGATGACTGTTTCTTCCCGCAAACCCTTGCCAATTTCTGGCACCTTAAGTGCAAAATGTTGAAACCGTTGTACCCAGCTACCCCGTCTTTTTTCAGGGTGATTTGCTTCGCGTTCATCCATCTCAACTGCTAACTCGTACAGTTCCGCAAGGGGAATGCGGATTTTTGCTTTCGGGGCGCGATCGAGGGAATGGGTGCGGCGCGGCGCAAGTGGGGCTGCGATCGGCCCAATTGGCACTCTCGCGGCTGTTGTTTCTTCACCTAAAGCAACGGCCATTGGCTGGCGGGGATCGGCAAAGGTGGCGCTGTAAAATTGGTGTGCTAAAGGCTGACCCAGAATTTGACGTGCTTGGGCAATTAAAGGGTCTTCTAGGGGGTCTGTGCGTTGAAAGTGAAGTGTTTCTAAGTTAATTTTATAGGTTCCTTGAGTTTTGTTGCGGTAGTGGCGATCGTTATAAATAGCAACGGCGTGTTTCACTGACTGTTCTGTTACGTAAGCCAGCGACATCAGGCGCATATTGAAAATGGCTTGGCGGGCTTTTGCCAACGCGGGTGCATTGATGATACTCGCCATTCCCGATATCGTTAAAGGGGCATATTCTAGGGAATTAGTTTCGATAAATTCTGCCATCAAGACACACAGCCAGCAAATGCGATCTATTCCCGTCCAGAAATCTGGTTTAATTCTCATATTTGATTTTCTTTAACAACTGTATGACTTGTGAAACAGACATAATTTCGAGAGTAGCAGGATCGCCTTTTTTATCGATCGCTGACCGGAAAGTAGAGAGGTAATCTGGCCGCTCCTCAATTAATTGGTCGCTGACGGCAATGATGCGGCGGCGGTAGTGAATCAGCCCTCCGATGCCAGTGCGGTTGAGGCGCAAAGCAAGGGAGACAGGACTGGTGTATGACTTAGCATCAATGCCGATATTGCGACCGTTAATTGCTACATCGCATAGGTCTGATTCTGGGTAAAGTTCGGCATCTAGTCCGTTTTTTATGGCTGCCTTAAAAATTGCTAATTCGTCGATCGCCGGCCCAGTCCAATAGGTTAAAATTTGCGGTTGGGCAATCAGCAATCGGTCTTGGTTTGGGTCTGATTTCTCCGAAACTTTTGCTGTTGAGGAGTTGTGACCGAGGCATTGGCGAATCGGACATCGCCCATCGGGAAAAAGTTCTTTATTGGGATAGGGGCGCATCAGCGTACCGCAATACGCGCAGCGATGAGCGTGTCCGTCAATTAACCAGACATCCGGCACGCTATCAAAAAAGGTGTCAACAATCATTCCCTGTAAAGGTGTTAAATCGTTGTCACGTAAATACTCTAAGAGTTGGTGTTCTCCGATGAGCGATCGGCTGCCAAATAGCGATCGCAAAGCCGTATAAGCTTTGTGCTGGCGGCGAATTCCCAATCGTTCAGTTGCGTCGCGCAACCGTTGGTACAGGCGGTGTTCGATGATATTATCTTCGCCAAAAGTACCTTTACTGTTGGCAATTACTGCACAATCTGGGGTTGGCACTCGCAAGTCTGGATCGATGAGAATTACTTGACCAGAGTCAAAATCGGCGTGACAAAAAATATCTAATTCCCACTGATCGAGGGGATATCTAGCACGTTCCAAAACCGTATGCACGCAAGCGGCGCGATCGCTTTTTCCAGATTCGATATATAGCCTGCCCAACTTGCACATAGCCCGATAAAGTTCCGATGGCATACTATCATCGTCTTGGCGAACGATGTCTCGATTGAGAATTCTTGTGTATTGTCGCAGAATTCCCTGGGCTAGCAATATAACAGTATCTTCAGCGAGATCGATCGTGCTGGCGTGTCCTGTGGGTAATGGCAATGTCGTTGTTTGCATTTGTGGCAACCAGGTTGGGTCTTGACCATCAGTCTCGGCAAGAATTTGTTGCTCCAATGTTGCGTCGGGGAATGAGGGTAAAACTTGAGCGATCGCGGCCAGTGTCCAGCCTTTCTTGAGCAAAAGTGCTGTTGCCAGTCCTTCTAAAATCTGCCGAAACCGAAATTCTTGACCTTTCGGCTGTGACAGGAGTTGCTTGGCTCTCCACGATCGCACAGTTCGTAAGGCTGGTGGTTCCACAGATAGCCCAAGCTGCTCAATCTGTCGTTTTAGTTCTTTTGTCAGAAACTCAGCAGTTCCCTGCCACTGGCGATCGTCTTCAAAGTACATAGATGTATAAAACCAACCTATTTATATTTTATAGTGATTACATTAAACGATGTAAATCAAGGATGTCAAGAGAAACTACTCAAAATACTTGTGGCTCAAGGTAGTCATTTACCTGTGAATATCTTGCTGGATCAAGCTTTCAGTCTAATTAGAGTCAGGTAAAAACTTAGCTGAGTCCACTCTTGGATCGCAAAATCTTGCTCCCACTGCCAGTCAGTCGGTTAACCTATGGCAAATTTTCTACCTCTGGCCCAACTGCCCACCGTTTTTGGTGAATTCAACTATAATTCAAAATACACTTGAGTCCAGCCCGCACCTTCCCCGGAATATTCTAACTGTGTTTACCACCGCACCTGCTCCGAACTTTACTCAAACCCGACTGCCCGACGACTTGTTTGCAGCCATTAACGCCCTCAAACAAGAATTAAACGCCGTCATTCTCGCCCACTATTACCAAGACTCCGAGATTCAAGACATCGCAGACTTCATTGGCGACTCCCTAGAACTTGCCCGCAAAGCCGCCAACACCAGCGCCGATGTCATAGTTTTTGCCGGAGTTCATTTCATGGCCGAAACTGCAAAAATTCTCAATCCCGACAAATTAGTATTGTTGCCAGACTTAAATGCTGGGTGTTCCCTCGCCGACAGTTGCCCTCCCGAAGCCTTTGCAGCTTTCAAAGCGGCTCGACCAGGACATTTGGTAATTTCCTACATTAATTGTACCGCCGCAATTAAGGCAATGAGCGATATAATTTGCACCAGTTCTAACGCGGTTAAAATTGTCAACCAAATTCCCGAAAATCAGCCGATAATTTTTGGGCCAGATCGCAATCTCGGTCGCTACGTCATGGAACAAACTGGCAGAAACATGGAGATTTGGCAAGGAGCTTGCATCGTCCACGAAAACTTCTCAGAAAAAAAGATAGTTCAACTCAAAATCGAGAATCCCGAAGCCGAAATAATCGCCCACCCCGAATGCGAACCTCCCGTGCTGCGCCACGCTAATTACATCGGCTCTACCACTGCTTTGCTCAAATATTCTCAAGCTAGTTCCAGCCAAGCTTTTATTGTCGCGACTGAACCGGGAATCATTCACCAAATGCAAAAGCAAGCTCCGCACAAACGCTTCATCCCCGCTCCTCCCAACAATAATAGTTGTGCTTGCAACGAATGCCCGCACATGAGATTAAATACCTTGGAAAAATTGTATCTAGCTATGAAAAATCAAACCCCTGAAATTACCATGCCCCTAAATATTCAACTAGCAGCCTTGCAGCCGATCCAGCGAATGCTAGAAATGAGCTAATCGCTGGCTATTTTTCAGTAAATACATTGTAAGCTGTTCGGCATTTAAAGGACTTGCGTAAGGTGCGTCAGCATCTAAGGTTTTCCGTTTCAGCGTAAGGGTTCGCGAATGACGCACCCTA
>Ga0075157_10001301_pt1 | contig 15892 bp, 9 predicted proteins | sample JI81BgreenDNA_FD_70967 | JGI IMG/M metagenome (GOLD analysis project Ga0075157, IMG submission 70967) | Wastewater effluent complex algal communities from Wisconsin, to seasonally profile nutrient transformation and Carbon sequestration -... | ecosystem: Engineered > WWTP > Effluent > Algae...
GTATGAATGGGTACCAAGGGTCTTTGAGCCTTTGAATTCAAGCGATTTTGCCACATCGGCTGATCGTCCGCTGACGCGTAGAGGGAGGGTTCTGAGACGGGAGAGGTCTTACCGGGTTGCCGCATTGAATCAGGCGCTTATGCGCCCCCCTTGGTCGTCAGAGAGCCGGAGTAGCTCAGAGAGGAGGGCCGAAATGGCCGAAAACGTCTCAATGATCGGATACACCCGCGTATCGAAGGCCGATGGCAGTCAGGTCCATCACCTGCAGCATGATGCGCTCATCGCCGCGGGCGTTGATCCCAAGCGGATCTACAAGGACAGCATCTCGGGTACCCGGGATAGCAGGCCGGGACTGGATGCATGCCTCGCCGCACTGGCCCCTGGTGACACGCTGGTGATCTGGAAACTCGACCGGCTCGGCCGCAGCCTGCGCCACCTGGTCAACACCGTCGGCGAGCTGACCGCTCGCGGTATCGGTCTGAAGGTGCTCACCGGCGAAGGGGCAATGATCGACACCACCACAGCCAGCGGACGCCTGATGTTCGGGATATTCGCGGCGCTGGCCGAATTCGAGCGCGAGCTGATTATTGAGCGCACGAAGGCTGGCATCGCTGCGGCGAGGGCAAGAGGCCAGCACTGCGGACGTCGACCCAAGCTGACCCCAAAGGAGATCCGTCTTCTCCATAAGGCCATGGGCGATCGCCGGAAACGCGTCATCGATGTCATCAAAGAGTTCGGCATCTCGAGGGCGACGGCATATCGCTATGTTGGCCCGAAAGGCGAACTTCGTGAATTCGCCAAGCGCGTGCTGAAGATGCAGGGGGAGGGGCGGGGGAAGCGATCGTAGGCACGCGTGGCCTGCTTATGGATCTGGTTGACAGACTTTGGAACGAAGCCGCCGTTACCCAACGACGTGTCGAACGGGTATGCTGCCAAAACATGACGTCACGCGAGCCGCGCACGATTCGCGTGTGAGTTTGCAGCCTCATAAGGGACGGCACGGGAAAGTCGCTTTCGCACTCAAGCCCACAATTGCTGACAGAGGCGCCCTCGCGCTTACTTCAACGCTCCGTTGATGGCGGTCAGAAGGCCTGCCCAAGCGGCCCTCTCGCTCTCAGATAGCGCGCTCGCATCATTCTGCCGTGCCCATCGCAGGAATGCCTTCGCCAGCTTATACTTGCTGAAGCTCTTATCCGCCTTTGTCAGAATATCCATTATCGGGCGACCTGGCTGGGCAAGCACTTCCGAAGTCACGTCGATCCCCAAGTCGTCACGCGCAACCATAGGGAGCGTATCCCGTAGCAGGTCTTCAATTTCAGCTTTAGCCACCGCAGGAACGTAATCCCGAGTGCGAAGAATCGCTTTTGAACCGAGGGTGTGGACCAGTGTGTCTTGTTTGGCAGCCTGATCGCCCGCCGCATCGGAGTCTAGCAGCGCAGCTACTTTGAGCCGTTGGGCGTAGAGGATGGTGGCGAAGTAGACCAGCTTTCCGGCAGAGCTTGCGGGAACCAACGCTATCTTGTCGTTCAGCTTCGGCCCCCCTCCATCTCCCAAGAGACTAGCCACTGCCTCCAAATACCAATAGTCGGTTAGGCCTTCCAGCACGAGGTTTCGCTCTTGAGCGAACAGACTTTGCGCAAGATCGTAACCAAGCGCCTCTTGTAGGGGGAGCAGTGCCGCCTTGTCGGTCGAAGTGACCGAAGTATGCACCTTGGTCCCTTCTCGCCGGTCATTCAATTCGACCACCCGTACCAAATCCAGCTCGTCAGGGCCGACAAGGAAAGGTGAGTGAGTGGTATAGATGGTTTGGTTGTGCTCGGCTAGCCGGGAGACCGTATGGCGGAATTCCCTCTGCTTGAGCGCATGGAGGCTCACACCAGGCTCATCGAGCAAAAGGATCGCGTTCTGGTTCTGGTCGGCTGCTTCAGCAAAAAAGACCACGAAAAAGGACACTAGCCACTGGAACCCCTCGGAGCGCTGATCGAGTTCTACCTCCACCCCCAGCTCATCCTCAACCACGACCTTGAGGTATTGGCCATCCGCCTGGACCCGGAGGCGATCTGCCTCAGGGCGCGACTCGCTCGGCTTCCAAACACTGCGGATTTCGTCGGTGAGGCGTACACTCGCAGCATTGAGCTGATACGTGCGCTTGTCCAGCTTCGCACGATACTCTTCGATCTCATCGGATTGATGTTGGCCGGGGTCTCCGGCAGCACCTAGATCGGACAGTTCGCGCGCAGAGAAACCGAGCAGCTTCAAAAGACAGGAGTTTCCGTAGTCGTAGTGTTCATCATCCAAATTTTTAGCTTCTAAGCGCTCTGCCAAATGCCTCAGATGGATGATTGGACGGACACGAAAGTAATTACTGTACAACACAAATATGGGTTTACGAGCACTTAGAGTTTTCAGTGCTGCATCGTATTCAGAGCCGAAGCTGAGTGCAGCCTGGAGCTTAACTAGCCGTGCCTCTTCCGTCTCGTTCGTTTCATCAACAAGGAGAACGGCCGCATCCACCCATTCTTTGAGCTTCCCGGTGGTCGAGCTGTACAACCCACGCGAGTCGGCCCAACCGCTTGTTAGAGCAGTCAAGGCCGAGGACTGCGTGCGTGAAGCCGGTTCACCCTCTGCAACAGCAGTCCGAGCATCGATGTGTGCAGCCAAGCGGAGAAGATCGTTTTTGATCTCGCCGTAAGTTGGCGCAGCTGGGCCATTGACGAAATCGTGCGTGGCATTGTTTGCGAGGTTCCGTGTGTATCGATACCCAGAGGCTCGAAAACGTTCGGGGATAGCTTCCTTGTCGGCCTCATCTAAGGCAAACGTTGCCGTGACTACGGGAATTTTCTCTGGATCCGCCTTGCCAGTGGATATGTCGTTGTACAGCGAGCGAGGATAGTCCCTGAGAGGGTCGAAGCCCTTCGTTCCTTTTGGGGCGTTGATCTGCTGAAGCGCTTGGAGGATGGCAGTCTTACCAGCTTCATTAGGACCGACCAAGATGGTCTTGGCTTCTTCAATGTTAAACTCGCCTGTGTCGCGGATGCTGCGATAGTTCTGCACCCTCACGGTCTTCAGTCGCATCGTATCCGCCCCTCACGTACTCACGGTAGTCCATTAATTGGGCAGCCACTTCAATTTGGCAAGCCGGGCTGCGCGCAAAAGCAGAACAGTTACCGGCCGGTAAGCCACTGAGATTTCCCGGCAGTGCCAAAGGCCCGCCGGGGTAGCTCAGCGCAGCGACCACTATCGATATGTCGGACGTTCCAGCGGTCGAGACGAACGACTGCGTCTGAGTCGGCAGCCCACACTTTCATATCTGTGACCAGTTACCCAGCTTCCGACACCTCGAGGAATAGCCGGACCAGCTCAGTATTGATGTAGTAGTTGTGCTTGCCAGCGCGCTGCTTCACCACAAACCCGTGCTCCGCCAGTGCATCGAGGTACTTCGCGGCGGTCTGTCGGGCCTTCAGACCAAGGTCCCGCTGGACGTATTCGATGCGCGTGTATGGGTGCCGGAACAGATTGTTGAGCAGGTCCTGGCTGTAGAGCCGCGGTAACTCGGTACGCATTCTGTGCTTGGCTCGGACCATCTGGTCGCGGATACCTTCGACAATGCGAAGTGTGGTTGCCGCAGTCTCAGCTACGCCCTCGAGCATGTAGATCACCCAAGCTTCCCATGCTTCCTGTGCCCCACCACTGTCACGCACGGCCTGAAGCAGGCGATAGTAGTCTGCCTTGTGCCGGGTGACATGGCGCGAAAGGTAGAGGACAGGAATCTCGAGCAGCCCGGTACGCGTCAGATAAAGCACGTTCAGGATGCGGCCGATGCGCCCATTCCCATCGGGGAAGGGGTGTATACTCTCGAACTGGTGATGGATCAGCGCCATCTTGATGAGCGGATCGAGATCGCTCACCGTGTCATCGTTCACGAAGCGCTCGAGCGCGGTCATTTGTGCGACGATGTCTCGCGCATCTTGCGGCGGAACGTAGACGATTGCCCCTGACCGGTCATGCTTGAGGGCAGTGCCGGGCGTCACCCGAAATCCGTCATCGCGCCCCTTTAAGAGCCTGAACATGTCGATGAGAACGGAGTTTGGGATCAGACCCCCGGTTTCCTGAATCCGGGCATAGCCGAGCCGCAGGGCGTCGCGGTAGAGCGCCACCTCCTTGGAGGCAGGTGATTGCGGGTCATCAGGAAAGAGGTCGGCCTGAAAAAGCTCGTCCTGAGTAGTGACTATGTTCTCAACTTCGGAAGATGCCTTGGCTTCCTGAAGGGCAAGGGTGTCGATCAGGATCCCCTGATTTGGGATTGTGCGTGCCTGCCCCTTGAGGTCGGCAAGAGCCCGACTTGCGGAATTGAGTGCCTTGAGTATGGCTACCGTTTCGAGGTCGACACCCGGAGGAAGTGGCGGGATGATATAGGTCGGCGCTAACATGACACTCACAACGTGTTAAAGGAATGACCATCCTCTTAACATGACAAAGCGGATATGTCAGCGCATTGCTGACTATGTTCACGCGAAACTCGGGTCGATGTGAATCCCGCGCGGGGAGCGTCCAAGGCAGCGTATGCCAAAGCGGGGATTTGAGACGTGTACTGCGTTGTACCGTAGTCCAATTAAATCGTGTGCTTGTGCACCTACGGAATTGGTCAGGTCCAACGCACTGGCAGGTTCCCTCGCCGCCTTTAGCCTCAGCGAAAGAGACTGGCTCCTAAAGGACTGCTGACATGGCTGAAAACCTCCCCATAATCAGGTATATGGTTTCACGATTTCTGCTTATCCTTTCCCTTCCCCCGCTGGCGATCTACCATACTAAGGAGCCAAGCGTTCCAACACCTTCCAACAGCGACATTGCACGCGATGCGTATCGAACGAACTGGCCCCGTCGAACCGCTCACCCCACGAGTAGAGCGGTTCATTCGCGATGGGCTTCGCGGCGAGTCCCTAGATGATCCAGACAAGTCTGAGCAGCAAAGGCCCGATTACTCCTGTTTGGGCGGCCTCGTTGTCATTGAACTCAAGACCTTGGAAGATGATGGCGAGGAGCGGCTAGGAAACTTGCTGGACCAGTTGCGGCAACGCCCAGATTGGCCAATGTTTCTGGGCAGCGCGCCGCTTCAATCCTTTATAAAGAACACTAGCGACCCAGATGCCCTTGGAAAACAGGTGCTTGAGCGCATCGGCCGCGGCATCACTCGACCGCTGCAGAAGGCAAACCGTCAGCTAGAAGCACATGAGCGCGACTATCCACGAAGAAACCTAGTCAAAATTCTGGTGCTGGTGAACGAGGATCATGAGGCCTATGATCCTCACACTGTGTCCTATATCCTTTGGGAAGCGGTGAGATGGGTGCAGCCGGATGGCTCACCGCGGTTTGCCCATGTCGATGCAATCATTTATTTTACCGAGCGCCACGCAACGGTGGTGGAGAGTCTTCTTACCTTCCCGGTTACCGTGGTGGAAGGTGCCGGGGTATACGACGCGCCCTGGAAGTCAGAGGTTGTCAGTTTGATCCAGCGCCGCTGGATACGTTACTGCGGCTACCCAGAGCTATCGGTCGACGATCCGCAGGTGACCGACTTCACGACCATTGACCACATCCCCGACAAGGCACCACAGCATGAACGCTGGCGGACGGAATATCGGCGTCAGCCTTATTTGAAGGGCCTGACGATCGACGAACTTCGGGACCGTTTTGACGAGATTATGCTGATCAACACCCTCAGCTTCCTAAAGAGCCCCCCCATTATCGTACCCAAAGATCAAACGACCATTTGCATGGAGCGCTTCACACATATGATGCTGGAGCTCGCCGACCGCGCCATCCCGATCACTCAGTTCGACCACGAAGCACGGCGCATTGCCGCCGCCGCGCGAAGGCTTGGTTTGCCCGAAAGCGTCGAAAAATGGGTGTTTGAGATGGAGACTGACAGGCTCGCCCGCAAGAACGGAGCGTCCGACGATCAGCCATAGCAGAGCCCCAATCTCGGAACCGTGATCGAAGCGGCGTAGGGTCTATCATAGCAAGGGGAAAGCCTTGGCCAAGCGCCAGCAGGTGCAGACTGGTTTCCTGGGTGAAACGTGCATTATCTCGCTAAATCAATGCCAACGACCGCTAGCCGAACTTGGTGGTTCAACTCCGCTTCAAGGCGCGCGGCGAAGTTTCTAAGCCGCGCTAGTACGCAGGAAAAATCGAGAACGGATTGGTTATCAGGGCAACGCCAAGTCCGGCTTTCGTTCATGGTGACAAGCAGGCATCCCGCTCTGCATTCCTCGTGGCGCATATACTGTCCGACCAGCTGGTCTCTAAGCGCCCTCTCGAGGTCGACGACAGAATAGCCATTGTTGGCCAGTTTCAGTTCGATCACGGCCTGCGCCTGCGAAATGACCGATAAAAGGCGGATGTCCGTCTCCTTGTCATTGATCACCAAGGCCTCGCGATCAACGCGGTATGCGCCGTTCTCTCGCTCCTGCAACCGCTTGGCGAACCAGACCTGCATGTCCTTTTCCTTGTTGATCCCCATCAGGATCGTTCGTTCGGAAAACTCATGGGCGGCGATGTCATGTTGAAGATCGTCAAGCCGATCCATCATCAGTCGGAACATCCCGTTTCTGTCGGCAGGCGGCGCCTCACCATATTGCTCTATCTGTGCAAGGTCGCGATCATCGAGGGGCGGCCCTTCGGCTTCGCTGGCTGCCTTCTCGCGAGCAATCTGGTCCAACCTGTCCTTGAAATGGACGAAGAGCGGGTCGCTTCGCATTGATTGCTTGACGGACCACGCCTCCGGTCCGGATCTAGCTAGTAGCGCACTCAGCACTGCCCCGCGCCCGTTCTGGGCCTCATCGCGCGCCGTCGGGCTGTAAACACCACCTCCGACACGGTCGATGTCATCCGACAGACGTATTTGTGCATAGGCCAGCCTAATCAGCGCTAGCAGCATGGCGGGCGTAAAGTTGTCACTCGAAAGATCGGGACTGATGCGAGCGCTGCGGCGGTCGCCGAAGGTGGCGAAAAGAGCTTCGCAGAGTTGGTACCGTGCTGGTCCATCCATCCGTCCGAGTTTTTGCTCCAGTAGCGGTATGGCCCGTTCTGGTGCGGTGCTGAGCAGGAGCATGGTCCAGACGATCCCAAATTGATCCTCAGGGCCGTCAGATAGTCGAGCCTCTGCCAATGCACTAAGCCGGGAGCGGTCAAATGAACTACGGAGTAGATAGTCGACTGCTCTCTCGAGATGGTCCTGCATTCGCGCCCGTTGCTCGTCCCCGTCGAAGCGTGCGTCGGTTGTCGACAGCCACGTCCACACGCGCGGCGCGAAGAACTCGAGAACGGCTCTTTCGGCTCGAGAGAAGTCGGCTAAGAGACCAGGGAATGCAAAATCGACGGCATCATCTAGCTGTGCTGTGAGCTCCTTTCCCAGCGTCGCCTGTACTGCGTCAGGGTGTTGAGCGACCAGTTCCACTAGCCAAGGGGGAACGCCGTCGAGCTCGACTGGTATCAAACGGGCCGCGGTCTGAGCATCATCGGGTGAAAGTTGGCGTGCCCAGTCCGATTGTTCTGCCTCGGCATAAACCCCTGCGAGCGCATGGATCCAACTGTTCCAGATGGTATTGCGTTCGTCGACGGTGCGCTCGCTGCGCAGCGGAACCTTGATGGTGCGCCAATAGGCGCAAAATGCTGTGCGAACCTGCTCGATGATATCATCGCTGAAATAGCCGGCCAGGGTCTGACGGTTCCAATGCATGCGCCAGCCTTGCTGGTCGGGATCGCGCTCAAGGACCTGTACAAAGTCCCATACGATCTTGGAGGTACTGGTCTTTGCAAAATAGGCATCCGGATCGGCCAAGATGTCCTTCCGCCAATCAACCCAGGTTTCGACAGCAGCGGCTTCCTTGGCCTTGCGGGCTGCCATCTGCTTCTCCAACTTGGCATCCCGAGCCGCGTACGCCTTGTCGGGTTTTATGGGCTCGAGCCATCGTTCTAACTTTTCGAGCCAGGATGGTTGATCCTCGGCTACGCCTCGCAGGGCTGAAGCCCGTTCCTCAACTGGCTGACCATCGACACGAACCAGGTAAAGCGCGTCGCGGTATGCCGCAGCGCGAATGCGTCCATCAAGCTCGTCGTCTGTTGCCACCTCTAGCAGCCAGCTGAAATCCTCGTAGTCAAGACCACCTACGGTCGAGCCGTTGGTGAAATGCATTTCGAACTCGTCGTCATTGCGAGAAGGCACATGCGCCGCACAGAACCGACCCTCTGCCAAGTAGATGGACTTCCGCCAGCATTTTGGCGCATTTCGGAGCCGCAGCTTCAGCTCCTCCGCAGGCTTTACGTCTCCAAATTCATTGTCCTTTAGACGGGTTGCAATGACTCCCGCCTTGAAGAACCGCTCGTCAGGCAGGGGTTTTTGATCGATTTGGCGCAGGCAGAATGCCGCCAGAGCTGACGTCAGGTGCCGATATCTGCTCGAGAAGCGCGGCCATTGATCGACCTGCTCAATACTATCTTCGATCATGCGCGCGAGCAGATCGCGCAATAGGGTAATCTCTCCGTCCGACAGCGACCAATTTGGGATCAGCCTCGGCAACGTCCAGTCGAGACCGCCAACACTGCGCTTGTCGACCTCAATCTGGCCGAGCATCCGGATAAAATCTTCTGGCGAGAGATGTTTGGGAAAGAGCGGGTCGATGAGCCCCTCTTTCACGCGCGATGGCCAGTGCGGGGCGTTGAGCAGCGACGCCGTAAGGTTCGAGAGCTCGCCCGGGGCCGCCATCTCCGCAAGGGCCGTTACAGCCGTCACGCGGTCGGTCGGTAGTGCTTCCGGATCCTCGGCCACCTCCTCAGCAATATCGCAGCAATCTTCCATGCGTGCCGCTTGAATCAGGTCGATCAGAAGCTCGCGGACCTCAGGGCTCGTGCTTCGATCTTGCCAAAGCTTGCGAACTGTCGCTGACAGATCGGGCGACGCGAAGCGCAGGACCTGCGGATAGGGGATGCGCACCCCGCGCCAGCCATCTTTCCCGTAGCGCTCCACATAGGCGCAAAGAATGCGCGAACGGGCGCTGATCGGAAAGCTCTCGGGATCTCCATCGTCCATCAAGGCTTCAGGCTCCCGGCGGATCAACTCATCGCGAACCGCGTCATCTGTAATCGCCAGCCAGGCCGCCACCGGACGCATCGACGGGAAAACCAGGTCCTGCCCGTAGCATTCGCCGAACAAGAGCCGAAAGAGCGCCGCCCTTGGCATATGACCATTTCTTTTCAGTCGATGAAGCCGCCGCGCCGCCAGGAATTCAGAAGCTGATCGATGATGAAACCGGACTCGGCCATAACTGGCAAACCCGAATAACGGGCGCTGCAGCAATTCAGCACGGTCCCGTTCCGACCAGTCGTTCAGAATGATGGATGGATCGATCGCTGCCTCGGCCTCGTGAGCATCAAGCGACAGGTCCGAGAAGCGAATGGTTCGTTTTCGAGTGAGCACCTGCGCGAGTGCGAGGCGCTCGGCACCATCAAGCGCTTGTGCATCGGACAGACGGATGTGTCGCTTGCGCTCCCCCGTTTCCTGAAGCTTTCGGCGAATGTCCTCGGCAATCTGCTCTGACCGGGTCCCGAGCTTCTGATACTCGTTCCAATAGGCGCAAATCTCGATCAATTCCTGCGGACGCCGAGCGAAATCCCAAGCGCGTTTCCGGTCGATTTCGGCGAGCAGTCCGGTGATGTCTTTTACCTGTTTCTGTTCTGCTATCTGTCTGATCTGCTCGCCGCTGAGCGGCGTCAGGCCAACGACGCGAACGCCGCCTTGGAGCTTTTGGTCAGCAGGTACATTCCTCGCATGTAACTGCTCCTTTCGACCCTCGCCACTGATCAGGCGTCGGAAATCGGCATTGTGATCTTTGATGAAGTCCGGCGGCGGCGCAGGTTCGACGACAGGCAATTCGCTGGCAAACGCATCAAAATCCAGCGCAATCGGTCGGCTCGTGACGACTATCTTGGCTCGGTGGAGCTGACCATCGATCGCTAGTGCGAGCTTGCGGAGGGCAAATCGAAAATCCCCATGGGACAAAAGCAGTTCGTCTGCAGAGTCCAAAAAGAAATGTGCCTCGGAGTGACCGTCAGCCAGCCACTGACGATAGCGTGCCAACTGTTCGCGGTCGAACAGTAGCAAGAGTTCCGTCGTCGCAACGCCCTCGAGGGTAAGAAAGAACGCCGCCTTCCCATCGGCGTATAGCCGCTTGGCAGTTTCCCGGCACTCATGGGTCTTTCCGGCCCCGGCAGCGGAGATAAGCAAGACCCTTGGGGATAAAAGCAAATTGTCCCACGTGAGGCGACCGCCCAAGCCCATTGCTTCGAGGGCATCAAACTTTTCCGGGTCACTTACATCCTCGCGGGTGAGGTCACGGAACGAGCGCTGCACATTGAAATCTTGTGAGTGTTTTTGGGCGGGCACCATTTGTTCTGAATGCGCCCCTTATCACCCTAGCGCAAGTTCAGCTCATGTTCTGGTTTGCTTGCCGCTGTCGAAAGAGCTCACAGGTTCAAAGCGGACGTTCATGGAGGGTGCCTTGGATGCCTGGCTCGCAGCTCATCCATCCTTCTTTCGACGTACTCCGGTTAATATACGAAGTCGGTGAACTCGAACTCAAGCCCGCGTGCCGCCCGGAGCGCCGAACGCAGCACCTCCCTGTAGCGCTCATGGCATTCGTGCAGGAACTCGCTTTCCGCCATGTCTAGAGGCGACGCTCCGAGCGAGAATACGTTGCAATCAGAGTCGCCGATGAGCGGAGCCGCACCCGGTCCTGTTGGGCAGAGATCCGCGACGTTCGCATCGAAGTCGGGAATGCGGTGAAGTGTGGCGCCCGCCGTGATCAGCTTCAACCGAATTGCGGCGAGACGCGGCTCGGCCGCTGCACGGCCGGGTCGGCGTGAGATGACGGTTGCTGCGTCGGAATAGACCTTGGCGATCGTTGGAAGTCCTGCTCTTTGCATGGCTGCCTCGATAGCTTGGCGGCCCGTTCCAGCCAACTCGACTACTTCGCGCATGGCGAAAGCGAGACAACAAAACGCGTATCCCCGGTTGCTGCTTTTCCGGAAGCCCTTGAGGCGGCTCCTCGCCGGCATCCCAAAATCGGCCGGCGGCGTTAGTTGGGAGAATCCTGTGCCGACCAAGTTTAGCGCTACGTCGGCCAATTTGTGCGTGAGGTTCAGGTTCTCCCTAATATCTCTGATCCCGGTCGCGTACGCGACCACGTGCGAGGCAACCGAGTAGGTGGTCAATTCTGGATGATAGAGCTGGTCCCGCAGCGCTACCTCTTTCAGACGCCAGGTAACCACGTCTTCGCCCTCTGTCCGCATTGCCAACCACGCAGTGGTGGCCGCGTCTTCGGCGGCCAGCGCACGGCCTTCCAGTAGGGCCCCCTCAGAAACCGGTTGCCGCGCAAAATGGACCGGTCCGGCATCGAAGCGTACGAAGATGAACGGCTGCCGTTCATCGAGCGAGCCGTCACTCGCGACCTTAATGCCGGTGCTGAAAGCCATAGACCAGCGCTCATCACGAGGCAGAGCCCGGACCTCCGGCAGGACATATTTATAGTACGACGGAAATAGGATCGAGCGGTCGCGGTCGAAAAGTTCAAGCACCTGAGCGAACGTCGTATCCATCCGATTGTTGGGGGTCTTGAGGATCGCGTCGTAGGTCCTAAACAGCAGGTCAAGATAGCTGCGGCCCCAGACCGTCGCGAGGAGATCGCGCCAGTGCCGCGCTTCGTGCTCGTAAATCTCCCAACCTCTCGGTGACCCATTGCCCGCCCGAGCGTCGTTGATTTCTCGGTAGGTGGCACCGTTCAGATCGATGAATAGGGTATGGGGATTGATGCTGCCCAGCGTGTGCATTTCGGGAATGATCTCGGCCATGTGCGGACTTTAGCTGCGGATCGGCCAATCGAGCGGTATCAATGCTTTGCCCGAGCTGCGCGTCCAGCGCTCGCGAGTGGCGGCCACATACCGCACATCGTCTTCAAAATAGGCATGCTCGATCAGCAGTACCTGAAGCCCATGTTGACGCTCAACTTCCTTGAAAAGGAAATCTATGTGGCGACGCATCGCCACGATATCTTCATCCTCGTCGCCGCCAGATATCGCCTTTTCATCTTCATCCGCTGACTGGGCGGGAAAGTAGGGACGGCTAATCTGGTCGAGCACGAGGATACCAGGCACCGGCGCGTCCACCTCACCGAAGAAACGTTGTAGGCCAAAGGCGAGAGCAATGTGGATAGCGAGATAATTCTGATCCGACCCCACGTCTGGCATTCGCAGCATCGTGCCTTTGCCGTCGCCTTCAATTACTCGGACTTCAGGTTCTTTCGACGAAAAATAGAGCTCCGAACCAACACAGGGTGCTACGGTGGGGAGGAAAGCAAGCGCTTGCGACGCGTACTCGGAAATTTTGCTCTCCGCGCGCTTTAGGCGGATATCTCTGCTCTCACGATCGACCCGCGCTTCCAACTGAATGATCTCATCTCGAAGCACCGCCAGATCAGGGCCCAGCTGTCTCGGTTCTTCTGCGCTGGTCTGCAAAAAGAAGGCAATCTTTCCCTGCAGATGCGCTCGTGCCTGTGCGACACTGGCAAGACGCCGGGTCTCATCAGTCTGACGAAGCCAACTCGTGATCTTCTCATCGGTCTCTCGCAGATCACGGTTGAGGCGATTGATTTCGGAGGTCAGAGTGTCGTCAAGCTCGACAAGTTGGGGGCGCACACGCTCTACCGCGATGCCTTCATCTCGAACCTTGGCCAATGTACGTGCAAGCGCTGCAGCAGTCTCGTGTCCGCGCTCGGATGGGGCCTCACAAAGCGGACAAAGATGAGCAGCTTCGTCGAGCTTCAAATGTTCTGCAAGATTCAGCTTGTTTCGCTGCCGGGTGACGGCTCCTTGAAAACCAGAGGCATCGGCAAGCGCCAAGCGCGCAGCCTGGCGCTTGCGCCTAGCAGCCGTGAGACCGGCCAATATCTCTTTTCTGGTAGCATGGAGGTAACCGAGTTCCCCCTCACTCGGGTAAGTGGCGGGATCATCATCGGTCTCGGCGATCGTCTTCAACTGCACAAGCAGTTCGCCTTCGTCCGCATCGCTGTTTGGTTCGTCCGCGAGTGAAAAGCGATGCGCCTCGTTGAGTAGTCCCACAGCACGCTGCTTCAGTGCCGTCTCAGCTGCTCGTCGGCTGCGCTCTCGGCCTTCCTCTACCGCAAGCGCGCGCCGGATCTGACGGAGCTTGCGTTCCGCCATTGCGCTTTCTTCATCCGTCGCACGCAAGAAATATGGCATGGTTGCGACGATGTCTTTGGCCTTGTCGGGCTGCTCCATGCCATGCAGGAGCACTGTCTCGCTATCGATCACTTCTTTGGTAACGAACAGATAGGGCGTGACGTGGCGAACGCTAGTTCGGCCCTTTGTCTCGCCAGCGTCGTCCGGCAAATGGCTCAAGTCGCCAATTCCGAAAGCTCTCTGAATGAAGCTCTTTGCCGCATCGAGCGTGGTGGCGCCGTCGAAGTCGTCGAGGCTGGTCGGGAGGAGTAGGTTCTTTCCTGCCGTCGCGAACATTCGTGTGCTGGTCGCCTGGCCATCAGGTGGGATAAGCCGACCGACGATCATTTCCGCTTCACCGGTCACCCATTTCACGCCCACCGCAATCGCATGGCGACGAATGTGGACCGGTAATTCGCATTTGCTTGAGCCAAGACAGTAGTCGATCGCCTTGATTAGCGCTGACTTTCCGGTCCCTGATGCGCCTGTAATGATGTTGACCGCGCCAGGGATGAAAGAAATATCCTGCCGGCGCCCCGACATACCGAGGAAAAACACATTGGCGATGTTCCAGCGGGTCATACGGTAAGTCCCAAGATCCCGAAGATATTGCGGGTTGATCCAGCCATTGCAAACCAAGTCCCCAACCTTCCGGCGCGGCGGATCACACCCGCCGAGACGGTATCAAGCTTGGTGATCGCCGCTCCCCTCACCTGCTTCGAACCGAGCCTAATCCGGCCATCTGGTCCAAGAACAAGTAATTGTGCGAAGCAGCCATATCGGACGGCCGGTGTGACAATCTCGAGGCTGGCATTGACGCGCTCGGCGAGAGCGACCGACATTTGCGGGGTCCGATTTAGCCATTGCAGCAGACCAGTTTTCTTGTTGGTGCCCTCGAAAGAGCCAGCAAGGTCTTCGGAAAGGGCAATGGGCAAGGCAAGATATGCCAGCGGGAGATCCGCGCCCGTCTCGTCGACCTCGATAAAGGCCTTCAGAAATTCTGCCAGAGCATATGTGCAGAATGCCGGATTGGTTTCGGCGTAGAGGTCATGTGCGAGAATCATTCACCGTCCTTGAGAAGGTTCTTGAAGTCAGGATGCCAGCCCACTTCGAGATCAATTGCCAGCACCTGATAGCTGCCTCGCACATAATAGGCGGCGCCGAAGCCCTCTTGGATCGGCCTGACGGCCATGGGCGCATCATTGTGGGTCCATCGAAGAAGCTCGAGACCCGACTTGCATTTCCCGTCCTCCTCGAAGTCCCCGCATTCCTCTACCATTTGGGCGTGCCTGTCGGACCAATGTTCGGTCAGGACTGCATCATAATCATGGATCTTGCTTGCCAGCGCTGGGTTCTCAGTTGCCCAACGGGCGCGCTGTGCGCGGGCCCGCCATTCTTCTCGAATGGCCTTATCAATGTCTGCATTGCCACCCTTTACCAGCGCGATCTGGCGCGTGAGCATGCCATTGGGTTGATAATCGAGCGGCTTTTTCAGGGTCTCGTAGTCTGCCGACAATTTGCCTTGATCTAGCTCGCCCACAATTTCGCTAATTTGCGCCTGTACTTCGGGTCGGGCGATGACCCTCTCACGCTTGTTGCAGAGACTGTAGACGATCTGCCGGTCCCACCATTCGATCAGCTTTCTGGCGACCAACGCACGTTGCCCAGCAGGGAGCAGCTTCAAGCGGCCTTCGATCTTCCCCTCGATTTCGCCTACGGTGGGACTTTCAACCCTAAGTGTTATCCGACGTATCAGATTTAGCTGCATCATTGGTGGCAGTGACAAGAATGCCTTACATCCGTCCTTTCTGTCGGAATAAGGAAGCGGAGATTTCCCGTCCGCTTTGGCTTTAGCCCGCTCATCCAGTACGCGCTGCGCTTCCTCGACCATGGCGTTCGCCAAAGCTTCCCGGTTGTCGTCCGCATCGGCAAGTGCCTTAAGCGGATCGTTTTTCACAATTCCGCCTACCGTCACGAGGTGAAGGCTGGTTTCCGCTAGGCTCAAGTTGGGGAGAGCATCTATCCACACCCTGATTGTGCGCCAGAGCGATCGAGATTTGATCCCAACAGGGGAAGGTTTGGCTGCAATTGAATGTTTCAGTTGATAGAGCAGGTCACGACCATCAGCCCTGAGCGCGATGTCATCGAGCTGCTCAATTCCGACCGCGGCGTCATCGGAGACCTGCTCGAGAAGGATCAGCAGCGCGTAGAGGGACTGATACCAAAACCCTAGGGCAGAACCCTCGGCAGCATGACTTGTCCCGTTTTTTTCCTCCATCCAGCCAACTTAATCATTATCATGCATGTTCGGCAATGACTTACTGTCTGAGATCAGTTCCATCTAATCGGCGATTTGCAGTTGGGCGAGCGAGGACCCGCATCGATGCCGACGTTATGCCAAGGCGCCTATAAAGAAGTAGAAGGGACCCGTTCAATGTTGCGAGAGGAATCAAGCTAACGTCCGCTACGTTGACAATCTGCCGGATTGTGTTGAAAAACTCGGCCTTGCAATGGTGCTAAAGTATTGATTCTATGTCTCTGCATGCAGGCGGAGATGTTAGGATGATGGGCGAGCGGACGGTGGCGCAGGAGGCGCTGTTTT
>Ga0075157_10001303_pt1 | contig 15867 bp, 21 predicted proteins | sample JI81BgreenDNA_FD_70967 | JGI IMG/M metagenome (GOLD analysis project Ga0075157, IMG submission 70967) | Wastewater effluent complex algal communities from Wisconsin, to seasonally profile nutrient transformation and Carbon sequestration -... | ecosystem: Engineered > WWTP > Effluent > Algae...
TCCGGGCCTGATGCGCGACAGACGCGCTCAAGGTCATTGGGGCAGTAGCTCAGTTGGGAGAGCGTATCGTTCGCAATGATAAGGTCAGGGGTTCGATCCCCCTCTGCTCCACCAATGACCCCATTGATATTGCAGTGTTTTTAGCGGAACGCCTTCGGGCGACCTGCGGCCCGACAATCGGTTTACAAACTATTCACAAAACCGACGTCGATGACGGTGGCCGCCACGAAGGACGGCCACCATCGGTTGCTAGGCTCAACACCATCCCCGAAGCAGCGCGGTTGCCACTTTGCGGTCGAGGGTTTCAAGCAAGGTAAGACGGCCAGATGTATGCGCGGTCATGCCGCAACCGACGAGAGCGCCCTCTGGGGGATGCGCGTCATCATCGAACCGTCCATCTGCAAGACCATGCAGAACACGTCTCCAAGGCCATACCCATGCAGGATGGTGTCGAGCAGTTCCACTTGCCCTTCGATCGATTCAACGGCGTCGAGCAGGTTTCTGTCACCGACGACCAGCGCGGCATCTTTCACCTTTGCGACGACCGACGGATCGTCATAGCCACAGTCCCGCAGGCCCATACAGGCGTCGGTAAAGCTGTCAGCGTCCGTCACTTTCGCGAGGCGTGCGAGGTGACACTCGTGTTCGGCGAGCGAGCCGAAGTAATCGAAGGTGGCAGGCGCACCAAGCAGTTCGGTCGTGCCGGGGCTACCCTCGTGGGCGATCAGGTAGTCGAGATCGTCCTTTGCGATGTTGAAGGTGTTCGCCAGCGTTTCGATGTTCTCTTTGTAGTCAGGCATTGGATTTCCTTTCACGTTGCCATCTGTCCGCCACGTTCACTATTGATCGTGGCTTGACCCTTTTCACTCGGGAGTGACATGCGTGGCGAAACAGCCAGTTGCAGGTGAGTGTTTCGAGGAAGTCTTCCTCGAATACCTGCGCCTCAGATTCGAGGTTGAGCCTCTGCCGCACTACGTCATGGCGGCGACGCAAGTCTGCGACGAGACAGGGCGCGATTACCCGGCTTTCGTCCGCGCGTTCATGACGTGGTTTGCCGAGAGCTTCCTGTTCGATCAGCAAGGCGTGTTTCCAGCGCAAAGCCACAACGCTGACCCCGCAGACCATCGGTGGCGGCGCTTTGCTGACTGTCTCGACCTGCTTGAGGGGTGGCGAAGCAAAGACCTTAGGGCTGCGCTTGAGGCTCAAGCTGATCGGCTGGAACTGGTTGAGAGTGTCATTCAACTTCGTGGTGAACCGCGCGACGATCCGGCAGGCAAGGAGCATCGGGCACGCGCAAAGGCGACCAAGACAGACGCCGAAGTGTTCGATCAGATGGAGGAGTGGTTCGGCGAACGCGCGCACACCCTACGGCGCACCTACAAGAAGCTAGCAGAGCCTGAGCAATACATGTCGGGGACAATTCCCATTGCACTTGTGCGGACGGCAGACGGCTACGCGGTCCGGTGCATTGAGGTAGATCGCGAGGGCGCAATCCGCCGCTTGCCACGATGAGGCATCGGTTCCATCCACAGACGCTACAATCCTGTGCATAAGCGACTTTCCGCTGTTCCCCATTGGTTCGCGGCGTGGTATCTATAAGTTGGGATGCCCTAGCTAGGTTGATACCAAATGTCGAAGCGCCTTTTCATCAGTCACTCTTGGTCATACAGCGAACGCTATACTTCCATGGTCAATCTGCTGACCAACCGCCCATACTTTGAGTGGCAGAATTACTCTGTGCCCGAGAGCAAAGCCTTTGTCGGTTTGAGCTCGAATGCTTTGGCGGAACAACTGCGCAACCAAATCAGGCCCACGCAGTGCGTCATCATCATTGGCGGTATGTGGACGAACCACAGCGACTGGATTCAGTTCGAGATTGACTTCGCCAAGAGCATTGGCAAGCCGATCCTCGGTGTTCGCCCTCGTTCGGCGAAGGTCATGCCTCAAGCGGTCGTGGATGCTGCTGATGCCGTTGTTAACTGGAACGCAGACTCCATCGTCGCAGGCATTCGAGAAATATCGTGACGGATACGAAGCTGGAATATCCTGCCCTCTATCAGAGTGCCGACGACGCATCGGCCCGCGCGCAGAAAGGCTTTCTGTGGACGATCCGCAGTGAGTATTTCTTCCTCTTTCTGGTCAGTCTGTCGCTCGCCAACAAGGAGGTGTTCAAGCAAAGCCGTCTCGCCGTAACGCTGCTGCTGGTCATCTTGGCGGGACTGTTCGTCTTCAAAGTCGTCAAGAAGCTGGATCAGGACTGGTACAGGTGCCGTGCGCTCGCGGAGTCCGTGAAGACATCGACATGGCGGTTCTGCATGAGGTCGCATCCGTTCGGTGATGCGGAAAAGATCGCAGAACCGAAAGCAACCTTTCGCAACCTGCTTCACAGCATCCTCAGATCGAACCAAGCCATCGCGCAGGAATTACTGACCGAGGAGTCGGAGCAGGTAACGGCTTCGATGCTGGAAATCCGTGCCCTCGGCCTGACTGAGCGGATCGCCTACTACGTCAAGAACCGCGTTGACGATCAGCGGCGTTGGTACGCTCGCAAATCGGTGTGGAATAGGCGGGCACTCCGCATCTGGGTAGTCATAACCATCCTGATCTATCTGGCAGCAGCGCTATCGCTCTACGCGGATGAACTCGGGTATGGTTGGCTGTCTCGGTTCTTTGACCCGCTTATCGTGCTTGTGACTTCCGTTCTCGGCTGGATTCAGATGAAGCGGCATAGTGAACTGACTGCCAGCTACAATCTTGCAGCGCACGAGATAGGCATCATCAAAGGGAATGCGGACGCCGTGAAGACGGAAGCAGAGTTCTCGGACTTTGTGAACGAGGCCGAACTGGCCTTCTCCCGCGAACATACGCAGTGGGTCGCTCGGAAGGATGCTAACTAGTTGAGCGCTTCTTCCTATGCGGCACCCGGTTGCAGTTTGGGGCAAGAGGCTTGGTCGTTGGTTGCTAGGCAACCACGCCATAGTTGTTGTCTGATCGAACGGACTGCGGCATCATAGAGCACTTTGATCGGGGAGGCTGAATAAATGGCGAGTGCCGAACGCAAGCGTGTGTTCATCAGCTATAGTTGGAAAGACGCGTCAGCCGCAGATCGCATTCGAGGTAGCATTCCGCGTCAGTTTGAGGTTTGGTTTGATAAGGACAGTATCGGCCCTGGCGATAACATTTCAAAATCAATTCATGATGGCTTAAGCGCATCAGATTACTATCTTCTCATTATTAGTGAAAACTCCAATCAGTCCAGTTGGGTTCAGCGCGAGATTTCGTTAGCTTTCGAGTTATCAAGCGAGAAGAAGCTTTCAGTTATCCCAATCATGTTACAGGGTTCGGCGATCCCGCTTGAGTTCAGAGGGCTGCTTAGCATTGATTTTCGGCAGTCTTTTGCCGACGGGCTTCAAAAGCTTAATGACTTTTTCTTAAGTCAGGTGGCGGTGATCGAAGATATTGATCCTCGGCACATAATGCTAAAGTCGAACGATGAATCCGTTCGCAAACGTTTGGCTTGCAATGAATCACTCCGAAAACTTTCTCTAGGTGATCTTCGCTATCTGGTAGCAGAACGCCTCAGTCTTGAAGATGTCGAGGTTGTTTGGTTCGACTTATTTGGCCGCAGGATGACTGATGAAGTGCAGGTGCGGAACTTGGCGCTATCTTGTGTTGAATTGATAGATAGATCGCGGAGGACCGACGTAATTGTGGATCTCATGGACAAATTGTGTCGCAACTTTCCATTTGTTAGCAAGGGTCTTTAGCGTTTTTAATTTGTATGTTCCCTGCACGCGGCACCACATGAGTGCCGGTTGACGCGCCGCCGGAATGCCGTCCAAGTGATTGAGCCTCATCAACGGAGGCTCACACATGTTCTTCACGCGACGCCCGCCCGCGCTGCCAGCGCGCGATTTTCCCCTCGTCCTGCGCTCTGAGTGGCGCATCGACCGCAACCCGCGCATTGGTCGGATGAACGCCCTCGAAGGTCGGACAGGCCCGGCGACGGCCCGGTCAAACCCCATGATCGAGAAAGCGAAGCTGCGCCGGAAGGCTTTGACTGTCGCTGACATCCAGCGGGTGGAGGATTTTGGTCTTCAGAGAGTTCCTCAGGACGTTGCAGACGAAGCGATCCTCCTGCGCTTCCTGAGGGACTCACGAGCGATTGCAGCTGAATAGAAGCGGCCTGATAACTCGGCTATAGGCGGGCACCATCTGGTGCCCGCTGTCATTGCTGACGCGCGCGAGACGGCTTCTCGTCTTTCAACTCTGGGATCGCAAGGACCGGGTTGTCGCTGGGTTTTGGGAAGACAAGGCTTGCCTGGATATCCAGAAGCTCTTGCCGACTTGCAGCCTCATCCTCCGCGTCGTCCGCCGTGTCATCCTCAGCAGGTGCGGGTCCGATACGCAGTTCAATCGTCATGCCTCGCTCGATCTTCGCGAGCAGCGCCTCAAGCGCCTTCGTCAGGTGCGAACCCATTTCTGGCTGTCTTGCTTTTGGAGCCTTACTGTTCGCGAGAATCTCGGCAACCTTGGAATCGACAGCCGCCTTGATCTCTTGCTTGATCTTCGCGCCGAAGATGTTCTCAACTTCCTCTTCGCTGAACGACTTCACCTTCGCCGTTTCAGCCCGCAGCTTTCGGATTTGCTCTACGCCAAGCCACGTTGCGACGGCCCAGCTAACCGCAAGGGCGATAGCCTTGGCAACAGGTTCAGCCATAGCGAGAAAAACCAGCGGGTCCGTCGTCGAAATGCTGCCAACTTGCGCTGGCTCGTATTGCCCAAGTTCCGCTTCCGAGAAGAACTTGATGATCAATTCCAGGTCGCGCAGTTCCTTTATGAACCCAGGAAGGTCGTTGTGGAAGAGTTCGCGGGGAATTTGAAAACCCAATTCCGCTTCACCGGGTTCCGGTTCGACGTAGCCAAAGTGGAAGTATTCGAGTGTTGTTTGGAGATCGCGGAGGCGCGTGAAGACTTCGTTTCGCTTGACGTGAAGATTCTGCACAAAGGTGTTCGCCACAGTGGGCGACATTGCATTCGCGCTGATCGTGGCGGTTATCTCTTCAACCATCGTGGGCGAGAAGGCCTCATCCGACAATTCCAGAACGCGCTCGTAGTCCCTCGGGGAGAATGAGGCCTGGAACTTACCCATGCTGCTCGCAAACTGCTTAAGCGAAGTTGCCATCTGGGTCTGGTATTCTGCGTTCTGCGGTGTGCCGGCAAGGTTCGCCAGGGCGCTTGCCAACTGGTTCAGCCGGGTCTGAGTATCCGCCTTGGCTTCGACCTCGAGAATGCGCTCAACTAACTCCCTCAGCTTGTCGGTATTCAATCTTGCCTCCCGCTTAATCGTCAAGGCAAAGCCTAGCGAGTTTGCCAGTCTGGTGGTAGTCTCCTCTGGTTGGGCGATTTGACTGCCGTGCTGCCCTGTGCATGATGGCCAGAATGACTCTTCGTGACGTGGGTGCATGGTTTGAGGGCATGTGGGCATCGGTCGCCGATGGCTTCCACGTTGCGATGACCGAAACCTTCTGGGACTGGCCACTGTGGCTGTCGATCCCGGTGGGGATCGGCGTTCCCTGGTTCCTGATCTGGATGATGGCGAACCACGTCCACGAGATGCGCAACCAGGTGGCAAGCTTCTGGGGCACTGTGGGCTTCGGTATTGGGTCCGCTCTCTGCGCCCTAGCGACATACGAGGTTTGGGTCCTGATGAGCGTCTTCAAAGAAGGAGAACGCGCCCTTCCGCTGTTGCGGATCGGCTATCCGATAATGACGACCGTCTTCGGCTTCGCGTTCATCTTTGGCGTTCTGTCCCGCATGGGAGGACGGCGGGAAGACGACGACGCAAAATGAACCGCGCAAAGCGCGTCAGCGCTGCGGTCGTCTTGGGGTGCGTGACTACCGTCGGTGCGCAGCGGGAGGGAACGTGCAGCGCTTGGCGGCTCTCTGCGGCGCTCGTTCGGTTCGATGGGCATGATGGGGGCACGTTTCACGAACCGAGGGACAGCTCAGGTCAATGCCAGCCGGTAAGGCGGTTCTGGACCGGCCCCGCGTTGCCGTCGAGGTGGGTGGTGGACAGGTAGGCGAGGGCCAGTGCAATCGCGCGGTCAGCGTGGTGGCCCTTACCACCTCCTTGGAGAACGAGATTCCCGGCGCTCGTGGACGCCAGTTCGAATGTTGCAACCTCGTTCAGCAAGTCCTGCTTCCCCGGCAAGTCATGCGCAACGGTCAGCGCTCCCGTCTCAAGGCCCACGGCCATGTTTTCCAGGAGCAGAGTCTTCGCGACCGTGACCGACTTGCCTTTCTTGGTCAGGTTCGCGCCCGCCGTCATGACGACCGACCAATGTTCGATCCCGGCAAGGTCCAGAGTTGACGAGAACGGCGCGCCGAGGCCCGACGCGTCGATTGCCAAGGTCCCGTTCGGTATGCGGACCAGCCTGCGCGCGACGTGATCGGCGAGGTCTGTGTAGGAGTAGAGTTGGACCGTCTCCTGAAAGACGACCGTGCACCGACGCGGGCCAAGCTGCTGCTCGAACCCTCGGCCCGAGAACACAGGAAAGCACTCGTCGCGGACCACGACCAAGGCCGACGGGTCATTGCGCCCGAGGTCAAGGCCGACGTGATGCTTGACCCAGCCATGGACGACATGACCGGCAGCAGCCGGGTCCGCGTTCGAGGGAAGCACAACGCGCCCGTCTTTCAGGTGCTCATACTTCGGTGGTTGATCCGGGGTCATGTCAGTTCCAGTGCGTTGACGTTCGGGTTGGACGATCCCTCAAGCGTCTCCCAGGAGATCAGGGGCGTGCCGCTGCCCACGAACTCGCAGAGGTGTTCCCGACGGAACGTCGTGTCGGACATGGTGGCCTTGTCAAACGCGACCTGAGCCGCGCGACGCGGCATGTCGATGGAGCGTGCGGTGATGCGACGGACGTTCTTGTTGCTCGTCCAGGTGTCATAGAAGAAGCCCTCCCGCATGTTCGGGGTGGACAGCAGGAAGATGCGACCTGTCTCCTTCCGCATCGGGAAGAAGGCCGTTAGGGCGTCGTCAGCCAAGAAGCACGCCTCGTCCGCGATGATGGTGTCTGCCGTCATGCCGCGCGCCTGATCGGTGGCCGGGACGACGACGATCCTGCCCCCATGTCGCGGGTGCGCTTCCAACTCGGTCTGCGTCTGCCGCACGATGGGCGGGCACGAAGGATCGCTGTTCTTGTAGTCCAGGATGCGCCGGAACAACTCGGTCGATTGGCGCAGTGACGGGGCGGTCAAGATCACCATCTTGCCGCGCGAGAAGTCGTCATAGGCGAGTCCTCCCGCCGACGTTGATTTCCCCGACTGCCGCCCGCACAGGGCGAGGACCATGCGGTCTGCCTCGTTTAAACGGGGATCCGTGTGGAGCAGGGTCTTCTGCCAAGGGTCAGGCTCACCGACGGCTAGCCGGAACCGTTCGACGGGGTCCAGGGACACGGCGAGACCCTGCATGTAGGACAGGAGGGCGCGGTCTTCGATCACGCGGGCACCTGCATCACGGCGCAGTCAGCACACCTGCCGCCATTCGAGTATCTGGGTGCAACGTGACCGTGCTTGCAGGGCTTGCCCGTAAAGTAAGTCACGCTTTCAGCAGCGCCCGCCCCCGTCCAAGAAATGTGCAACTCTGCCCACTCCGGGTGCCCTGCGCCGATTGCCGCTTGGGTGCGCGCATCGACAACGCCCCAGCCGTGAAAGGGTGTGTGCTTCACGCGGGCACCGCCTCGTCGATGACCTTCAAGACCCGCATCTCGTCCAGGAAGTCGACCTTCGCCTCTGGGTGGCGATCCAGAACCGTAAGGATGATCTGCCGCAGTTTGATGAACTGGGGCGACTCGTTCAGGTTCAGGTGAATGTCGATCCGCTTGTTCAGTTTGCCGTGCAACTCAGCCAGAGCCATGAGGGACTGGCGCACCTCTTTCAACGTGCCGAGTTGCAGCAGCTTGTCCTCGTCGCCCTTGGCCGATTGGAACAGGGCCTTGAGTTCGCCCAGGACCCACTTGAGGTCCGTGTCCACGTCGTCACCGAACTGGTCGGCGACGGCGGCGTTCTTCATGGCCGTCTGGACCCGGCTATCGTGCAGGGCCTGCGCGACGATGGCGAGCCGCTCGTCATCCGGGATGGTCGTGACGAACCGCGCGACCGACATGCCCGACACGCCGAGTTCCCGGCCTGCCTGCTCCATCGACATGCGGCCGAGAATGATCTCGCGGGTGTAGTGTTCCCGCTCGGCATCCGGCAGAAGGGCCATCTTGTGCAGACGGCCCGTGCCGAAGCCTTGGCCCGCGATGGACGTGGTCTTGGGCTTCGGGCCGGGCTTCTTCTTGATCGGGGGCGCAGGAGGCATCAGTCGGCGACGATTTCCAGAGGAACTTTCTGTTCAGCAGCGAGGGCTTTCGCCTTCTTGTAGATGCTGACGTCGCGCGCGTCGGCGCGGGAGATTTTGACGGGATCACCGACCTTTCGGAAATCCAGCGTGCCGTCTGGCTTCTTCGCGTCGGCAGCTGCCAGCAGGGCCTTGGCCTTCGACATGAGGCTTTCACCGCCCTTGATCTGGGCGGCGATCTCGTCGTCCTTCTTGACGTTCGCGAGCTTGTCCAGGAGTTCGTCGTTCTTGGCCTTGATACCCTTCACTTGCTCCTCAACGGAGGCGGTGAGTTGCGGAATGATCGCGGCGGCGATCATCGGCGCAAGGGCTTCGACCAGGGCTTTGGCTTGGGCGTCATTGTCAGGCATCGGTATGGACCTTTCTTGGGGTTGGGGTGGCTTGCGCCACCCCGCTTCGTCCCCACGAAGGGCCAAGGTGGCCTAACCAGCTTTGACCTCGCTATGATCGGTCCTATCCGGAATTGGCTGCAACCCTGGATTGAGGTAGCGCTGGGCTTGCGTCACGAAGCCGGAAGCGTCGCTTCTCGCCGCGGATCAGTTCTCCGCTTTCGACGCCTTGCGCGAGGACGGTCCGAATTCTGCTTTCCGTAAGCCGCCCGTTCAAGGACTCCTGGATTTCCGTCCAGGTGCGTGGCTCGTTCAGAAGGCTAAACACGAGGTCCTTCGCGGCTTTCATCGGGTCGACCTTTGGGATGATGCGCGGGAGCCGCAAGGGATCGAGGGGTTCTCGTGTCTTGCGAAACAAGCCTCCGCCCACGCGGTCGACGAGGCCGTGCTTCCCAAGTTGAGCGAGAAGCGTTTGCATTGCCTGTTCAGTGCCTCGCGTCTGCTGCGCAATCGCGGCGATGGAAAACTCCCCATCGGGCAGAAGCCGATAGAGTTCTTCTTTGCTGAACCGCTTCACACGCTCAGTCACAGGTGCAGGTTTCGGTTTGACCTCTGCCCACATCGCACGCGCCTCCGCCACGCCTTGCCGGAATTTCTCGTGGACCTGCTGGAAGTCAGCTTTGCCTTCCAGAATTGCGACAACGCGAAAGCGCAGCACGTCTGGGTCGACCCCTACGCAGTCACATTCCTCCCGACGGCGAAGTGCCCATGGGCCACTGCGCGCCGTCAGAAAGGCCATAGCTTCTCGCCGGACAGTACCAGCATCTGACGACTGGCCCCCGAACAGGTCTGAAACAGCCTGCGCGATGATCGCGAAGACAAGGGCTTGTTCTGGCGACCGCGTGCGGTCGCCTAGCAGTAGATCACCCGCTTCTGCCATGTCAGACTGTCGGGAGGCCGGTGGGAAGGGTCATGCCGCCGCCCTCGTCTTCGATCAGCGCGAGTTCTTCTTCGAGGCTGCGGTTGGGATCGACCACTTCGCCACGTTTCAGAGACAGGAGAAGCGTGTCGTGGGAGATTGCGCCCGACTGCCATGCCTTGATCAGCGCGGTCAGCAAGGAGGCGTCGATCTGGGACGACACGAAGTCACGGTGCATCTTGAGGACGACGTCTTTCGACGAGCCGGGTTGGGTCCAGTCTGCCGCGATGCGCAGCAGTTTCAGAAGCGCGGCCTCGACCATGTTGACCGAGGAGAACAGCAGCGACATTTCCGACCGAGTGCGCAGTTTCGCCGTGTCCGTCGTCTCGTTCCGGCCTTTGCCGTCATGGACCATGCGAGCGCCGAGAGTGGCCATTTGCGCGACCTTGTCGTCCATCGCGGCCTTGATCGACGCAATGCCTGCGCCTTGGATTTCCAGGACGCCACAGGTGGCGCCTTCGGGCAGGACCCAGAACGCGCCGCTGCCGATCTGAGTTGGCTTGTTCTTCTCGTTGATCGCACCGGCTACCCAGGGGGTCGGCTGGCTCGTCAGAAACAGCGCGTGCTCGTAGTCGGCGCTGTTCCGGTAGTGCGCCAGATTGACGTTCACGAGGTCGAGGAACGGGGGCTTCTCCGTGTCGGCTTTCAGGTTGTAGGGGCTGACGATTGCCACCGGAATGTCGAACAGGGGCGAACCATTGATCTGCGGGACCACGTCGTCATCGACCTGGACCTCGTCCGTGATGTTTCCCGCACCCGTGCGCCGCGTCGTGACGTGGAACCTGCGAACCGTGTAGGCGGGTTCGAGGCTGAGGACGAGGTGCTGCTCAACGCCGTCGTCCAGGTCCTCGTTGTTCTCGTGCAGCCGGATCATGGTCAGCTTCTGCCGCCCATCGACCAGTTGCTCGCGCCAGTCCAGAATGTTCTCAGCATGGAACGTCGAGATGAACGGGGCGGAAGTGGGGGTCGCGCCTGACTTCGGGTAGTCCAGGACCAAAGCGATGCGCCCGATGCTCAGGACTTCCGACAAGGTTTCTTCCAGAAGGACGTCAAAGCTGTTGCCCTCGAACGTCGCCGCATCCCGCATGGGTTCGAGGCGCGGGGGCAGTGTCAGGATCGGAGGGGTTCGCGTTGTCGCGCCCACCATGCCGCGCAGGGTGCGTTCTGCGACCCCGTAGAAGGAGGCTCGCTTGACATAAGCGTGGTAGGCACCACTGCTCATGCCTTCCGGCTTTGGCAGGTGCATCTGGCCTTCCTGATGGATGCGGTTTTGGCCCCGGATTGCGGACCTGATGCGGTCCCAGCCTTCCCGGTATTCCTGGTAGGTGCGGTGGTAGACCTTCGCCATCCAGCGTTACTCCAGGACCAGGGGGATCGCATCCGAATAGCGGATGGCGAAGCTTCCAGAGCCGTAGGAGACGCGTGGGCCATCACGCATACGGTCGATATGAACGCTTCCGGCTTCGGTGGTCTGGCGTTCAGGGTCTGACAGGAGCGTCTTGAGGGCGGCGACGAGGCCTGCTTTCGAGATAGGCAACGGGAACTCGGCAGAGGTCGAGCAGGTCGTCTCTTTCAAGACGCAGGTGTCGCCAGTGTCTTTGATCGTGACAGTCAAGAAGGTCGTCCTTTTGTAGGGGGCGGCGACGGGCTGTGAAAGGAACGGGGCGCACCAGCCCGTCGCCATGAGGGCCACGCGCGCATCTTGATCTTACAGCCTCAGGTTGTGGGGGCGCGACCGGAGTATGAGGTAGTGACGTCGGTTTGCAGGAGGATGCGGTCACTGCTGATCGCGGTCACAGGGGCGATGATGCAGGGGCGCAGCAGCGCGGGGCAGAAGGCGGTGTTGGGGTTTGCCCCATCGTGGTGGGCAGGACGTGGGGAAGGGGCAGCGCTGACGAGCTGGCTGGGGATTTGGCGGGGTTTGACGATGCAGGGGTGGTGGTGGGGTGATGCTGGAAATTGAATCTTCTGCATCTGCCCGGGCCGGGGTGGTGCGCTGTCAGAAAGGGGGTCGATTCCGCCTGATCGGCGTCGATCCTTGTAAATCCCGCCATGTCACAAGGTAACGCATGACCCAGCTGCTTAGTAATCAAGCGGTTGCTGTGGTTGACCGCGTCATTGAACATGATCCACGCGGCAAACTACGTCAGCATTATTGACGCATAACGGATCGCTGCGGGGAGACAGGCCCCAGGATGCCACCCGCATCACCACGCCTGACCAGGACGATACGCACTGCTTACGCACGAGCGCGCGATTGCAAATAAAAATGATGATGAGATTCTACTCAGGATCACCGCGATCTCATCATCATTATTTTTTGCAATCGCGAGCGCGCGCGACATCCCCCGCGATCCTGTCCACCCACATCTGCCACGGCACATCCTGATGCTTCGGTCGCACCACCGCGCCCCTGGATCGTATGATCGCGGTACGCGATGCAACGGCACAAGGACAACCTACCAATGGATTACCACCACCGCACAGGCTTCGGTCCCGAGATCACCGAAGATGACCTCAACGCCGCAGGACGAGCAGAGCTTGCGCGCATGAAGGCAATGCGCCCGCCTGAGGATCAGCACACCCCTGATGATCAGCCCGCCCAAGAAGGACACGCACAATGACCACGCACCAGCGCCTCGGCAACGGCGACAACACCCCGATGACCTACAGTCCGGAACAACTCGACATGCTGCGATACCACTTCGAGAGCATGGGCGCACCGACCGACCGCTTCGGCCTCGACCACTGGCTCAAGACACGGGTGGACGACGCGCTGCGCATCTCGGTCGTTGCCCAACTGTTCCCCGAACCGATCTCGATGCGGGACTATGCGCAGAACCAGTTCAATGCGGGCGTCAAGCTGAACGCGATCCGCAAGTGGCTTGCCCCCGTGACCGCCCCCGTTGAGCGGGAGGCGATCTTGCGCGACGTCGCAATGGGATCGCGTAGGATGGCCGCTGCTTAAAGCGGCTCGGTCCTGATCCTTACTCTCTCGAGGCGGAACACGTCGCCCGCCTCGTCGAGAGCCTCGCGAGCCGCCGCAATCTGCTCATCCGTCGCGTCATGCGAATTGAGGAGTTTCCTCAGCGCCGCTTGAGCAAGCCTCAGGTTGCGTTCGAGGGTCGCAATATCCCTCTCGTATCCAGTTCTGTGCTCCTCGCCCGCGCGCTCGGCTTGCAAAGCGGCTACCATCCCGCTCTTCCAGCCTAGCTTCTCTCGCGCAGTCGCTTCCCGCCACGTCATACCGTCGCTAGACGTATGCGTGATTTCTTGATCCACGAAGACGTTGCGCGCGACGTCATCCCACTTCCTGGAAAACCTGATCCTGTAACGCCGCCCATACAGGTCTTGGTTCAAGTCTTCGGGACCGTTTTCATCTGTCCGATCACCCCAAGGCTTTTCCTCAAACCAAGGCGTCGGGTCAAAGTCGGGTGAAGCCCTCGGAACCGCGCCTGGGAAGCCCGCTGCAACCATCGCGTCGAACTCCTCGCCAAATTCGCCACGACGGGCCTCTTCACTGGCAAAGATTTGAAGCGGGTCCTTCGGATCGGCCAAGTCGATCATGCTCGCCCATCCCGGAATGGCAACGTGCATGTCCTCGTACAGGACTCGCGCCTCCTCGAGCGGCATCCCGTCCTCGACCACCAGCGCATAGAAGTGCCTACCGAAGCGATTTAGGTTGAACTCTTCCCATGTTGGCGATGTAAGCCGCTTGCCGAGAGACTGCAATTCCGCGCGCCCGACCGCGAACATGAGCCGCACCCACCATTCATCGACGCGCGTCTTGACCTCAGCCACCTTGTCCTTGCCCATCGGTCGACCTGAGTACCACGCATTGAACGCGGACGCAGACACCGACAACTTCAGCACCTTGTGCCACCACGGCGCGCCCGCGATCTGCTTCATCCAGGCGGCAAGCGCTTCTGCATCAGGCGGGCCGTCCGCTGGCAGATACCGTCGCGGGTTCGCCTTCTGGCTCTCGCACAAATTGTCCAGCGCCTGCACGACCTCGATCCAAGCGGACTTCCCCTTCAGCGCCCGCTGAAAGGTGCTGTAGTGCATCGAGTCTTGGAACCAGTCCTCGTCGAATTCCGCATTGCAGAGATCGACGATGCGCTGCTGCGTGATGTTGAACTTGAACAAGTCGACCGCGACGTCCTTTGGGAGCGTGTCGAGTTCGCGCTCTTTGCTGTCATCCCGGACTGCCATCACCGATGCTCCTTCATCCAGGCCACCAGGTCATCATGCAGGTAGCGAAGGAACTTGGGCGTTGGTTGGCTGAACTTCGGCCCGATGCCGTCCTTGCGCCACCGGAACAACGTCTCCGTGGTCACGCCTAGGAATTGCGCGGCCTCGACCGGATTCATGGCAATGGGAGGGTTGGCACGGAACAGGTCTGCGCGCAGACCTTTGATCTCTTCTGCCAAGTCGGCAATCGTCGTCATAGGGAATCCCCGTCTGTGATGTGGGGCCTATGACCGAACGCGCCTCCTGCTCCTGAACTGTCGGGACAAGTCCCTGTCGTCGTTCGCGCGTCGGCCTGCCACGCGCAGCCAGGTCATGATCCCTGCGCGTGGAGGCATGTAACAACATTTAAGCGCGCACCTTCGCCAGTTCAACAACATTGGCGGGTGCAATCCCGATTTGCTTCTTGATCACCGACGCGATGACGTTCGCGGCCTCGTATTGCTCCTGGTGGCCGGGCTTCCCGTAGTGGCCGAGCATCCCGAAGCCTGCACCTTTCAGCGAGTGCAACGCCAACCACTTGGCCGATGCGAGGGGCAGATGGGTCCGCGCTATCGGCATCCAGTAGTGCCGCGCCGTGTTGCCCGTCGTCTGCCCGACCGTGTCGAGCGAGTACAAATGGACGCGCTTGCGGTCCTTGTCGAAGCGGTTTGACGGAAAGACCCACTCGCAATCGTCTTTTCTGATCGCCCAGAGCCTGTCGATGATCCGGCCTGCATCGTCACCGAGGACAACTTCACGGTCATCAGCTTGATGCTTGACGGGCATTGCGAGGTTGACGGCCCATGCTTTGCCACCCTCGACGTCCACCTGATAGACGCGCTCCCAAGTCAGTTCGAGCAGGGGCCTTGCGCGCATCCCGGTCCAGACGGTCAACTCCATCGCGAGCCGGATCACCTCGCGTTCGACCGACTGAATGTCCTTCCACCGATCCGCGAGCGGAATCGACATATCAATGTCCCCGTCCTCGCCCGCCCGGCTTCTGGTCGCTGTCGGGTCCGCGAGTCCTGGTACTTTGAGGTCAAGTTTCGACGACTTCGAGACGAAGTTCAGGACCGTGGACAAGACCCCGGCTGCACGCTGCGCTGCCTGCGGCTTTTCGAGTTGCAGGAGGTTCAGGTGGTTCGAGATCGCGTGGACCGGCAACTGATCGACCGCGACGTCCTCCCACTGTTTCAGGTGCTTCTTGAACGATGAGCGGTAGTCGGCAATCGTCGTCTCGGACATGGGACGCTTGCCCGTGATGTTCTTGCGTGCCGGGTTCGACCTGAGGGCGATGAACTCGTCAAGCGCCTGACCGATTGTCGGCAGTGCCGATGCCTTCGCAACCTCGGCCTCCTTCGCGGCCTCAACGGCCTTCTCCGCACGGCTTCGGACCTCGCCTGACGTGATCGAGTGCGCGACGAGTCCAACCTGATCCTTCGCCCACTTGCAGTGCGTGCCCCGGTTGGCCCACTGGCCGAGTTTGACTGAGCGAACCTTCTGGCTCACCGGGTCCCACTTATTGACCCACCACGTCTTCGTGCCGCCTGCGGTCACGCAAAGGCGCAACCCTTTGACCGCAGGGTCGGTGAACCAGGTCGTCGCATCGACCTTCAACTTGGCGACTTCTCCGTCTGTGAACTTGGTCTGTGGCATCGCGGGGATCCTTGTAAACGGCGGTTTTTCACAAACTCGACGTTACGATCCACCACCACTCTAACTCAACCGAATGTTGGTCAAGCACCTGATTTTGTTAGGTAAATGCGGTCAAACCCCACCGAGTGTTGTCACGTTCGCCGCGTTCGCAATGATAAGGTCAGGGGTTCGATCCCCCTCTGCTCCACCAATGACCTCATCTCCTGAAAATCCGGTCGCCTTGCCCTTTGCCGGGTGACTTCCGTCTGACGCTCTGACACTTT
>Ga0075157_10001304_pt1 | contig 15863 bp, 12 predicted proteins | sample JI81BgreenDNA_FD_70967 | JGI IMG/M metagenome (GOLD analysis project Ga0075157, IMG submission 70967) | Wastewater effluent complex algal communities from Wisconsin, to seasonally profile nutrient transformation and Carbon sequestration -... | ecosystem: Engineered > WWTP > Effluent > Algae...
TCGAGGAACTCTTCTCCGAACTCGACGCCGGGGAGGAGAGTCTGCGTCGCGCGCGGCGGCAACTCGGCGTCTATCGCCAGTCCCTCCTCAAACAAGCCTTCGAGGGCAAGCTCACCGCCCCCTGGCGCAAACTACACCCCGATCTACTCGAATCCCCTAACCAACTCCTCGCCCGCATCCAGGCCGAGCGGCAATCCCGCTACCAGCAACAGATCAAGGATTGGGAGAAAGCTGGTGGAGGGCGAGGCAAGCCAACGAAGCCAAAACCTTTTGAACCTATTCAATCCAACGAACATCTCAGGATTGGTGATCTTCCGAATGGCTGGACTTGGATTCGATTTGGGAACCTGATTTCTGTGAGTAGCGGAAATGGCTTAACCGCGAGCACCATGGACGGAGGCGGGTTCCCCGTATATGGTGGAAACGGTATCTCAGGTTACCACAGTTCCTATATGTTCGAAGTCCCCACCTTGGTAATCGGTCGAGTTGGAGCAAAATGCGGAATCACACACATTACTTTGCCTCGTAGTTGGGTAACGGATAACGCCCTAGTATGTAATTTTCTTGCTGAGTCGATGGACATGAAATTTTTCATGCTTCTCTTGAATCATCTAGATTTGAACAAGCTTTCGGTTTCAACAGCGCAACCAGTGGTTTCCGGCTCAAAACTCAATCCGCTTCCACTCCCGTTCTGCTTCCTCCCCGAGCAACAAGAAATCGTCCGCCTGCTCGACGCGCAATTCGAAGTGATCGCCCAGAACGAGCGTGAGATCGACGCCGCCTTGAAGCGCAGCGAGGCCCTGCGCCAGTCCATCCTGAAAAAAGCCTTCACCGGCCACCTCGTCCCCCAAGACCCCACCGACGAACCCGCCTCCACCCTGCTGGAGCGGATTTGGGAGCAAAAGAACCAATTGGCTAAAGGCAAACCGTTCGTCCAGGTTCAAGCGTAAATTGATGGCATTTAGCGAAATTATCGCGATGCGATAAACTCCTTAATTTGCATCAATTTCATCTAAAACCCCCAGAAATTATTGATCTTAGTAAACGTCGCCGTCGCAGTAGGAAGCACAGTAGGAAGCAAATCTTGACTACAGGGAACGATTGCATGTAGATTGCTGTATGCCATTCGTCGCGCCAGTTGCTCCCAATCCTTCCGTCCTTGCATGGGCGAGGCAGGAGAGCGGCTTCGAGGTTGATGTCGTCGCCAAAAAGCTGGGCGTAAATCCCGAGAGACTCAAGGAATGGGAGACTGGTGACAAAGTGCCTACCATGCGACAGTTGGAACATTTGGCGAAGTTTTATCACCGTCCTTTGGGTTTGTTTTTTCGCACAAAACCTCCGGTCATTCCGCCGCTCGCCACTGAATACAGACGCCTAAATGGGTTGGTGCCGGGCCACGAGTCACCCGAGATGCGGTTGGCCATCAGAAAAATGTCCAATCGCCGGCAGTTGATGATCGATCTGCTCGAAGAATCGGGAGAGGAAGCGGCATCATTCGACTTGAAAGCACATCTCAATGAAAGTCCACCCAACGTTGCTGAGCGGTTGAGGAATGCCTTGCGGGTCTCTCTGGAAACGCAATTCCAATGGGCCAGCGAGTGGGAAGCGTGGGCATCTTGGCGGGATGCCGCGGAGAAGCTCGGGGTATTGGTATTTCAATTTCCGAAGGTGCCTCTTGAAGAAGCTCGCGGCATTTCGCTGTTGAGTTGGCCTTTTCCGGTTGCTGCCGTGAATTCCAAGGAAATGTCTCCCGAAGCGAGGAGTTTCACACTCATTCATGAAATCGTTCATCTCATGCTGGCAGCGGGACATGATGAGTTGCCCGCTGCAAAAGAGCGGCGTCATGACGCTGACTGGGAAATCGTAGAACGTTTTGCAGAGGAAACGGCCAGTCATGTGCTGGTTGCGGAAAACGCATTGAGAGCCATGATTTCCGCAAGCAAGCTCGACAGTGACGACTGGGACATTTCTAAAGTTCGCACCTTAGCACGAAAGTTCCGTGTAACACCGCTTGCGATGGCGACCCGGTTACGCGCCTCAGGCTATATGTCCTGGCCTTCCTACAACCTCTGGAAGCAACAGTGGCAAGCTTATGTCGCTGAACTCAAACCACGCAGTGGCGGGTTTTCCACTCCTGTGGGCAAAACCTTGGGGCGAGCAGGGAAACCATTCACTCGACTCATTTTGGAAGCAATGACAGCCCAACGCATCACATCGGATCAGGCAGCACGTCAATTGGATCTGAAAATCGAGCATTTCAACAAACTCAAAGATGCATTGCGTTCACGACCTGGAACAGGAGGTGTGGATGAGTGAAGTGAATTCGGTCAAACCCGTCTATGTGGTCGATACCAATGTGTATATGGATTGGCAGGCCCGTTTCTATCCTACTGACGTCTTTTTTTCTCTCATTGCAAGAATCGACGGTCTTATCAGTGAAAATCGTTTCGTTTCGCCCGAACTTGTTCATGAAGAGCTTGATGCGGTCGGAACGGGCGAACTTAGCAAATGGGCCGATCAACGCAAGCCGATTTGGGTGCCTAGCTCGGAGAGCCTAGCGGGAGCTCTGTCCATTCAATCCCGCTTTCCGGGTTTGCTCGACCCTAAGGCGGAGTATGAAGAAGCCGATGCCTATGTGATTGCGCTTGCATTGCAGCGTGATGGTATCGTCGTCACCTCCGAAACACCAGCATCCGAAAAGCGCAAGCCCAAGCGCGAATTTTACGTGCCTGATGTGTGCCGTGAGTTGGGCATTCCTTGCATTAATTTGCTAGGACTTATGAGAAAAGAAGGATGGACCCTATGAACCCTGACGAGATAAATCAAATGACCGTTAAAGATCGTGAGGAGCACTCACGCGCTTTATCTCGATTGGAAAAACTGATGCTCATCGATCCCGCAGAGGACTCAGCGGAAGAGGCCGAACTTATGGCGCTGGCCACAGCAATCGAAGCCTACGAAAAAATCACAGTGAATCTCTGAATCGCACTGCCGCCCCATGACCACCGACACCATCATTTCCAAAGTCTGGAGTTTCTGCACCACCTTGCGCGATGACGGCGTGGGGTATGGCGATTATCTGGAGCAACTGACGTATCTCATTTTCCTCAAGATGGCGGATGAATACAGTCGCCCGCCCTACAATCGCGACGTCGGCGTGCCGAAGAAATACGACTGGGCGGCGCTCAAAAAGCTCAAGGGCGCGGAACTGCAAGATCATTACATCGAGACGCTGCGCGTATTGGGTAATGAGAAGGGCATGCTCGGCCAGATATTCACCAAAGGACAAAACAAGATCCAGGACCCGGCCAAGCTGTCGCGGCTGATTGCCATGGTTGATGAAACCCAGTGGACCACGCTCGATGCCGATGTGAAGGGCGACATCTACGAGGGCGTTCTCGAACGCAACGCCGAGGACACCAAATCCGGCGCCGGCCAGTATTTCACCCCGCGCGCGCTGATTGCGGCGATGGTCGAATGCGTCGCCCCGGAACCCGGTAAAACCATTGCCGACCCCGCCTGCGGCACCGGTGGTTTCTTCCTCTCCGCCTACGATTATCTGGTGAAACATCACAAGCTGGACAAGGCGCAGAAAGCTTTTCTCAAAAACGGCACCTTCCATGGCAACGAGATCGTGCCCGGCACGCGGCGCTTGTGCCTGATGAATCTTTTCCTGCACAACATCGGCGAGATCGATGGCGACAGCCTGATTTCCTCCACTGATGCCCTGGTCATGCAGCCGGACAAAACCGTGGACTACGTGCTCGCCAATCCGCCCTTCGGCAAAAAGAGCAGCATGACCTTTACCAACGAGGAAGGCGAACAAGAGAAAGACGAACTCACCTACAACCGCCAGGACTTCTGGGCGACGACCTCGAACAAACAACTCAACTTCCTCCAGCACATCCGCTCCATGCTCAAAACCACGGGACGCGCGGCGGTCGTGCTACCGGACAACGTGCTCTTCGAAGGCGGCGCGGGTGAAACCGTGCGTCGCAAGCTGATGGAAACCACAGAACTGCACACCATCCTGCGCCTGCCCACAGGCATTTTCTATGCGCAAGGCGTGAAAGCGAACGTGCTCTTCTTCGACAACCGCGCGGCAGGCAAGGATATCGCCACGAAAGAAGTGTGGTATTACGACTACCGCACCAACATCCATCACACCCTCAAGCGCAATCCGCTGCGACTGGAGAACCTGCGCGAATTCATCGACTGCTACAACCCGACCAGCCGCCACAAGCGCAAGGAAACCTGGCATGCCGAGACCAATCCAGATGGCCGCTGGCGCAAATACAGCTATGCGGAACTCGCCGCCCGCGACAAAACCAGCCTCGATCTTTTCTGGCTCAAGGACGACAGCCTCACCGATCTCGACAACCTCCCCGAGCCCGCCGATCTGGCCGAAGAAATCATCGACAATATCGAGGCAGGCCTCGCCAACTTCCGTGCGGTGGCTGCGGCTCTGGTGCGGTGAAAGCAAAACTGACAATGCCGAAACTCCGCATCACTCACCCAATCCTGTTCGCACCAACGATCAGTTTCTCTCCACAATCCCCTCTTCCGTTTCCTTGATCAACCGCAGTTGGCCGCAGGCGGCTTCGATGTCGTGGCCTTTTTCGAGGCGCAGGGTGGCGGTGACGCCGGCTTTGGTGAGGACGTTGCGGAAGGCCTGGCAGTGGGAAATTTCCGGACGCTTCCACGGCAAGCCCTCGACGGTGTTGTAGGGGATGAGATTCACCTTCGCCTGAAACGAGCGGGCATGGCTGGCGAGGATGCGCGCTTGCTCGAGATCATCGTTCACGCCCTGGATGAGGATATACTCCAGTGTGAGGTGTTGTTTTTTGTGCGCGTTCCAGTCCTGCAGCGCCTCGAAGAGCATCGCCGTGGGATACTTTTTGTTCACCGGCATGATCTGATCGCGCACGGCATCGGTGGCACCGTGGAGGGAAATGGCGAGGCGGATCTGGCGCGGGTGGCGGGCCAGCTCGCGGATTTGCGGCACCAGGCCGGAGGTGGAAATCGTAAGGTGGCGCGCGCCGAGATTCAGTCCCCAGGGCGAGGTGATGAGTTCGATCGCTTGCAGCAAATTTTTCAGGTTAGCCAGCGGTTCCCCCATGCCCATGAAGACGAGATTATCGATGCGATCGCCGGCCAGCATTTCCGTTTGCAGAACCTGTGCGGCGATTTCGGCAGCCGATAGATTACGGGTGAATCCGGCCAGGCCCGAGGCGCAGAATTTGCAGCCGTAGGCACAGCCGACTTGCGAGGAAACACAGAGCGTGAGACGATCGGCGCGGCCACCGTAGAGCGCCGGATTGGCGGGGATGAGCACGCTCTCGATGTAGCGGCCATCGTGGAGTTTGTAGAGCATCTTACGCGTCGTGTCGGTGGAGCCCAGCTCGCGTGCGGGAGTCAGCGGATAGAGCGAAAAATTTTCTTCGAGATAGGCGCGCAGCGTCTTGGGCAGATTGCTCATCGCGTCGATCGATGCCGGGCGTTTTTTCCAGACCCAGTCGAGAATTTGATCCGCACGATACCCCGGCTGCCCGTGCTCTGTGAGATGGGCGACCAATTCTTCTTTGGTGATTCCGAGTAGCGAAGGTTTCATAACGTGGGGTTTATCCGACGAAGGCGAGGCGTTGACGCAGCACGGGACTGCCGTGGGCGGCGGGTTGGCAGATGTGATCGATCATGTGCTGCCAATGCTCATGACCGGCGAGAATTTCCACCTCGATGCGCAGGAACCACACGGGTACCTCGGCAAGAGTGTTGCGCGGGTAGCGCACGGCGTCTTTTTCGGTGGTGACGATCATTTCCACATCGCGCTCGAGGCAGCGGTGGGTGAATTTCTCAATCTCGCGACTGGAAAAACGATGGTGATCGGAGAAGCGTTTTTTCACATCAAGGATGGCTCCGAGTTTGACGAGGGAGTTCTCGAAATTTTCCGGCACGGCGATGCCCGACAGCGCGGCGATGTGTTTCCCTTTCAGGTAATCCAGCGGCTTGCGCTCGAAGGTGGCGAGATTTTCCAGGTATTTCGGCCCGTGGGTGGTGGTGATGATGGGCGCGGTGGGATTGTAGCGACGGAGTTTCTTTTTCAGCGCCTCGTGGTCCGAGCCATCGGACTTCGTGAGAATGATGTAATGGGCGCGGAAGAGGTTGTGTTTCGGCTCGCGCAAGGTGCCGGCCGGGAGCATGGCACCGGTGCCGAAGGGCGTGTTGGCATCGACGAGACAGAGGTCCAGTCCACGGGCCATGCGCAGGTATTGCATGCCATCGTCGAGGATGAGGGTATCCGCACCCAGTTCGCGAATGGCGAAACGCGCGGATTTCACGCGATCGCGATCGACTAGCACGGAGACGCCGCTGAGATTGTTGGCGAGCATGAAGGGCTCATCGCCCGCGTATTTCGAGTCGAGCAGCAAGGCGCGTCCGGTGGAGACGATTTTCGGCAGCTTCTCGGGTTTAGCCGGGCGGCCATGAGGAGATTGCCACTTTTGTGGTTCGCTGAGAGCTTTGCTTTTGTAGCCGCGTGAGAGAATCGCGACCTGGCGCTGGCGATCGCGCAGGGTGCGCGACAGGAGCTCGACGACGGGAGTTTTCCCGGTACCGCCGACGGTGAGATTGCCGACGGAAATCGTGAGTGTGCCGAGATGATGGCGCTCCTTGAAATCGGAGGTGAAGAGAAATTTCCGCGTCTGGATGATGGCACGATACAATCCCGATAGAGCGCGCAGGGCCCAGCGGGTGAGAAACGCACGGAAACCGCGAGCCCGACCGAAAATCACATCGGAGGCCCAGCGTTCGAAGTCATCGATGGTTTCCTTCACTGGCGAGAAGTTGCCTTGCAAGCCTGCTGTTGAAAAGACGAAAATGCCCGGGCGGGTCATGAAAGTCTGGACGCCGGACGGCACATGGGTATCGTGGGAGCCATGACCCGACCTGACGGCCGCGCTGCGGCACAACTTCGCGAGATTTCTTTCACGCCCAACATCGCGCCGTATGCCCAGGGCTCGGTGCTGGTATCCTTCGGCCAGACCCGCGTGATCTGCGCTTGCAGTGTGGAGGAGGACGTACCGCGCTGGATGAAACAGCAGGGCGTGAAAGGTGGATGGTTGACGGCGGAATATTCCATGCTGCCCTACTCCACGCTGGAGCGCAAACAGCGCGATATCACCCGCGGCAAGATCGATGGCCGGTCCTCGGAAATCCAGCGTCTGATCGGCAGGGCCCTGCGCGCCGTGGTGGATCTGAAAAAAATCGGCCAACGCACCTTGTGGATCGATTGCGATGTGCTGCAAGCCGATGGCGGCACGCGCACCGCCTCCATCACCGGGGCCTGCGTGGCCACAGCGATTGCCTGCAACCGCCTGATCGCGACGGGAAAAATCAAGGATTTCCCGCTGTGTCAACTGGTGGCCGCCGTTTCCTGCGGCATCTATCAAAACGCTGCCATTCTCGATCTGAACTACCCGGAGGACAAGGATGCCAGCGTCGATTTCAACGTGGTCATGACCGAGAGCGGTAAATTCGTGGAGGTTCAGGGCAGCGGCGAGGAAGCGGTCTTTTCCGCCGAGGAAATGGCTGCCATGCTCGAACTCGCCAAGGGCGGCATCAGTCGATTGGTCGAGATGCAAAAGCAGGCCATCATCGCCGCGGATCGCGTGGAGACTGCTGCCTTGCAGGATCTGGCGAGTGCCTTCGGCTCTTTGCGCTGAAGCAGCTTATGCGGCAAAGCTCGGAATTATTGCGTTGCGAAAGCTGTCCGCAGAGGCTAAGTATGGCGTGAATGGATGCACCAACCATCGATGGACTGAACATCGCGCAAACGATAGGCGTTGGCGTATGCGGCTCTGTCTATGCGGCGGAAAAAGCGCCGGGCCAGCCTGTGGCGGTGAAAGTGTTTCAGGGCATGTCCATCAACCGCGCCTTGTGGCAAAAAATGACCGCGCGGCTGGAAATCGGCGGTTGGCCGCGCGGGGTGATGCCAGTCATTTCCGCGGATTTCGATGCCCGCCCCGCAGTCCTCGTCACGGCGGATTACCGCGACGATGAAGGCAAGCCAGGCAATCTGCAACATCTGTGGGGACAGGATCCCAGCTTGGTGGTGTGGGATGTCATCCGCGAACTGGCACAGGCGCTCTCGCACATGCACAACCGCCAAGTGGCGCATGGCAACCTGAAACCCAGCAATATCTTTTTCGGCGAATCCGGTGAACTTCTGCTCAGCGACTGGACCCTCGGCCACATGCCGGGCATCTCGCACCTCGACTACACCGATGCCTTTCTCTACCAATCTCCGGAACAACTGCTCCACCCCGAGGGCTACCTGGAGGAGGCGGGCTACCGCTGGGATGTCTTCGCCTTTGCCTGCCTGAGCTTCCGCCTGCTCACCGGCATGTTCCCGCGCTGCCATGAGACATTTTCCAAAGTGGCACCACCCTTCGGTGAATCGAGACGCGAGAGCATCGTCGCCGACACGCAAAAAATCGCCCTCGGCCTGGCATCGGATCACCTCGCCCCTTGGCCCACGGAGGCAGCCAATGCGCGCGAGCAGGAGTATCGCGACCTGCTGCTGCAATGCCTGCACCTCGAGGCCCATCTGCGCCCGGCGAACATGGCCGATGTGTCACGCCGCTTCGAGGAAATCGATTTCCGCCACGATGCCGAAGAGCACCGTGACCAATTGCTCGACCAGCGCCGTCGCAGCCGTCACCTCGCCTCGCTGTTGACGGTCATCAGCGGCCTTTTGCTCGCCGGACTTGTCCTTGTCACAGCCAACTGGTGGCGCACCAAGCATTTGTTAGGACAGGAAAAGTCCTCGCGCCTGACCGAAGTCAGCGCACTGAAAAACACCACCGAACAAGCCCTCGACCAGAAAACCATGGCCGAGAAACTGCGCAACACGGAAGTGGCCGCCGCCGTGGATTTGCAGAAAAAAGCCGAGCAAACCTTGATCAACGAACGCACGCAGTGGATCGAAAAAATCCGTGCCTCGCGCGATGTGGGCGATCATTTGTTCCACTGGGCGCTCAACAAAGGCCACCGCGATCTGCCGCCTCTCGATGGCCGGGAAACGCGCTTGCAATCGCTGGATTCCTACTACCAGCAATTCATCCGTAAATCCGCGCTGCTGCCCGAGCTCTCCGAGGAACGGTCACGCGCCCAACTCCAGCTCGCGGAAATCGCTCTCGCCCAGGGCGATGCCGCCAAAGCGTCCGCTCGCTTCGAGGCGGTTCTGCCGCTCATCAAAAAACACGAGCATGATGCCGATTGGCAATTACGCATCGCCACCGACGAACTCCTGCTCGCCCTGCTGTGGCAACGCGGCGGAGATGCCCGCTGCGCCGATGGCTTCATCGCCGCCCGCCAATCCATCGCGGCCCTGCCCAAATCAGGCGTGGACTTGGATCGGATCAAACAATTGCAAGCCATCCTCGAATACCACGAGGCGAAAATCCTCGCCGAAAATGGCAATTCGACCCAGGCCCTGGAGCAACTCATGCGCGCATCCACCCAGCTCAATGCCCTCGCCGACGTGCGACCGGAAGTCACCATCCTGCGCTCGGAATTGGCCCAATGTTATCTCAGCTCCGCCGAAATCCTCGAAGGCATGGGGCAAATGGGCGATGCCCGAGAAACCCGTGTGCTGGCGGTGAATGAACTCGTCTCACTCCTCAAAAACAAACCCAAGGATTTCAACCTGCGCCTCGAACTCGCCAGCACTTACGCTGCCATGGCAGACTCCTCCATGCTCGCCGGCGATGTCACCTCCGCCGATCAACTCAGTTGCAACGCCATCAAATTGTTAGAACAACTGCTGCGCGAGCAACCGGAAAATCACCTCGTCACCACCCGACTGGCCTCGCAACGCATCATCGTCGCCAGCCTGCTTGAAGATCGCGGAGAGGTGGCCAAAGCCCGCGATGTCGTGGAGAACGGCATCAAACTTCTCGAAAGCTCGGTGACCACCGAAAAAGCCAGTCCCCTCGCCATCTTTCACTACGCCCGCCTGCTGTGGGAAAAAGGACGCATCACCGGTGTCAGTGGTGATCGCAAGCGTGGCATCGCCCTCTACCAACAGGCGATGGAATGCTTTCTCCAACTGGGCAAACAAGATCAAGGCGACCTGCGCGCCGAGCAGATCCACCGCCACATCGGCTACCTGCACAGCGATATCGGCCACGCCTGCCAGCTCGAAAAAAACACAGAACAAGCCAAACGCAGCTTCGCCGCCAGCCTCGCCATTTGGCAGGAACTGCTGCAACAACAACCGAAACATCCGGAATATCGGGAGTTGCTGCAATGGTGCCAGAGCCGTCTCAAAGAGCTGTAATCAGGCTTTGGGAAAAAAATACACCGCCATAGCGACGAATGATTGCACATCCGCGATCGCTTGTGCATGCTGGCCCCGCGCATGAAACTCATCAGCGGAACAGCCCACCGGAGCCTGGCAGAACGAATCGCCGAAAACATCGGAACCTCTCTGGCCGACGTGCACGTCACCGCCTTTCCGGATGGCGAGACCTTCGTGAAAATCAACGAAAACATCCGCGGTGATGACGTTTACATCATCCAGCCTTCCTGCCCGCCCACCAACCATAACATCATGGAGTTGCTCATCATGGTGGATGCCGCACGCCGCGCCAGTGCCGGCCGCATCAATGCCGTGATGCCCTTTTTCGGCTACGCCCGCCAGGACCGCAAGGACCAGCCGCGCGTTCCCATCACCGCGAAGCTGGTGGCAAACATGCTCACCGAAGCCGGCGTGGACCGCCTCATCACCATGGACCTGCACGCCCCGCAGATTCAGGGATTTTTTGACATTCCCGTCGATCACCTCTACGCCAAGCCCGCCCTCATCGGCTACCTGCGCGAACAAGGCGCCGGAGCCGATGGCAACCTCACCGTCGTCTCTCCGGACGTCGGCGGCGTGAAAATGGCCCGCGCCTACGCCGATGCCCTCGGCGCCGATCTTGCCATCGTCGCCAAACACCGCGTCAGCGCCACCAAGGTCGAGGCCATGAACGTCATCGGTGAAGTCGAAGGCCGCGATGTACTGCTGGTCGATGACATGACGGAAACCGCCGGCACGCTCTGCGCCGCAGCGGAAATTTTGCAACGCAACGGCGCACGACGCATCTATGCCGGTGTCTCCCACGCCGTGCTAACGGAAATGGGCCGCGAGCGCATTGCCGACTCCGCTATTGAGAAAGTCATCACCACCGACTCCGTGCCCATGGCCACCGGCCCGAAAGTCCACGCTGTGGAAATCGCTCCGCTCCTCGCCGAGGCCATACGCCGCATCAACGGCGGTCAGTCGGTGACTTCATTGTTCGAGGTCTGACCGTGGCGGAGGCGGGTTCCCCTTCGTAGCCTTGAGCGAAGTAGGGTCCCGCCTCCCTGCCAAACTTACATACAGACCGGGAGGAGAGATACCTCCCCTACATTCACAACGGCTGCGCAAGGAACTCGTAGTCCTCGTTCATGTTTCAGGATTATCTCTCAATCGTAAGTTTTTTACTTCACTATCCGAATCATGGGCCTTAGCCTAAGGCTATCCCACAGTAAATCACTTGAATGTCCACTCGTTTTTTCACCAACCACGGCGCACAAACGCTGTTTGACAAGTTTCAGGGCGTTTTCTCTTCCAACAAAGACTTGGCCGCGTTCGATGCGTTGGTGGGTTACCTTCGCTCCTCGGGCTGGTTTGCAGTTCGCCCAATGCTCGAGAACGTTCCGGAAATTCGCATTCTGGTCGGCATCAATGTGGATTCCCTCATCGCGGACTACCAAAAGCGTGGACTATTATTCCACGGTGCTGAGGGCGAAACATTATCCCAAATCAAAGCCAGCCTCTTAAAAGACATCGAAGATGCGGAATACTCGCCCCAAGTCGAAAAAGGCATCCTCCAGTTCATAGAGGACGTCTCCACCAAACGCATCCAAGTACGTGCCCATCCCACAAAAAACCTTCATGCGAAAATCTACATTTTTCGCCCTCAGGGATTCAATGAACATCGACCTGGCGCTGTCATCACCGGTTCGTCCAACCTTACCGAAGCGGGCTTGGGCGTTCGAGGGCCGGAGTCGAACTACGAATTCAACGTACTCCTCCACGATTTCGACGACGTCCAATTTGCCACAAAAGAGTTCGATGCCCTCTGGAAAGAGGCAGTTGACGTATTGCCAAAGGACATCAAGGAGGTAGCGGCAAAAACGTACCTCGGGACCGAAATTACTCCCTATCAGCTTTATTACAAACTGCTAACCGAGTATTTCGGCAAATCCATCGACTACGATCCCAACGCCACCGAGGACTTGCCCAAGGGCTTCAAGCGCCTCAGTTACCAAGTGGATGCCGTGACCCAAGGCGTGCGCCTTCTCCAAAAGCACAACGGTTTTTTCCTCGCTGACGTGGTGGGCCTTGGTAAAACCATCATCGCCACCCTGATCGCCAGAAAATTCTTCTTCCAAAACGGTTTCCCCGAGCACCGCTCGCATACCCTCATCGTCGTTCCTCCTGCATTGGAGGAAAACTGGGAAGCCGCCCGCGATCTATTTCACCTCGATAATGTCCGCATCGTCACCAACGGGAGTTTGCACAAAGTTCACAATGCCGAACGTTACGACTTGATCATCGTGGATGAAGCTCATCGATTCCGCAATGATTCCGCAGGCGCTTTTGATCAACTTCAAAAAATCTGCAAGACCGACACACGCCGTTTGGGAGAGAATGGCAAGCCGCTACGAAAAAAAGTCATCCTCATCTCCGCAACGCCACTCAATAATCGGCCCGCCGACCTTCGCAACCAGATCGCTCTGTTCCAGGACTTGAAAGATTCCACCCTCAATGTCCACAACCTTCAGCGCTTTTTCGCGCTACGGGAAAAGGAGTTCGACCGCGCCAAAAAAGCCGAAGACACCAAAACCGCCCAGGCCGAGGTCAAGGTGATCTACGATCTGATCCGTGAAAAGGTCATGTCAGAGATCATCGTCCGCCGAACAAGGCGGGATCTGATGGAAAACCCCGAATACAAATCGGATCTCGATGCCCAAGGAATTGTTTTCCCGGAAGTCGAGAAACCGCGGCGCATCTTCTACCCACTGCCACCGGAAACGGAGATGCTGTATGACCAAACCATGCTCGCCCTGCGCGTGCCCGAACTTGGCGGAGCATTCACCTACAATCGATACCGTGCCATTCAATTCCTCAAGCCGGAGAAAAAGGCGAACTACGCCAATGCCGACCTGATTTCCAATCAGCTCGCCATCATCATGCGAGTTCTTCTCGTGAAGCGTCTGGATTCCAGCTTTCACGCCTTCCGTCAGTCGCTCTCCCGTTTCCGTGATGCCACCCGCATCATGGTGGAAATGTTTGAAAAGGGAGCCATCTACATTGCCCCGAATCTGCGCGTGAACGAGTTTCTGCTCGATGGCCGCGAGGCGGAGCTTCTGGCCAAAATTGAAGAATGCCAACCCACGGACCCCACCATCTCGGTATGCACGGCTGATGACTTTGAACCCGGCTTTCTTGACGGATTAAAAAGCGATCTCATCACACTCGAAGATCTCTGTCACCGCTGGGATTCCATCACGGAAGATCCCAAGTTGGACACTTTTCTCCGCTACCTGAAATCCGATCTATTTGATCCCCAAGTGAACCGCGATGGCAAGTTGGTGATTTTCTCCGAATCCAAGGAGACAACCTCTTACCTCACCAAGCATCTCCAATCCGCAGGACTCGACCGCCGCATTCTGACTGTGGATGCGAGTAACCGCGCCAAGGTGATGCCTGTCGTACTGGCGAACTTCGATGCCAATCACCCGATCAAGGACCAGGCCCATGATTATGACATCATCATTTCCACCGAAGTTCTCGCCGAGGGCGTGAACCTGCACCGCGCCAATGTCATTGTAAACTACGACACGCCCTGGAATTCCACTCGCCTGATGCAGCGGATTGGCCGTGTCAACCGCATCGGCTCGCTCGCGCCCAAAGTCTTCATCTACAATTTCTATCCAACCTCCCGCGTCGATGACGATATCGAGCTGCGCAAGAAAGCCATTGTAAAGCTCCAGGCCTTCCACAGCGCCCTCGGCGAGGATAGCCAAATTTATTCTCCGGATGAAGAAGTGGACACCTTCGGCCTCTTTGATAAATCCCCCGAAGAAGCGGAGCGCGATGAACGACTCACCCTACTCATGGAACTCCGCAAGTTCCGCGAAGAATTTCCTGATGAATTCCGCATCGTGAAAAATCTTCCACTCCGCGCCCGCGTGGGCCGTGCCGATGCCAACCGCGCTGGCAGCAGCGTCGCTTTCATCCGGGATGCCCGCCGCGATGGGTTTTTCCGCATCGGGCGCGGCATCGATCCCCGCATCGAGGAAATTTCCATCGTCGAAGCCGCCCGTCAATTCCGCGCACCCGATCCCGCCGAACCTTCCCTGCCGTTGCCTGAACACCACCATGAGGACATCCGCGAGGCCCTCCAAAGCTTCCGAGACCTTGCCGCAGCCGCCGCCACAGCCGACAAGGCGCTCGATAACAACCCCGGCCCCAACGAGCGTCGCGCCCTTGAGTTCCTCGATGCTTTTCTAAAACTCCAGATCCTCTCCGAGCCAGAAAAAGACCTCATCCGCGCCGCGAAAATCGCCGTCCGCAAGGCCAAGTTCCAAAAGCTCCAGAAAGACATCAACCAGCTTCAAAAATCCGTCAAACAAGTCAAAGTCACCCCCTCCGTCCTGGCCGACAAACTCATCGCCCTTCTCCAACCCTATCCACTGCTGCAAGAATCTCCCGATCCCCCGAATGTGGCAGGTCAGCCCAACCAACCGATCAGCAGTGCCGCGTTGCCTAAGATTATCCTTTCCGAGTCTTTCTTTTCCGATTGATTGATGGATTGGTTCCGTGTATTGTAAAGTCATGAAAGCCATCGTTACCCCAGGATTTCTCGAAGCCGTACCGGCTGCGATTCGCGATAAACTACACCTAAAAAGTGGCATGGTCATGGATTTCGATGAAACGTCACCCTACCTCAAAGCCACACCCGTAGTAGAACAGGCCGTGGAATCCGTAATGTCGGAAAAAGAGTTTGAGCAATGGATCACTGAGAGCGTGGGCATAGCCAAGGGAATGCCATCCACCGACGAAATGATGCGCGAAACTAGAGGGGAGGACTAATGATGCGCCCCATACTCGTTGATGCAAACATCCTGATGGATGTATTATCCGGTGATCCAACTTGGTTGAGTTGGTCTCTGACTCAGTTGACGGAGGCACGCAGGTCCAGCCTGGTCGTGATTAATCCTATCATATGCGCGGAAATCGCACCTTTTTTTGACAACGACTGGCTCAAACTTGATCGCTGGTTGAAGCCTGGATCATTCCGCCGCGAGGCTCTGCCTTTCGAGTCATCCGTTATTGCCGCACGTGCATACAAAGAATATCGAACCAAGGGAGGCACGCGCACTTCTCCGCTACCAGACTTTTACATCGGAGCACATGCGGAAACTGCGGGCTATACTTTGCTCACGCGCGATGTCCCACGCTACCGCACGTATTTTCCCTCAGTCCCACTAATCGTTCCTCCCGGCTATTGAACAATGCTTGATCTCATCACTCTTAACTACAGGCGCGTACGCTGGTCCGGGCTTTTGCATCAACTGTTAGCCAACTATCAGGAATGGGAATCTCCGCAAAATATCCCCGTTCCGGAAAACAGCTTGGCGACATCCATCCACCAACTCGGCACTGTCACCATCCAGGGAAACCAAGTAGGTGAGACTGTTACTCTTGGCGTCATTGAAATCGTCGCGAACGATGCTGTCGCACTGCTGCGCAACCGCGTGGGCATTCG
>Ga0075157_10001306_pt1 | contig 15856 bp, 16 predicted proteins | sample JI81BgreenDNA_FD_70967 | JGI IMG/M metagenome (GOLD analysis project Ga0075157, IMG submission 70967) | Wastewater effluent complex algal communities from Wisconsin, to seasonally profile nutrient transformation and Carbon sequestration -... | ecosystem: Engineered > WWTP > Effluent > Algae...
GTTCCTGAAGGAAACCAAGAGCATCGACGTGAATTGCGGCACCGGCACGAATATCACGATCTGGACACGTGGAAACAAAATCCATCGCATCACACCGCGTCAGAATGACGAGGTGAACTCGTGCTGGATGCCGGATTCGCATCGTCTGAATTTCCACTACGTCGATAGCGACGCCCGCCTCACCGAGCCGCTGCAACGTGATGCTGCCGGCCAGTATCATCCCATTTCCTGGTCGCAGGCCATCGGCTCGATTGCCGAAGGCTTGAAATATTTCAGCGCTTCTCAGGTGGCCATCATCGGTTCCGGTCGCATGACCAATGAAGAGCTTTTCCTCACGAAGCAGCTTGCCGATCAGCTCGGCGACACCTGGCTCAGCATTGTGCCGCGCACCGGAGAGGCCGACCATCTTCTCATTGCTGCCGATCGCAATCCGAATACTACCGGTGCGCAGTTGATCTGGCAAAGCGCCGATCCTGCGGGTTCGCTAAACGCCATTCGCGATGGCATCCGCAACGGCAACATCAAGGCTCTCATCTCCCTTGGCGAGGACCTCATCACCGATGCCGGATTCACCGCAGAGGATCTTTCCAAGCTCGATTTCCACGCCCATAGCCACATTCTTGCCAATCCCACCGCGAATGCCGCTGCCATTGTGCTGCCTGGTGCGGCTTTTGCCGAAAAACGCGGCTCCATGGTCAACCTCAGCGGGCGCCTCCAGCGCCTAAATGCCGCCTGCATCTCACCGGGCCAAGCCCACGACGACTGGGAAATCCTGCGCGATCTCCTCAATGCCGTCAGCCGCGATCCGCAGCAGATGCCGAACATTGAAAATGTGTTCAAAAAACTCAGCGAAAGCGTGAGCGAATTCGAGAATCTGACCCTCTCCCGCATCACCGACCAAGGCGTCTTGATCACCGAGACCAATCACAAAATCCCCTTGCTCGAAAATGAGCGCGCGCGCAAAGCCGCGGGCATCATCAATGGCTGAAAAAGGTTATTTGTTAATGGTTAATTGTTATGAGTGAAGAAAACATACAAAGTTTTGAGGGCCTCCAGTGCTGGAAGGCATGCAGAGCATTGCGCCTGTTTATCACTCGGGAAGTCATTCCGCTTCTGCCTAAAGAAGAAAAGTATCGTTTGACTGACCAACTCTATCGTTCTGCACGATCGACCACGGCAAACATTGCCGAAGGATACGGACGGTTCCACTACCTTGACAACTCTCGATTCTGTACACAAGCACGTGGTTCGTGCTGGGAAGTTCTTGATCACTTAATCACCGGAGTAGATGAAAACCTCCTGCCCGAGCACTGTTTAGTTGAAGGACGCACTCTCATCGAGCAAGCGAACAAAATTCTCAACGGTTACATTAACTACCTCAAACGCTCAGCTAATTCTTCCCAATAACTATTAACAATTAACCAATTACTGGGACTTTTTCTCATGGACTTCGCCCTTATCCTCACCATTCTTATCAAAATCATCACGCTCACTTTCGTGGTCGTGCTGCCTTTGGTGCCTGTCTCAGTTTACTTTGAACGACGCTTTTCGGCCATCATCCAGGACCGTGTCGGCCCGAACCGCGTGGGCATTCCGATGACCCTTTTCGGTGCGAAAAAAGACATTTCGTTTTTCGGATTGATCCAGCCGGTGGCCGATGGCGTGAAGCTTTTCCTCAAAGAGGACTTCACTCCCGCCCACGTGCGCAAGGCTTTTTACTGGATGGCCCCTGCCCTGACCGTGGCTCCGGCATTGATCACCCTCTGCGTGATCCCCTTCGGCAGCGATATCCAGCTTCCCGGCATGGATCCGGTGAAATTGGTGATCGCCGATATCAACGTGGGGCCCCTCTTCATCTTCGCCATTGCCTCGCTGTCCGTTTACGGCATCACGCTCGCTGGATGGTCCTCCAACTCGAAGTTCCCGTTCATCGGTGGTGTGCGTTCCACGGCACAAATGATTTCCTACGAAATCGCTCTCGGCCTTTCGATCATTCCGGTGCTGCTCTACTTCGGTGAGCTCAATCTTTCGAAAATCGTGCAATACCAAGCTGACCACGGCTGGTTGCTGCTGCCTCTCTGGGGTCACGGCGAAGGCGCACTCTCGCTGACCAACAAGCTCTTGTTCTGGATTCCGGCATTCATTTCCTTCCTCATCTTCACGATTTCGATTTTCGCGGAAACGAATCGCATGCCCTTCGACCTCCCCGAGTGCGAGACGGAACTGGTCGGTGGCTATCACACCGAGTATTCGTCGATGAAATTCGCCATGTTCTTCATGGGTGAATATGCCGCGATGGTGGTAGGCTCCGCGCTGATCGTCACGCTGTTCCTGGGTGGCTGGTCGGTTGGCTTCGGGCTCGATGCAGGGATTGCCGGTCTCGCCATCGGCGGTTTCAAGATCGGTGGTTTGATTCACTTGGGTGTGTTCCTTGCCAAAGTGATCGCCTTCATCCTGTTCTTCATCCTTGTTCGCTGGACTGTGCCGCGTTTCCGCTACGACCAATTGATGAAACTCGGCTGGGTGATTTTCTTCGAAGCCGCGCTCATCAACGTTTTCCTCGCTGCTCTCGTCATTGCCGCCCCCGCTCTCGGTCCCGTCATCATCGGCATCGGCGCGGTGCTGCTGGTCATCACCACCGCCGCCATCATCTACGTGGCGAAGGTCTCGGAAGCAAAAGTCATTTCGGTTCAACACTAACAATTTCCCATCATGGCCATTGTCAAACTCTCACGTCCCAAGCTTTCCGTAGGAGAAAAAATCTACTTCGGCGCCTTGCTGAAAGGATTTTTCCTCACCATGAAACACGCGGTTGCCTCGTTGTTCAACAAGTCGCGCGGCGCGAAAGATCTCGCCTCGTCGGGCCTGGGGGTGACGATGCAATTCCCCGAACAGCGCTGGGATGATCACATGCCGGAGCACTATCGTGGCGCGCCCACTCTCGTGACCGACGAACAAGGCCGCGAACGCTGTGTTTCCTGCCAACTTTGCGAGTTCATCTGCCCTCCGAAGGCCATCAAAATCACTCCTAGCGAAATTCCGTCCGATGATCCTTGGGCCAAGGTGGAGAAGCGACCGAAGGAGTTCGATATCGATATGATCCGCTGCATTTATTGCGGCATGTGCGAGGAAGTTTGCCCAGAGCAGGCCATTTACCTGCGCAAAGATTACCTCATCACCGGCCTCAGCCGTGCCGACATGGTGCACAACAAAGAAAAACTTTACGAGATCGGCGGCGTGCGCGTGGGTCTGGTGAACAAGTGGAACGAACTCAAATAACATCCACTCCCATGAAGTGCCTCTCTGCCGCCATTCTTTCATCTGTTGCATTGATTTGCATGACGATGTGTTTCCTTTCCGCGAAGCCTGGCATCGGATCCGTCATTGGCGGAGCAGTTTCAGCATCTGTCATGATCTTTTCCTCTGCCGCCTGGTGGGCAGCCACGAAACACGAATAACCCCAGTCACTCTCGCCAACATCTATTCATCATGCCCTCTCCCATCTTTTGGCTTTTTGCCCTGATCATGCTCTTCGGTGCCGCTGCCGTGGTGCTATTGCCCAATCCCGTTGCCAGCGCGATGTCGATGGTGGCATCTTTTGTCGGACTGGCCGGACTATTCGTCGGTCTCAACGCCTATTTCGCCGGCATCATTCAGATCCTCGTCTATACTGGCGCGATCATGGTTTTGTTCGTCTTCATCATCATGTTGCTGGATTTGAACTCGGATAAAAAGCGCACTCCCAAAATGGCACCGATGTTTGCGGGGCTGGGCATTGTGATTGCTTTCACGATCCAGCTGGTCGGCGTGATCAGCGCGACACCGAACGAAAAGCTGACGGAACTTGACCTGCCGGCTGCTGCCGAAAAATTCGAGAAAGGCTCGCAAATCGCCAAAAACCTCAGCGCCAACTCGTTGCCGGACGTGCACTTGATCGGCCAAAGCCTCTTCACCCAATACAACCTCCCCTTGCAAATCCTCGGCGCTCTGCTGCTGGTCGCGACTGTCGGCGTGGTGGTGCTATCGAAAAAACAAGTTCAGTAATTTTCCCATGCATTTGTTAGCCAATCTCCCAACGGCCAGCCTGAACCAGTATCTGCTGGTGGCGGGTTTGCTTTTCGCCATCGGCCTCACCGGTGTGGTACTGCGCCGCAACATCATCATCGTGTTCATGTGCCTGGAGCTGATGCTCAGTGCCGCGAACCTGACCTTGATCGCCTTTTCCCGCTTTCATCTGGACGGCAAGGGCCTGCCGGATGTTCACGGTCAAATGCTGGTGTTTTTTGTCATCACCGTGGCCGCAGCCGAGGTGGCTGTGGGTCTCGCCATCATCGTCGCTCTCTACCGCTCGCGCCAGACCATCCATACGGATGAGCTGACGACTCTGAAAGGTTAATCGTTTTATCCTATGAATCCAGCCTGGTATCTTCTTCTCCTTCCCCTGCTCGTGGCAGCGGTCAATTATCTGTTGTTTTCCAAGCAGCACAGCATCGCATCGCTGATCTCCACCGCCTCTGCCGTGGTGACATTCGGCTTGGCGTTCTCGCTGTTGGCAAGTAACGCCCAACCGGAACCCTATCGCTGGATCTCGGTGGGATCGTGGCACCTGGAAATCGGCATCACGCTCGACAAGCTCTCCACCGGGATGATGATCGTGGTGACGGGCGTGGGCATGCTGGTCCACATCTTCTCGCTGGCCTACATGAAGGACGATGAAGCGAAAGCACGCTTCTTCACCGGCTTGTCGCTGTTCATGTTCTCAATGACCGGGATCGTGCTGGCGAACAATTTCATCATGACGTTCATTTTCTGGGAGTTGGTGGGCCTGAGTTCCTACCTGCTCATCGGTCATTGGTATCAGAAAGACTCTGCCGCCGATGCCTCGAAAAAAGCCTTCCTCACCAACCGCATCGGCGACTTCGGTTTCATGATCGGCATCTTGCTGCTGTGGAACATCACCGACACGTTCACCTTCGGCGAGATGAAACTGCCCGCTGGCCTGGAAACCGGCGTGCTGGTGGCCGCGCTGCTGTGCATTTTCTGCGGTGCTGTCGGCAAGTCCGCACAACTTCCTCTCCACGTCTGGCTGCCCGACGCGATGGAAGGCCCCACTCCCGTGTCCGCTTTGATCCACGCCGCGACGATGGTCGCTGCGGGTGTTTACATGTTGTTCCGCGTGCAAGTTTCCCTGGGCGCCGATTGTTTCGCCAATGATGCCGGCATGGTGATTTCCTGGATCGGTGGCATTACTTCGTTGGTGGCCGCCCTGATGGCGACACAACAAGACGACATCAAACGGATTCTCGCCTATTCGACCTTGTCCCAACTCGGCTACATGGTCATGACTGTTGGCCTCACTGCGGGTGATGCAGGCATGTTCCACCTCTTCACCCACGCCTGGTTCAAGGCGCTGTTGTTCCTCGGTTCCGGTGCCGTGATCTACGCCTGCCACCACGAGCAGGACATCTGGAAAATGGGCGGACTGCTGAAGAAAATGCCCATCACCGGCCTCACTTTTTTCCTGGGTTACGCCGCCTTGATCGCCGTGCCGTATGTGACTTCCGGTTTCTGGTCGAAGGAAGAAATTCTCTCCGCTGCTTACCATCATAACCAAGCGTTGTTCTGGATCGCCGTGTTGGTGGCATTCCTCACCACCTTCTACATGACCCGCTTGTTTGTTGTCGCCTTCCTTGGCAAAACCAAGAGTGAAAACGCCGATCACGCTCACGAGGTCGGTCCTCTGATGTTCGTGCCGCTCGTAGTACTGGCTGTGATGGCTCTCTTTTCCGCAACGAAACTCGGTGCTTTCGACTTGGCAAAAACCTTGTCCGCCATCCGCCCTGAAGCCCATGGCCATCCCTCGATTGTGTTGATCGCATCGATCGCCACCCTGGTACTCGGTTTGCTGGCAGGCTTCGGGCTCTACGCCGGCAAAACCAAAGATCCCCTTTCCTTCGCCCTCTTCCGCGAGCGTTTTTACATCGATCGCCTCTATGACAATTTCATCGTCAAGTATCTGCAGGACGCCTTTGCCGCGATTGTGCATTTCTTCGATGAACTCTTCATCAACGGCCTGCTGGTGGGTGGCATTTCGCGTGGTGCCCAGGGCATCGGATTGCTGATCCGCCGCATGCAGTCCGGCAATCTCCAAACCTACGCCGCCTTCCTCGGCCTCGGTGTCCTGCTGGTGATTTACCTTGTGGTGTTCTGATAGATTCTAACGTTTTTCTCCATGTCCTCGTTTCTCTTCCTCATTCCCTTCGTCGCCGCATTCGCGATCATTTTCGGTTCGCCGGCACGTCTGACCGCACGCGCTGCTGCCGTCGCCACGTTTTTGCTGGGGCTTTACGCCGCGGCCACGTGGTCGAATTCCGGCATGTGGTCCTTCACGTTTTCGGCACTGACCATTCCGTCCATCGACATGGCCTTCGGTTTCATCAACGGAACCTCTGCCGTGATGGTGGCTCTGGCCGTGACGGTGCTGCTGGCGGCGGTGTTCTCCGGTCAATCGCCGGAAGGTCGTGAAAAACTCTACTACGCCTCCAGCCTGTTCATCGGTGCCGGAGCGATCGGTGCCTTTGTTTCCACCGACCTGTTCTTCTTCTACGCGTTCCACGAACTTGCGCTGATCCCCACATTCCTGATGATCGGCTTGCTGGGTCGCGGCAACCGCAAGGAAACCGCTTGGAAAATTACCATCTACCTCGGTGTCGGCTCGCTGGTCCTACTGGCAGGCCTCGTTTGGCTCGCGCGTGAGGCAGGCACATACAACATCCTCGCGATGTTGGAGGCGAAAAAAGCCGGTACTTTGGCGATCGAAGCTGGAACGCAGAAATCCATCGCCGCGCTGCTGATCGTCGGTTTCGGCATTCTGGTGTCACTCTTCCCCTTCCATTCCTGGGCTGCTCCCGCCTACGCCAGTGCCCCCGCCCCCACCGCTATGCTGCACGCGGGCGTCTTGAAAAAATTTGGTCTCTACGGCTTGTTGCAACTGGCCGTTCCCCTTCTCCCCGAAGGCATGAACGCCTGGCTCACTCCTCTGCTGGTTCTGCTCCTCGGCAACATTCTGTGGGTCGGCTTGGTCACGATCAGCCAGAAACGCCTTGACTCGATGCTCGGTCATTCGTCCGTGATGCACATGGGATACATTTTCCTTGCTCTCGCTGCCGTGGTGGCATCGAATGCCGCGGGCAAGACCAATGAATTCGGCATCCCCGCCGCGACCGTGCTGATGTTCGCTCACGGCATTTCCATCGCCATGCTCTTCGGTCTCGCCGATCGCATCGAGCAGCGCACGAAGTCGCTCGACTTCAGCGATCTCGGCGGCTTAGCCAAACCCGCACCGCTCCTGGCTTTTCTTTTCGGCATGGCTGGCATGGCATCGCTGGGACTACCCGGTCTGGCGAACTTTTCCGGTGAAGTGATGGTCTTCCTTGCTGGATTCGAGGGCCGCGAAGCCTCCGCTCCGTTAGGACCCGTTCAAATCGCCACTATCCTCTCGCTGTGGGGCGTGGTGATCAGTGCCGTGTATGTGCTGCGTGGCTTCCGCAAGACCTTCCAAGGCCCCACCGTTTCCGCCACCGCATCGGTTGCAGATCTCACTTTGGTGGAAAAAATCCCCGCCGTGCTCCTCGCGGCAGCCCTGCTGATCGTGGGCATCTATCCCCGCATCCTGCTGCAACTTCTCTCCTAACGACACACCCTTTCCTCGTATGCCCGCGTATTACCTCGAAGCACTCACCGTCACATTCGGCATCCTACTTTTAGTAGCGGAAGCCTTTGTGCCGGGAAAACAAAAAACCTGGGTAGGACTGGCCGCCATCGGCTTCCTGCTGGTGGTATTGGCCATGACTTTCATCGCCATCGGCCCGGATAAAGACCCCGAAGCCAAGGCTTGGACCAAGTTCGCCCTGTGGGATCTCTACAAATTCGACGCCACGGCGAAGTTTTACAAGATCCTCGCCCTCGCCTCTGCCATCCTGGTATTGATCCTGGCCATCGACTACCGCGCCATTCTTTCCCGCTATACCGGCGAAACCAATGACGAAAACGGCACGGCGGAATATTACTCGCTGATCGTGATCGCCACCGCCGCGATGATGTGGATGGCCTCGGCGAAAAACCTGGCTATGCTCTTTGTCTCGCTGGAGCTCCTGACCATCACGTTCTACATTCTGGTCGCCTTCATGAAACGCAATGTCGGTTCGCTGGAAGCCGGCGTGAAGTATCTGATCCTCGGCGCGCTCTCCACCGGATTCCTTGTTTACGGCATGGCTTGGACCTACGGCGCGACCCAATCTTTGAGTTTTGACGCCATCACCATCGCCGCCAGCACCGATGCCCCCTCAGCCCCCATGCTGTTCGGCGTGGCGTTGATGATCATCGCACTCGGATTCAAGGTCGGTGCCGCTCCCATGCACTTCTGGATTCCCGATGTCTATCAAGGTGCCCCCACCCCCACCACGGCCTTCCTTTCCGTCGGTTCGAAAGCCTCGGGCTTCGTTGCACTGATGGCCGTGATGGCCCCCTACGCTGCCAGCCCCCATGCTCACAAACTCTTCAGCGTGCTGGCCATTCTTGCTTGCATCACGCTGGTGGTCGGAAATTTCGGGGCCATCCCGCAAAACAATTTCAAACGACTGCTTGCCTATTCTTCGATCGCGAATGCAGGATTCCTGCTGTTGGCCGTGGCGGCGAACCGCGATGGTGCCACCAGCCTTTCTTCACCGCAGTTGGTTGGTTTCTATCTGGCCAGCTACCTCATCATGACGATGGCCGCCTTTTTCGTGCTGAGCCTGATCCGCGTGCAAACGGGCAGTGAAAATATCGATGCCCTCGATGGCCTGTCCCGCCGCAATCCGATCCTGGCCGTGGCGATCACAGTGATCATGGCATCGCTCGCCGGAGTGCCGCTCACCGTCGGTTTCATCGGCAAGTTCTTCGTCTTCCGCGCCGCGATGGAAGCAGGCATGGTCGTTTCGGTCGTGATCGCCGCCATCACCGCAGCCGCAGGATTTTACTACTACTTCAAAATCTTGCGCGCCGTATGGTGGAACGCTCCCAACGACAAAGCGCCGCTCGAAATCAAATCGAGCTCGCTGTTCACTCTCTCGCTCGGCTTGCTCACCGTTGCCATTCTGGTGTTCGGCCTGTGGCCGCAGCCGATTATGAATCTCATCAAATAAGAAAATATCAGGAATTGTCTTGACAAAAATCAAGAAAAGTATGATTTTTAGTGCATGAAAATCACAATTGACATTGAAGACACGCTCTTGGAGGAAGCCATGAAACTGACAGGCGAGCGCAAAAAAGGGCCTGCCGTCGTCAAGGCCGCTTCGGAATTTGTCAAACGTGAGTTGGCCAAAAAATTCGGCCACATGCTGCGCGAGGGGGAGTTTGGTGACTACCCTCTCACCAACGCGGAAATTGAAGCTCTGGATCGGTAAGTATGGTGCTCGTGGATACCAGTGTCTGGATTGAGATGCATCGCCGCGATGGCCGCGACGATGTCAAACTCGGTTTGCAAGGGCTGCTCGATGTCTATGAAGCAACCCTCTGCGGTCCCGTCGAGATGGAATTCCTCGGTGGGGCCCGCGCCCACGAACGCGAACGGCTCCAGGCCTGGTGCAATATCCTGCCCTATCTGCGCAACGATCAAACACTCTGGCGCAAAGCCGCCCTAAATTTCGCCCTTCTCCGCCAAAACGGCATCCATACCCCGTGGAACGATGTCCTGATTGCCACTCTGGGCAAAGAAGCCAATTGCCGGGTCTATGCCTGTGATAAACATTTCGAACTCATGGCTCCCGTGCTGAAACTCGACCTTTACAAACCCGGTTACCTCGGCATGTATATCGACGACAACGGCAACTTTTAACGACCTGCACTTTTCTCTCACTGATCTCTCATGAAAACATCCTACGAAGCTCCCGATACCCTCGCCAAAGCCAGCCGCGGTCACGATGACTACAACGCGGAAGCCTTTGACCTGCACGGCGAGCGCATGACTCTCAACATGGGCCCCTCCCACCCCGCCACTCACGGCGTGCTGCGCTTGGTCCTCGAACTCGATGGCGAGACGATCGTCAGCGCGGAGCCCGACGTCGGCTTCCTGCATCGCGGTGACGAAAAAATCGCCGAGAACATGCACTACAACCAGTTCATCCCCTACACGGATCGGCTCGACTACCTCGCACCACTGGCGAACAACGTCGCCTACGCATGTGCTGTGGAAAAGCTCATGGGCTGGGAACTGCCACCGCGTGGTCAGGCACTGCGGGTGCTGTGCTGCGAGCTGGCCCGCATTTCGGCTCACATGCTGGGCGTGGGAGTGTGCGCCATGGACGTGGGGGCCATGACCGTCTTCCTCTACACCTTTACCGAGCGCGAAAAAGTGTACAACCTCTGCGAACAGCTCACCGGGGCCCGTTTCACCACCTCCTACACCCGTGTGGGCGGACAGCTCCGCGATATGCCGGCTGGCTTTGAAAAATCCGTGCGCACCTTCCTTGATGAGTGCTCCGTGACCATCGAGGAAATCGGCAAGCTGCTCGATAAGAACAAGATTTTCATCGACCGCATGGCGGACGTCGGCGTCATTTCTCGCGAGGAGGCAATTTCTTGGGGTATGACCGGGCCCAACCTCCGCGCTTCCGGCGTCACCCGCGACCTGCGCAAGGATAATCCCTACCTCGGCTACGAGAAATACGATTTTGATATTCCCATCGCCGAGGAAGGCGATTGCTACGCCCGTTACCAGGTCCGCATGGAGGAAATGCGCCAGTCGATCAAGATCTGCCGCCAGGTGCTCGACACCATGCCCGAGGGCCCGGTGAACCTTGCCGATAGCAAGTCCATGCTGCCGGACAAAGAGCGTGTGCTGATGTCGATGGAGGAGCTCATCCACCACTTCATCGTCGCGACCCAGGGCATCAATGCCCCGGCGGGCGAAGTCTATTTCGGTCACGAAAACCCCAAAGGCGAACTCGGCTTCTACATTCACTCCACTGGTGGAGGCGTGCCGCATCGCCTGAAGATCCGCAGCCCCTCTTTCTGTAACCTCGCCATTGTTTCCAAACTCCTACCCGGTCACATGGTCTCTGACATTCCCGCGATCCTCGGCTCCCTTGACTTCGTCATGGGCGAATGCGACCGTTGATTTCCCTTCCACCAATCACCCTTTTCACGCATGTCCATTCTCGATCACAACATCGCTTCGGAAGAAACTCCCGGAACCAAGTTTTTCCCGCCCTTCGCCGTCACTCCCGAGCTGGAGGCGGAGGCCACCAAGCGCTTGGCTCAATTTCCTGACAATCAGAAACGCTCCGCCGTGCTGCCCCTGCTCCACTACGTGCAGCACCATCACGGCTACATTTCTGCCGCGGCGATCGACTGGGTGGCATCGGTCATCGGCATCCAACCGATCAAGGTGCTGGAGGTCGTGACTTTCTATCCCGGCTTCCGCCAATCCGCGCCGGGGAAATTCCACATTCGTGTGTGCCGCACCCTGTCTTGCGCGATGGGTGGCTCGTATGAGTTAATGGAAAAACTCTGCGAACTCACAGGCATCGACCGCTCTGAGGCCGACTCCCATCATCACCCCATCAGCGTCTCGCCATGCGGCAAGTTTTCCGTCGAATTCGCCGAGTGTCTCGCCTCCTGCGGCACTGCGCCGGTCTGCATGGTGAATGATGATTTCCACGAAGCCGTGGGCGCAGAAAAGGCACAAGAACTATTGAACAAGTATTCTTCGTAATTTTTTCTGTTGACATTTTGCGACATTACCACACAATTACCACATGAGTTACGCACTGACAAGAACCAGCATGGCTTTGGACGCTTGGACCATTCAGGCTCTGAAGGAATTGAGTGAGAAATGGAGCATCTCGAAGGCCGAGGTGATCCGCCGCGCCGTGCGTCAGCTCAAGGAAAAATCGGATAGCGAAGAACAGGTCATGGATCCCTTGCAAGCTCTGCAATGGTTGCAACAAGGAGGCGGCTTGGTGGCCGAGGATGCCGAGACTTTCCGCACTGAGGTCAAGGCCGAACGGGAAGCTCGTAAATACTGGTGGGAGTCGTGATTCATCTTGATACCAATCTCCTGATCGATCTTGTCACCGCGCATTCGGCGCAGGTGGAGATGGTTCATGGATGGTTGAAAAGCAAGATTCCCCTCGCCGTCTCCGCTGTCACTTGGTCGGAGTTTTGCAACGGCCCACACACTAAAGAACAAAAGGATGCCGTTCATGCGATTTTGAGAGGAGGCGTCATACCTTTCAATGAGCAGCAGGCAGAGTTCGCATCACGTCTTTTTCACCAAACCGGTCGCAAGCGCGGCTCGCACGCCGATTGCATGATCGCTGCCGCTGCCTTTTGCACCCGCCAATCCATCGCCACCCGCAATCACAGAGACTTCGAACGATTCATCCCCTACGGCGTGAAAATGATCGCCGTTCCCACACTCACCTAACCATTCTCGACCTACCATGATCACTTATCTTCCCGGCAAACAACCTCACGCCCGTGAGTATCGCATGATTTTCCAGAACGTCGATCGCGTGGACTATGATCCCTCGATCGAATGCTACTTGCGCAACGGTGGCTATGATCAGCTCAAAAAAGCCCTGACCATGGCCCCGAAGGACATCACCGAGGAGGTCAAAAAGTCCGGCCTGCGCGGTCGCGGTGGTGCCGGTTTCCCGACGGGCATCAAGTGGACCTTCATCCCGCCTAACAACACCAAGCCGGTCTATCTGATTTGCAACGGTGACGAATCCGAGCCCGGCACCTTCAAGGACCGCTACATCCTGCACCAGGACCCGCATCAATTGATCGAAGGCATGGTCATTTCGGCATTCGCCGTCGGTGCCCACACCGCCTACATTTACATCCGCGAGGAGTTCCCTGCTGCCGCGCAAATTGTCGAAAACGCGATCGCCGAGGCGCGGGCGAGAAATTTCGTCGGCCCGAATGTGTTAGGCTCCGGTTTCGATCTGGAAATCTACGTCCATCGTGGTGCCGGTGCCTACATTTGCGGGGAGGAGACAGGCCTCATCGAGTCGCTAGAGGGCAAGCGCCCCTACCCTCGCATCAAGCCTCCCTATTTCCCCGCGGCCTTGGGTCTCTACATGTGCCCCACCATCGTCAATAACGTGGAATCGCTCTGCCATGTGAAGCATATCATCGAGCGCGGCGGTGACGAATACGCCAAGCTCGGCGTCGCCAAGAACACCGGCACCCGTATCTTGTGCGTCTCCGGCGATGTGAAAAATCCCGGCTATTTTGAAGTGGAGGTGGGCAAGCTGACCATGCGCGAGCTGCTCTATGACGTCTGCGGCGGTCCCAAGGACGGTCGTTCGTTCAAAGCGGTGATCCCCGGCGGATCTTCTTCGAAAATCCTGCGCTGCGATGAAACCTACAAGCTGAAAAATCCCGATGGCACCGCGCGGGAGCTCGGTTTCTGGGATATCCCCATGGACTTCGATAGCCTCGCCGCCTGCGGATCGATGGCCGGCTCCGGTGGCGTGATCGTCATCGATGACAGCCGCAAGATTTCCTGGGTGCTCAATAACCTCAACGCCTTCTACGCCCACGAGTCCTGTGGTCAGTGCACCCCCTGCCGCGAGGGCAGCATGTGGATGAAAAAAATCACCGACCGCCTTGTGTCCGGCGATGCCTCGCCCGAGGACATCAAGACTCTGGAAAGCGTGGCCTATCAGATCGACGGTCGCACGATTTGCGCCTTCGGTGAAGCGAGCTCCTGGCCCGTGGAAGCCATCGTCGCCAAGTTCCGCGAGGAATTGATCGCCGACACGGATCCAGCGAATGCGGAAAAACCTCACAATCCCGAAGCGGAGGCGCAACGCCGCTTCTTGCAAGAGGTCTAAAAACCGCGGTGGGAAGCATGGTTTTTTTTGTATGATCTCATACATATTTTCTTGATCGAGGAGAACAAAATTGGTGTAACTGTTCTGTGCATCGCACCATCCCTCCACTGTTAGTAGCTTTGTTCGTTGGATTCCTGCCGTCGTGTCGGAAAAACGACGTGGCGCTGGATCACGAAGTAATGGCGGATGAAACCAGGCTGATCCAGTTGCAACAAAATTCCCGCTTGTTGCAATATCGTTTGGACCAACGCACCCCGGCAGAAAAAGAGTGGCACGAATGGCAGCGCCAAGAACTGGCGGCATTGGATCAACTCGACAAACTCAAACAACAAATCCGTGAGCTCCGAGCGGACTTGGAGACCATCGCGCAACTGGAACAGGAATACACCGCGCGTTTTCATGGCATCCAGCAGGAAAAGCGCTTGCAAGCCATGGACAGGAAATTTGATGTGTTTTCCTCGACGCAGCGCAATTACCAAGATGTGGTGATCACTGCGGTGGATGACCAGGGAATCCAAATCACCCACAAGGATGGCCGGGCGCGTGTGAAGGTGGAGGACCTGAGTGACGATCAACTCGCCACTTTCGGACTCAATCGATCTCAGGCCATCACCTCGCGGCAAGAGGAGCACAAAAAAGCCATCGCTTACCATCGCTGGGTGGATCAATCGCTGCAAAGGCAGGAATACGCCACTCCCGCAGCTGAGGCTCCCGCGCCTCGGGCTCCTGCCACATACACCGCGCCGCGCTCCTCGCCATTTCGTTATTCCAGTTCCACTCCCAAGACGGTCTATCGCGTTCGCAACCAAGGAAGACCCAGCTACTATTACGTCTATCCTCAGCCGTATTGTCCCTCCACCCAGTTCAACCCAAACTATTACCGGATTCCAAGATGAAGTCATTTTCCCGAACAGCCTGCCGTTGCTGTAGTGCGTTGTTTCTTGCCTCCCTGATCTCATGTGGTGATGATCCGGAATTGGTGAAAAAGCGTCAGGAGCAAAAATCAGAAATTGCCCGACTCGAGGGTGAGTTGCTGATTCTTAACGAACAACTGCAAGGCATGCCTGCCGATCGCAGCGCGGAACTCACCGCCGTGAAAAAGAAGCTCGAAGCGCAGGACGTGGAGTTGGAAAAACTCGAATCGGAAATCACCCAACTGCAGCAACAGAAACGTGATGCCGAGAGCCGGTTTGCCGAGTTTAAGAAAAAATATCCCATCACCCCCTGATTCACGGTAAACCCACAACGATCTCAGTATGAAATTATTTGAAGACATGTTCAGCAGCCACCGCGGAGCCGGTGTCATCGGCACGGTGGTGGCCGTGGGTGTGCTCGGTGTCTTGGGGACGCTTTTCATCTTGGTTTTTGATGAAGGCTTGCAAGGCGGTGCGCAAACCATCGAATCGGTGATCAAAGACCAGGGAAAACAAATGGATCAACTTGCCGCCACCATCGTCACGCGCAAGGAGCAACTCGGCGGCATCGCGATCAACAAAAAAACGGCGGATGAAATCGCCAGCGTGAGCCGCCAGCTCGAGTCCAGGCTCAGCCGCTGCCAGGAGGCCAAGGATGAAATCGCTCAACTCCAGGAGGCGATGGCCAAAAATCAGAGCGAATGGGAAGCCTACACCATCGCTTATCGCAAATCCGAACGTGCCGCGGAAATCGGCAAACAATATCCGGAAATCACCACCCGCTCCGGACGCTCCTACAAAGCGGTCACCATCAAGAAAATCGACGATCTGCGCGTCACGGTATCGCATGAGGGAGGATCGGGCACGATTGCCTGGAACGAATTGCCGGATGAGCTGATGGACCGTCTGTTGTTCACGAAGGAGCTCGCGGAGCAGCAGCAGAAGGCTGAACAAGGAGCGGTGGCACAAATTTCCGCATCCGCGCAAGAAGCGGATATCCGAACCAGCATGGCATATCTCAAAGAAAAAATGGAGGAGGCGACCCGAGCTTTTGAG
>Ga0075157_10001307_pt1 | contig 15822 bp, 8 predicted proteins | sample JI81BgreenDNA_FD_70967 | JGI IMG/M metagenome (GOLD analysis project Ga0075157, IMG submission 70967) | Wastewater effluent complex algal communities from Wisconsin, to seasonally profile nutrient transformation and Carbon sequestration -... | ecosystem: Engineered > WWTP > Effluent > Algae...
CTCAATGTCCGCAGCCGACTCCCGCACCCGCACGATCAGCTCAATAATCTCCTGAGCCAAACTGTGGAAAGGAGTAAACCTGTCCATTTCCTCTGGTCTCCAGGCACTTTCCCTCGTGTGGGCCGAATCCTCAGAGCGCCAGGCCGATCGGTGTCCCTGCCGGTTTGCCAGCAAAGCAATCTCCAAAAGACTCCGCTCGTAGAAATCCTGAGTCCGCTGGCTCACATCGCTCAGCAGCGTTACCTGGTGCAGCAAATTGTCCAAAAACTGGCGCATCCGTTCTTGGTCTTGCTCCAAACTGTTGCGGTTCACCACCAGTTCCCCCATCAAATTGCTGAGGTTATCCAGTTGCTTGACCGGCACCCGCATCGTCTGGTCGCCGAACCCGCCCGCGCGGGCATTCCGCCTGGGTCTGTTGATCGCCGACGGCCCCATATTGCCTTCCCCCTGTGAGCGGCCGCTGTCCTTGGGATCTTCGAGCAGTTTTTCCAAATCGCCAAATTCGTCGTCGCTCTCATCGGCAGCGGTGCGCGCGGCTTTACTAGCAGTTGTCGCCGGTAGCCCGTGAATTTCCGGCATAGTTGCGCTCTCGCTGAGGAGTTCTTCAAGATCCGAGAAAACTTCTGTATTTACCGGACTCTGATTTGTACTCGCAGAAGCTGCTATGACAGCTCCCGCACCGCCTGCAATTAACAGTGCTTCTAAATCGTCAAAATTGCCTTCAGAATCATCCTCATCGCCTGATTCGCCATCGCCAAAAAAGTCTGCCAGCGACCCCTCATCTAACTCCGAGGCATCGGCCTGGGCTGACTCGTCCTCAGCGTCCCAAAAGCCCGTCGTCAGTTCCGAAGTCACCAAAACCTCAGCATCGATCGAATCCAACAAATCATCAAAACCCTCCAACTCTGCGTTGTTGAGAGTAGCGCCCGTTTCCATCGCCGAGAGCAAGTCAGCATCGCCATCAAACATACCATCGAGAGATTCAGCAGGCAGCGGCTCTAAATCCACACTCGAAAAATCAGTTTCCAGGGCATCAAACAAATCATCTTCGCCCTCATACTCCCCGGCGACATCTGTTTCGGCTCGATCGAACAAATCAGCACTCACCCCGCCTGCCAAACCATCGGGCAGTTCGGCCGACAATTCTTCCTCATCATGAGCCGCGCCCTCATCTGGCGCCACTACAGCATCGGGCTGCTGCACCAGCCCTTCCCCAAACATATCCTCCAAGAAATCGAAAGCTGCGCCCTCATCAGATTCGAGATTTGAAATTTCCGACTCAGGACGATCGTCGGACAAAGCCCCAAGTTCAACCTCTGCCGAATTTGCCAAGCCTTGGTCGGAAACCGCCGCACCATTGTTATTATTGTCGAACAAACTCCCCAAGTCGCCCTCATCAACTCCCAAATCCGCACTCAGCAATTCTGAATCCCCATCCTTGGGCCAACCCCCACGGGCTTGCCCCGAAGCTTCTCCCTCATACTCCGTACCCGTAGGTACAGAACCGAAAAGCTCAGCCAAATCGGCAGCTTCTCGGGAAGTAGCCACTCCTTGCCGATCCCGCACAGTCTGTTCATCCTCAGAAATCGCGTCCGAGGTCATATCCCCAAACAGCGCATCCAAATCCGTATCGTCCCCTTCCAGGTTGAGCGATTGCACAGACTCGTCTTCCAGGCCGAAAGCATCTTCTAGCCAGTTTTCATCTGCTGAGATATCTAAATCAGAATTTGATGTCATGTTAAGAACGTTGCCCATTTCCTCATTTTGTGCGGTGCCTGCAGCTTGAGCTCGATCGCCCCCGTTCTCCCCACCTTCGTCTTCTGAAGAAAGGAAATTAGAAGTAATCCCCAACAACTCGCTCAAATCCGAATCCTCGCCCAGCTCAGAGAACAACTCGAAATCATCCATTTCAGGCTCTTCAAGCGCTTCGGCATTCGCTGAATCATTATTGTCCCCCCCGGCTGCCGGCTGCTTCGATTCTCCGTCTAAAGCCTCCGACTTCAGGGAATACTCCGAAGAGACTGCCTGCCCACCTGTTGCCTCAGATAAGCCTAAATCGCCGAACAAGTTCTCGAAATCAGCATTGTCCTCCGTACCACCAGCAGAAGTTTGGGCCGCCACTTCGTCCAACAGCGTACCGAGAGCATCTTCGTCAGCTTGTCCCCTCGCTGGGGCCACCGTGTCGGATCGCCGCTCCAAACCGCCCCTACCGTTACCCGTTTTAACCTGGTTGCGGGTTAACCGCTGGCTCGAACCCGCATTTTTCCGATCGGCAGCTACTGTCGAGCCCTCTGCCTCTTCTCCAAACAGCAAATCCTCCCCAAACAAACTCGTCAGGTCATCAATCGGAGGCGTCCTATTCGTTTCGGAACTTTCCGCATCGTATTCGTCAAACAACAAATCAGTAAAATCGCCGGAATTGTCATCATCGTCTAACCCCAGCATTCGGGCCGCCGATATCCCAGAAGAGTGTGCATAGTCGAGGTCTTCTTCTTCTTCCCAAGCGCCGTCGAGATCCGGGGACTCGCCGTCAAACAAGTCAGCTAAAGTGTTGAGTTCTGCCGCGCCCACTTCCGGGCCGCTGCGGGTCGAGCCTCTAAAAGCACCCGTCTCTATATCCGATTCTGCGAAGGCGGAATCTTCGTCGAACTGGGACGATCGAATGCCATTGTCATCGTTGCTGTCGCCGCTATCGAGTTGGTCGAACAGCTCGTCTATACTCAGCCCAGAAATAGTCGGCAGCAACTTGTTCAATCCATCCTGGGCATCGCCCGAACCCACCAGATCCCAGGCCTCATCCTCAACAGAAACCACATTTTTCCCGGATTTACTCGTCGGTTGAGCGAAGGCCAGCAAATCTTCAAAATCTGTTTCTGGAACCAGAACAGCCGGCTGCAGCGACAGAAGTTTTGCGCTTGGGGCGATCGACGATTCTAGACCAGAAATTACCAGTTCTTGCGCTTGTTTGATGTCTTTGATCACCGTTGGGGCTAAGGTACGGTAGGTATTGTCTGGGTTGGCGATCGCCTTGGATACAGCTTGGATCAATTCTATCCAGCAGGGCAGTTCAAATTCTTCCCCCGCCCTGAGCAAGTTCCGACAAATGTTCTTAAGTTGCCGCCTGCTTTCTGGCCCCTCCGGCTGTTTAAACTCTTGCAGGAGTTCCCGCATCCTCGCCGGCACGTCCGAGTCAAATACTAGCTGCAGCGCGCTGTCTTCTGTTGTTCTGGCATCAGGTGCGTAAACTGACCGCGAATCTGGAAAACTCTTTGATGAGGCAAAGGCCCCGACTCCCACCCCCGCCATAACTGGTTCGGGTACTGACATCGCGTAGCTCTCGTCTGCATGGTGTTCTCCGTGTCCAACGAGTCCCCCCAAGTGCCCATTAAGTTCTTCAAATACTGGTTCTAATTCTCGAACCATCTGTTCTCCCAATTCTTCTGTCAGTCCAAAAGGCCCCGACAGTTGCTCTAACAGCCCTTGCAATGTGTCAAAAATTCGCAGAAACAGGGACTCTAGCTGTTGGTCTACTTTAACGCTGCACTCTTTTAATACTTTAAAACTATCTTCTAGTCGGTGAGCTGTTTGCTGAATGCTCGTCAGCCCCAGCATTGCTGCTCCTCCTTTGACAGAGTGAGCGGCCCTAAATACTTCGTTGACCAGTTCGGGGTCTTCGATCGTGGTTTGCAGATTCAGCAACCCTTGTTCGATCGTATTGAGGTGGTCTTTTGCCTCCTCAATAAAGTAGCCCATTATCCTCTGTTGTTGCTCCGGCAGCATAGTTTTATTCCTGATTTTAAGCGTTATTGTATTGGGTCTATGTTAGTAGTTCTAGAGAAGGTCTCTGTATATCTCGCCCCTTGCCAAGAGAATAATCTGACTGCGAGATATCGCAAATGTCCTGGCTATTTTTGTTTTCGATATGCCCTCACTTAAAAGATAGCGAATCTCGCGCACCTGTTCGGGTTGGAGTTTGCGGTGGATAGATATCTTGCCGGGAACGAAAGGAAAGCGGTTTTTTTCTATAGCATCGCGGGAGTTATCGGCGGGGGTTCCTTCCCACAAATGGTCAGGATTGACACAACCGCGATCGTCGCAACTGTGACACGCAAAATAACCGGGTTTAACAGGCCTTCCCAGTTTGTGTTCCAGTACAAGTCTGTGAGCGTAGAAACTTTTTGTTTTGCCATTAATTTTAGTACCCTTAATGGCGTAACCATCACTTCTTTTAACCAAGGTACAAATCATGCAGCCGTTCGGCTGTATTTCAGCGCGAATGCCTGGAATTACTTCTATGCCTCGCACTTGTTTTTGAGGTTTCGGCGCAGATGTACTTCCTACATCTTTAATTCGTCCTTTCTTAAACCTATCTTGAGAATTTTCCAGTCTAGAACCTTCCCATAAATGGTTTGGATTAATGCAGTTGCGGACATCACAAGTGTGGCAAGCAAAGTATTCCGGTCTAATCGGACGACCTAAGATATTTTCTAATACTAAACGGTGGACAGTAAACGTTTTCCATTCACCGTTAATGCGAAGTCTTTTGTTTGCATAGCCACTCCTAGATTTGGTTAGGGTAGAGATAATACAGCCCGTCGGCTGAACTTCACCAAAGATGCCCGGTATTACCTCTACTATGTTATCGTCCATCTGTGCAACTCCTACTTCCTTTAGGTGTTGAATTGGCATCCCCGCAGGGGTTTCAAGACTGCGAGGTTGCTTTTTGTATGCCATTATTGCCACACTAACGTGCTTGTAAATCAGCCCGCAAAAAAAGCATGAGACAATTGATTATTGTCTTTCTGCTGTTTCTACTCGGAATCTTTCCACCGATGTCAAAAGGTCGCGAGCAACGCCCACCAAATTTTGCAAAGCACCCGAAACTCGCTGCGCTTCTTGGGACGTTTCCTGAGCGGTCAGCTCGACAGCTTGCATCACACTGGCGACCGCGCGAGCTGTTTCGTTTTGCTCTACAGTGTCGGCAGTAATCGATCGCACTAGCACGTCAATTCGATTAGTAACTTGAATGATATCTTCAAGCGATCGCTTCGCCTGTTCTGCCAATCTTGTCCCCTCAATAACCTGCTGCGTCCCTTCTTCCATCGCCGTCATTACCGCGCCGGTTTCGCTTTGAATTTGCATCACGATCTGTTCGATTTCTTTCAAAGACTTAGCCGATCGGTCTGCCAATTGTCGCACCTCATCTGCCACGATCGCAAAACCCCTGCCCGCTTCCCCAGCTCTCGCCGCCTCAATACTGGCGTTGAGGGCCAACAAATTCGTCCGGGAGGCGATCGTCGCAATTAAAGCCACAATCTTAGAAATTTCTTGAGAAGCTTCCGCCAACCTCTTGACTTTTCTCGTGGTTTCTGCTACTGTTTCGCGAATTTCCAAAATCCCGGCCACCGTCCGCTCCACAGCCTCGCCCCCTTTCAGAGCCGTTGCCGCCGCGCCCCGGGCCACTTCTTCCGCCTCTCTAGCGCTCTCTGCGACCCGCTGAATCGCATCGGTGAGGACTTGCACCGAATTCAGCGTTGCCGCCAGTTCCTCAGCTTGCCGCAGCGCGTCTGAAGACAAATCGCCCGCAAACTTGGCACTATCTGTCGCGCCTTTGCTGACCTCCCGAGCCGCCTGCTTCACCTGATGGACAATTTCGCGCAGATTTTGAATTGTCAAGTTAAACGAGTCAGCAACAGCACCCAAAACGTCTGCGGTCACTTCTGCCGTCACCGTCAAGTCACCCCGGGCCGCTCCTTCCACGTCGTCTAGCAAGCGAATCACTTGGCGCTGCAAGTCTTCTTTTGCCTGTTCCTGCTCGTCAGACTTGCGCCTAGTATCGCTAATCGTGGTTTGGATGACCTTCGCCATGTGGTTGAATTTAGCAGCCATTTTGCCAAATTCATCTTCCGAGTAAACCGTAGCGCGAGCATCCAAAGTTCCTTGAGATACGGCATCGAACTGAGCTTGCAAATTGTCCGACGACTTGCGTACCTGCTTGGCGATCAACTGGCCGATGCCCCAAGAAGTTAAAAAGCTGGTAAAGCCTGCGGCTGCAGTCATTACCCAGCCTGTTTGGCGCAGGTAAACGATCGCCTCCGGTTTGTCTTGCCGCAGAGCTTGATAGGAGGCAATGTTGGTGACGAAAGCCACAGCTACCAGAGAAACAAGTCCCGCCCCGATTGCCGTGTACAACTGTTTTGTAAACAAAGGGGCATTTTCCAAGAAAGCCAGTCCCCCCTGTTCTACTGTTACCGAAGTATCGAGCGCTTCTGTTTCTGTGGGAGAAAAAGTCGACACAGACGTATCAGCCGGGCCGCTTATGCTAAATATTTCGTCATCCCGAATTGCTGAGCCATCGCTGTTGTCAAAGTCCAGGCTGCTCCCAGTCGTTCCCATCATGCCGCTGGTCGAGTTGCCGAAATTGGTGTTACCTCTAGTCAAGATCGAACTGGTGGCATCTTCTGAGATATCAAAGTCCGGCAAATTGCCCAAATCGTCAAATTCGTCAAATTCGTCTAAAAAGTCGCTGTGTTCTTGAGCGTTCCCAGTTTTTGACGACCAGGCGCTGTTGTTCTTGTCGGAAGCCCCGAAAGCTGTTGCTTGTTCGTTTTCGTCGAAAGAGAAAGAATCGCTAAAAGCGTCGTCTTCAAAAGCATCTAACTCGAAGTTGTCTCTAGAGCTAAATGCCGGGGGTTCCGAGTCGCTGTAACCGTTGCTGTTGGAGGAGGCTGGATCGACTGAATTAAATTGTCCCCGGCTCGACCTTTGACTTTGAGAGTTGGGGACAGCACCTCCCATCAACAGCGTTTCGTCTTCCGCCAGCGAATAGTTTGACGAGTAGTCCGACCCGTTATTCGACTGTTTGTTTTGAGGTCTAGAAGACCCGAAACCCGACGAGGGCATCGCCTCGGCAAAGGGGTCTTCATCTTCGACCCCAGGTGTGTTATGACCGTAATTTTGGCCAATCTGGGGCGGGGATTGGTAGTCGTAGTCGGAGTTATTGTCGAATTCGTCTGGCAAATCGAGCGCACCAAAAGGTTCGCCAAAATTGTCCGAGGGCCCGATGGGGGAGTCTAGTTGGTTCGAGTCGAAGGAATTCCCGCTTTCTGAAGAGGCAAAACTTTGACCGTTGAGCATCTGAGTCGGAGCTTCGGAAAACGAATCTCCTGAGTAAGGTGCGCTTGAACCAGAAACTTTGCTGCTAGACAAGTCAGCACCATCAAACCCTCCATCATCTAAGGCAAAAGGGTCTCCAAAGTCCGAGTCGGCAAACTCGTCTATGCCGTCTAGCGAGCCGGAGTTCTCAGCATAAGCTGCCATTCCGCCGCTGTCGCCACCAAAGGGGTTAGAATGTGAGGCTAAATCTGGGACTGAGCCTGCGCCATCGTCGTCTTCTGGTTCCCATCCCAAGCCACTCATGCCTAAGTCGGCCAAGTCCTCGTTTTCCATGTCGTCTGGGGATTGACTTCTATAGGAAAGGGATGGGGAATTTCCTTGGAAAAGTCCCAAATCCGGGTCTTCTAACCCTTCATCAAGAGATAAGTCTGGATAGAATTCTAATTCAGTTTCAGCAGACAAAGCCTCGAAATTTTCCGTTTCTAGTTCTCCAGATAAAAATTGGTCTGTGTAGGTAATTCCGCTGTGAGCGTGTTCTACCAAACTCTGGTCATCACTCAGACCTAGCACAACCGTGTACTGTTCCCGCGCCACCTCATACTGTTGCAGTCCGTAGCAGTAAATGTGTCCGCACAGCAGGCGAGCGCTGGGGTCTTCGGGAAAATCTTCTACTAATTGATAAACTAGGGCTGCGGCTTCTGAATAATTGCCATCCATGTAGGCCGCTTCTGCCCGTTGGTAGTCCTGCTGAAAGTTGGTACTTGTTGCCATTTGCCGCCCTCTTTGGATTTTAGATTTTAGATTTGAGATTTTTGATTTTTATCTTGAATTGAATGTTTAGATGCGCGCCTCACGTCGTGTGACTGTTTATGATTAGACCTCAATCGAAAATCGCAAATCGCAAATCTAAAATCGATTTCACGCTGCCCACCGCGCCGAGCGCAGAATTTTCACTTGATCTAGCAGTCGGAGCACTTTAGTCGCTGGTGCACCTAACATCCATTCTCCCCTCAGAAATGGAATCATGCCGTCTGGTGCATTGTTCTGAGAGTGCAGTTGCTCTACGTCGAGCCAGTCCATCCCCACAATTCGATCGACTGCCAGCCCCAAAATCGTGTCTTGGTCTTCCACAGCCACGATCGGGATTTCGGGTCTATCTGTGTTCAGAGGTGTTTGGTCTCCCAGAAATTGGCCGAGGTCTGCCACCCAAATCACTCGTCCTCTCATATTTAGCGTACCTAAAAGCAAAGAGGAAACGTTGGGGATCGGTGTCATGCGGTCTGGGGACGGGGATAGTACCTCTCTAATCCCTGTCGCTGGCAGAGCGAACTCGTTCCCCGAAGGAACGTAGAACCGCAGGTGCAGCTCTCCTTCGGGAGTTTCTAGTTCTTGGAATTCCGGAGCCGGATCTACGCCTAGTCCTGGTAATATAAAGTCTGGGCTACCGCTAATCATAATTCTGACACCTGCATTTCTAGCAAAATTGTTGAGGTTTCCCGCCAAGAAGAAGCCGATCGAAACTTCGATGGTCGAAACTTGACACAGCCAAGCTTGACACAGCCAAGGGGTGAATGGCGCTACTGCCGGAGATCCTTGGCAATAAATTTTCTCCGTCAATAATTGACTGCCCTCAATAAATGCGCGCGACCAATGCTTACAAATTAGCTCAAATAGAGTACGAACAATTAATTTGAAACCCCTAAAGCTTCACTTTGTAATCCCACCGCCGTCTCAATTGGTAAAACTCTGGGTAATTTCTGCGATGAATGCTAAACCGATACTGGGATTAGCGAGGAGTTGTTGACATGGCTGATGTCCCGACAATCATGAACGGAGTCAGTTAAGACTGAGAATTGGACTCTCTGGCTTTGTACAGAAATACCTAGCAATAAGTAGCTCTGTACATCAGTTTTTCGGAGCGGCTGCAAGTGGAGAACAAGTATATTATATTTGCACTTTGAGCGTGTTAGACCCACTTGGGTCTAGAAATTGAACAGAGTTTTACCGACGCCCTTATGCCAGCGCGCGGATTTATACATTCTAGTTTATGGTGCGATCGCCAATAGTACGTCCAGCTTTCTCTTTGTGGTGGCCGAGACTCGATCTAACCGCAGGTACAAAAAAGCTCCCATCATGCCATGGGGGCGAAACTTATTTTTCTTCTAATTGGTCTTCTAGCGATCGGTCTAATAATCTTTCCGAGAGATTGACCCGAGGGTAGCCTGGGCCCACATATTTTTCTACCAGCATCAATAACTCGCTTTCACCAAAAGGTTTAGTGTAAAAGTCTGTAGCTCCGGCCATGCGGGCTTTAACGCGATCGATAAATCCGTCGATGCCCGTCAACATCACGATCGGCGTCTGCCGGAAAGCGCTAGAACTACGCAGCATAGCGCAAATTTCGTAGCCGTCGAGTTCCGGCATGGCGATGTCACACAGAATTAAATCGGGTTTGAGTGGAAACACCAAACTCAGGGCTTGGAGGGGATTGCCGATCGTAGTAGCTTCGTAACCGTGTTCATTTAAAATTGACTCGACTGTTTTGCGAATAGTATTGTCGTCGTCAATACAGACAACTCTGGGAACTTTGGTTTCTGGGGACGACCATTCTTTTTTGTTGTTGGTGGGGGCTACAGAGGGTTCGTAAAATACTTGCACCAATCCCTGCTGCACAAAGGGGTAAATCGCCTTAGCGACAGTGAGCACGTCTCGGTTGAGGTAGCGCGCCATTTGGCGGATCGAAGTGTGCCCGTCGGCCCAGCGTCTGAGAGTATTAAAGGTGTTGACAGGCAGCGCGACTCGCAGCTCGGAGGGATCTGAAATCACCGGGCATTGGTTGGGCGACTGAATGTGAGGGTGAAACTGCTTCCACTGCTGCACCTGTTTGACAATCTTGGCCAGGAGCGAACTAATTTCTAAGCTGGTCAGTTGAGGAGCCAAAGCTGGGCCCATTTCAAAAGTGAAGGAACCCTGGTGGAGACTGAGCAAGTCAAATAGGGTTTCGTGGATCATGCTCTGGATGATGTTGCGGCCTTGAGCTGGGGTGAGGATGTGGTTTTCTAGCAGGGCCCAGAGGTAGCCGTATTCTGGGGCATTGGTAGATGCCATATAGGGAACTTGGATTTTGTCGAGGGCGGTATCTGCTTTGTAGCGGCGCAGGTAGTCGCGCAAGCGAAACAAACTGCCCGCACTCTGGGTAGCGTAAATAATCTGACCGTTGAAGCAGAAGACATACCAGGATTGTCCTGCAAGGGAGCGCGAGGTAGGTTGAGTACCCGTGCCGCTGCCGGTGGAGGTGTAGGCCTCTACGAACAGTTCTCCGGTTCGCTGGCCTAACTCAATCAATTGCAGGATGCTGCGGATGTCTATTTCACTCAAATTTCCCTGCATGCAGCTAAAATGTCCTCCTTAAAACCGTTGGCGTCTGAGATCGGAAAGACTGTGTGCTGGCGAAAACATTGACTTTAGTTTCCGTCAATAATTTACGCGCTGATGCCGATCTCACAATTGGGAATTGACGAAAGGGCGATACTTGCTGCCGGGTCTCGGCCGCGCTACCAGTCCACAAGCTGAAACCGCGCAACTCGCGGCATTCTCTAAGTGTAGAGTTTCACCTTGTATTCCGTTACATAAGACCTACTCACATCTACTCATGACTAGACAAGTCTACTCAGTAGTATTGTAAAGCTTACTTCCTGTTTCATCCTGGCGGTGTCGAAACTCACCAGTCCACAGGCACGATCCCCGCCTAACTGACGGTTTTTGACAAATTAATTGCCGCGTTTAAGTCACGGTCAATCACCAATCCGCAATAGGAGCATTCAAACACTCTCTCGCTCAAGGAAAGTGTTTCTTTTTTTGTTCCACAGTTAGAACAGGTTTTACTGGACGGGAACCAACGGTCAGCAATTACCAACTTTGAACCGTACAACTCGCATTTGTAGGTTAACGGGCGGCGAAACTCAAAGAATCCCAGAGCGGCAACAGACGCAGCCAACTTATGATTAGCCATCATTCCGCTTACATTCAAATCCTCTATGACCATTAAACCGTGATTTTGGGCAAGTAATGTCGTCAAGTTATGTAACGTATTTTTACGTGTGTTAGCTATTTTTTTATGCAGTCTCGCTATCTTGAGTTGCGCTTTTTGACCGTTGCTTGAACCGATCATTTTAGGGCGGTTTAGCCCTTGCCTTCTTGACCTTTTGGCTGCATATTTTGGGTAGGATTTTGCCCCAGCAATTACTTCACCTGTTGAGAGAGTAGCTAATGCTTTAATGCCGAGGTCAACTCTGAAAATGCTTGTATTGCCTGATTCCTGCTGTTGGGCGTCAAACCGCCAACTGATAAACCACCTGTCGGGTTGACGGGATATCGTGCAAGACTTGGTTAATACTTGTGGCAATCTTTCATAAGTTTTCAAAATGCCAATAACAGGAAATTGAATTTTATTGTCACCCAAGATTTTAACTGCGCTTTTTAACGTGAAAGAGTCACGCCGCCCTTGATTCTTAAATATCGGCACTCCCCGAGTTTTGTTAAAACACCGTTTCCCTGCTTCGCGCAATGCCATTCATGCTTGCTGCGGTGTAGACTTGCTGCATTCATATAGCAATCCTAAATGATTCGTGTAATTCTTGTAGGGGCTCTCCCCACGCCCGGTTGCCCCAACTTGGCTGGGGTAGGCAGGGGGAGTAGGGGTAGCACTACCCCTACATATTTTTACAAATGATGCGAGGATTGCTATAGTACCAAGGATTTTTTGATTTCACTATAGCTACTAAGAGTTTGTGCAAGTCAGTAGCTGTGGGAAGTTTGAGCTTTTCACTCTCGTTGGTTTTATTGTGGTGAAGTATATTTGGGGTCAACCACAATCCCCAATTCAACGCATGACGCGCTACTCCACAATGCTGGGCTAACAATGTGCGAGTAAGTTGATTATTCAGTTTCAATTCGGTTTTGAAGCCTAACAGCATTTTTACCTCTCTATCGCTTTGAATCACGCTATATACTGCTTCAATCCCTACTCATTTCAGAAGGAATGAGTAGATGTGAGTAGGATTTTGGTTACAGTTTCTCACCCTCAGTGCCGATCGACCTTTTTGCTCGCCCCCCGCGAGCGTCATCGGCTCGCGTCATTACCCTATTCTAAGGCAGCGCGGTTCAAATCCCTAGTCCGCCGAAGGATGGCGTCCGCTTGGGGGTAGCGATGGCTTTTCTGACGATCGAGCCGCAACTAAAGCCTGGTACAATCAATAGAAAGTTTTTGACGGACTGACCTTTTTCAGCTTTAGCCTATGGCAGTCTTCGCAGTGAGAGCTAGTCTTTAATCAAGTGGCATTGGTACTGCTGTCTCATTCCTCCAGACAACTGGTGACGCCCGTAATTTCTGGAAGTTCTCCCGTGAGAACGTGCTATGCGTTAGTGCTGAAGAAAAGTTAGAAAAAATGCTATCCCCCGATTGGGCAAACAATACCAAGAAGTAAGACTTAATTGGCAAAAAGCGATCCTTACTTGCCTACACTTGTTTACTTTAGGTAAGTTGACTAAAAATCACAGGCAGTGTTATCTTTAGTCAAGAACCTTTGGCTTAAGGGGGATAGCCTACTTATGTTGGAATTAGCCGTCTACCCAACAGCGTAGGAAGTAAACACCACTTATCTTTTAGGCCTTTAAGTAACTTAAAGTAAGTTGGGATAGGTTTTACGAAGCAGAGGACTATTAGTGTGCTGTATCTAGCGGAAGTACAAAAACAGAGAAGCGGCTTTGGTCTCGGTGGCGGTAAGGCTGAACTGAAACTGCTAGCTTGTCAGCGGGGCGAACATAACTGGAGCGCCGTACCAGGTGATGACGCGATCCCAGTTGAGGAAGCTAATAAGTTTAACGACGGCACGCTGGTGCTGGTTGAGTTGAGCGCTAGCAAGCAAGTGCAGCGGATTCAGGAGGCGGCCCGCCAGTTGGTGAGCATTCTGCAAAATTTCTCGCGATTGCAGGACAAGTTTAAGGATAAGGAAGAGGAAATTGAACAGTGGAAGGCTTCTCTGACGTTTTCGAGTCAGGAACTCAATCGCCGGGAAATGGAAATGCAAGCCCGCGAAGAGCAGTTGGCTCAAATGGAAGAGGAGTTGGAGCGGCTGGAGGCTCAGCGCTCGGAAATTGAAAATACTCGAGATGAAGCTAACCGACTGCGAGAAGAAGTCGATCGCAGTCGCGTGGAAATTGAGACGGCTTGGGAACAGTTGCGGGGCGAGCAGCAACGGGTGGCCCAGCAGCAGTCTGAGGTTCCGCAGGGGGCAGTGGTTGATGAGCAGCAGACCCAGAGGATTCAGGAGTTGATGCAGAAGCTGGGAGGGGCAATTGCTTCGGCCCAAGGGGTGCGGGAACAAATGAATCAGTCTCTTGGTGCCGTGGGCGCTCAACAGGCAATTCTGGATCAGCACTGGCAGCAGTTGGAGCAAAAACAGAGCATAGCTCAACAGCAACAAGAAGAGGTCGATCGACAAAATCAGAGCCTCCAAAACCGCTGGCAAGAGTGGTACCAATCTCAAGATACTTTGGCCGGGGCTCGGGCGGAGCTTAAAGGACAGCAAAGTACCCTCAGCGCTAAGCAGGCTCAGGCTCAGTCGGTGTCTTTGCAGGTGCGGGCTGTTGAGGAGCTTTACCAGCAAGTTTCCAGGCTCGCATCTGCTTCGGGTGCTGCGGGTACGGAGCAGAAAGTAGATGTGTCAGCTTTGGAGAAGATGCCTGTTGATGAGTTACAAGGGCTGGTGCAACACCTGCAACAGGATTTGGAAAAGGTGTTCCGGTTTGTTAACGATCAAGAGGAGGAGTTGACTCTGCAGCGGGAGACAATCGAGGAGCTGCAAGAGAAAATTCAAGCTGCTTCCGAGTACGATCGCATGGCTTTGGAAAATGAAATGGCAGATGAGCTCGAAAGTTATCAGATGTTAAACGAAACTCTGGTGGGACAGCGCCTCCGGTTGCAGGAACGAGAAGATGTTTTAAAGCAGCATCAGGCGGTGCTGTGGCGGCGGCTGGGTACTGCTAATGCTTCCAAACAAGAGCGAGGAGATATTGATTTGGGGCCGATTGTCGCACAGCTCAATACTCAGCGACAGCAGCAAAGCCAAGAATTGCAAAGACTGGAAAACGAAATTCAGCAAGTGCAGGAAGCAATATCCCAAATAGAGGCAAATGTCAACCGCCAAAATGGGGAAAGTGAGGCGAAACGCTACGAACTCAAGCAGTTAGAGCAGAATTTGTTCAACCAGAAAGGTGCAGTGGCGCAACTCTGGGGCAGGGTGAATGTTTATCAAGAAATGTTGCAGCCGGTGCAGGACAATTTGAATGCGCTACGCCAAAAGCTCGAAGCGGTGGCGGGGGAACTCGATCGGGTGCAGGAGACGGGAGACGAGCAAAATCGGGTAGTTTCTGAGTTGCGGCAAGTCCTTTCGAGTTTGCTCTCAGCTTAAAATTTAATATGTAAAATTATCGAAGGGTGTTCGACTCGACCGATCGCTCCTCCAGGAAATGGATCGGTTTGCGATCGGTTGGGGGCTACTATTAAGCTCGTTAGTTTTTCTACGCTTTCAAAACTGGGCGCCGAGGGCAATATTTGTTGCAGTAGTTGCCGCATTGCCCGTCGCTGCAAGGCAAGGGGTGCTTCGCGCAAAATCGGGCGATTTAACTTGACGGGAAGTTGAAAATTCACCTGCATATTGTCTGCAATTGGAGACATTGCTCGCTGTAGCAAGTCGCTGGCTGCAAGTTCGAGATATTCTACGTCGGCGCGGAGAAGTTCGGCTGTTTGGGCTAGGGCTTGTTGGGCTTTTGGGTTGAAATGAGTTTCCAAATAAGGCAATAATTCCGATCGAATCCGGTTGCGAGTATATTGCAAGTCTTGATTTGTGGAATCTTCCCAAATTGGTAGTTTTTGCTCTTGACAAAATTGACCTGTTTGCGATCGAGTTATTTCAAGCAAGGGACGAACTAAATAGATTTTAGATTTTAGATTTGGGATTTTCGATTGGGAATTTTCATCCTGATTTTCCAATCTAAAATCGGCCGATATTTGGGAGTTGGGATTTTCGCCGGAATTCGCCAATCTAAAATCTAAAATCGGCAATCCAAAATCGGCGAGGGGCCGTTTCCAGGTGAGGGCAGAAAGTCCGTCGGCGCCACTGCCGCGAATCAGGTTGTAGAGGAGTGTTTCGGCGCGATCGCTAGCTGTATGGCCTGTAACAATGTAGGGGTAGTTGTGGGCGATCGCAATTTCGGTTAAAGCTTGATATCGCCACTGTCTGGCCGCTGCTTCTGTTTTCGGGATGTCCCAGGCTGTTTCCAAATAGTAGGATATTCCCCAGTTTTTAGCTAATTGTTCTACATGATTAGCCGAGGCTTCCGAGTCAGAACGCCAACGGTGATCGCAGTGAACAATCGCTAGATTCCACCCCCATTTTGGCTGCAAATCTAGCAGTAATTTAATTAAACACAGAGAATCTTGTCCGCCCGATACTGCTACTAGCAATCGCTGATTTGATGGCAATATTTGTCGGTACAGCAGCGTCTTGTGCACTTGAGCGTGGATGTGCGTCCAATTGGAAGATTCAGCCATGAGAGCAGTTTTTTATTAAGCAAAAATCAGGAAGTTAGGATCGCGAATTAAATAACTTACAATTTTAATTGTTATTGTGGGATGGGCGTCCC
>Ga0075157_10001308_pt1 | contig 15818 bp, 14 predicted proteins | sample JI81BgreenDNA_FD_70967 | JGI IMG/M metagenome (GOLD analysis project Ga0075157, IMG submission 70967) | Wastewater effluent complex algal communities from Wisconsin, to seasonally profile nutrient transformation and Carbon sequestration -... | ecosystem: Engineered > WWTP > Effluent > Algae...
CGCCCTGCAGGGGCAGCCACGGCGCCAGCCAGGCCGGCAGCGGCTGGCCGCCGATGGCGTTGTCCACCGCGATCTTCAAGGGCAGCGGCGCCAGCAGGGCCAGCGGCACGGCCAGCAGGTCGACGATGACGATCAGAACCACCCAGCCGCGCCACGGGCGCAGATGGCTGATCAGCCGGCGCAGCGTGGGCGCCGAGGGCGGCTGGGCCGTGCTCACGACGCCTGTTCGGCGGTCGCGCCTTCGGGCGCCTCAGTCGCGCCAGTCAAGGCCGCGCCGAGTCGGGTGTCCTGGCGGGCGATCTCGTGCACGGCTGCGCGCCACCCTGCGCGCGCATGGGCGCGGTCGGCCAGCACGCGGCGCCACAGCCAGGCCGCGGCCAGCGTCAGCGCCGTGGACGCCACCGCCCCACCGCCGACCGCGGCACCCAGCGCCAGCAGCGCCGAGGAAGCGATCACGGCGGTCGCCACCAGAGGGCTGCGCGCCTGGGTGTGCAGCCGCACCAGCTGCTTGCCGGCTCCGTGTTCCTCGAGCGCGAAGCGTGCCCGCAGCGAGCCCAGCAGGCCACCCCGCACGTCCAGGTCCCAGGCGTCCGTGGGGCCGCCACGCCCGACGATGAAGCCGCGCGCACGCAGCGCCGCCTCGGTGCGCTCGACCCAGCTCTCGCTCGCGTGCCAGGTCTCGCTCCACACCTGCGCAGGCGCTTGCGCTGGCGCGGCGCCCGCGTCGCCACGTCGCCGCCAGGGCGTGAGGCCGTGCTTGCGCCGGCCGATGAGGCGCGCCATGGGCTGCTGCAGGTGCATGAAGAAGGTGATCAGCCGGCGCTGCACAGCTTCGCGCGCATCGACCGGCGGCACCGGGAAGCTGGCCCGCGCGGCGGCGAGCGCCGCCTGCGCCAGGGGCGCCCCCAGCGCCAGCAGGAACAGCGGCGCGAAGGCGAACAGCGGCGCCCACGACAGGCCCAGCAGCGCCACGGCGCCCAGGGCGGCGACGAGGTACCACCACTCCGGCATCAGGGGCAGCGTCAGCCAGGTCAGCGGCGCCGGTGAATACAGCGACTGGTACGCCGCGCTGCCCCAGACGCCGCCGTAGACGCTGGCGCGCGCGGCGGGAATCGGCAGCGTGAAGCCGCGCCCGTACAGCTGGCCGCCCCAGGCGACATGGCCCATCGCGTTGTAGCGCTCGGGCCACTTTTCCTCGAGCAGCGCCTCGGCCTTGCCGTAGCCCTGCTGCTGCTTCCAGTACATGGACAGCGAGTTGCGCCGGTGGTGCCAGTCCATGGCGCCGGCGTGAAAGCCGATGCGCCCGCCACGCGCCTGCAGCCGCCAGCACAGGTCGACATCGTCGCCGGCGGCGCGGTAGCGGTGGTCGAAGCCATCGATGGCGGCCAGCGCATCGCGCCGGAAGGCCATGTTGCAGCCCGGCACGTGTTCGGCCAGGGTGTCGGTCAGCAGCACCTGCACCGGCCCGCCCGGGGCGTTGGCCACGCAGTCGGCGATGGGGCCGTCGCCGTGCGGCGCGATGTTGGGGCCGCCCACGCCCACCCAGTCGCCCGTCATGAAACGGTAAGCCAGGAAGTGCAGCCAGTGCGGGTCGGGGTAGGCGTCGTCGTCGATGTAGGCCACGATCTCGCCGCGAGCCTGCTGCCAGCCCAGGTTGCGTGCGGCCGACAGGCCGCGGTTGGGCGTGCTCGTCAGGCGCACGAAGTCGTACTCGGCGGCGATGGCGGCGGTGGCATCCTTGGAGCCGTCGTCGATGACGATCACGTCCAGCTTCGGATAGGCCAGCCGCTGAATGCCTTCCAGCGTGTCGCGGATGGTGCGCGCGCCGTTGCAGCTGCACACCACGACGCTGACCAGCGGCCAGGGCATGTCGGCGGGAAACGGCACTTCGCGGAAGGCCTGGGCCACCGCGGCCAGGGCCGGCTTGGGGCTGCGGTCGCGCCGCACCAGGCCGAAGTCCCAGTCCTCGATGTCGTGGCCGCCGCGGTGCCACTCGTCGGTCCAGGCGAACACGAAGGCGCCGGCACAACCGGCGGCAAAGGCCGTGCGCACCTGCCAGTCCAGGCTTTGCGCCTGCTTTTCTTCGCCGTTGCGGCGGCTGTCCAGGCCGATCTCGGCCATCAGCAGCGGCTTCTCGCCGGCCAGGTTCTGCAGCCGGTCGAGGTAGGGCTCCAGCGTCTCGCGGCGCTCGAGGTAGACGTTGAAGCTGACGATGTCCACGAACGGCAGCTGCAGGTACTCGGTCGTCGGGAAATTGACGTACGTGACCAGCGAGCCCGGGTGCTCGGCCTTCACGGCGCCGACCAGGCGCTCCAGGAAGGCCTCGACGCGCTGCCGGCCGTGCCAGCGCACGATGGAGGCCGGGATTTCGTTGCCCACGGCGTAGCACAACACCGCGGGGTGACGGGCGCAGGCGCGCACGCCCGCGCGCACGCGGCGCTCGATGTCGTCGGCACGGCCGGCGTCGTCGAGGAAGGCCACGTGCTGTTCCCAGGGCAGGCCGACCATCACCCGCAGGCCGTGGCGCAGCGCGGCGTCCAGCAGCCGCAACGGCGGCACGGTGTAGCAGCGCAGGCAGTTGATGCCGTGCGCCTGCATGGCCGCGAAGTCGGCTTCCAGCGTGGCGTCGTCAGGGTAGTCGTGGCCCAGCACCTGCGGATCGGTGCCTGAGCGGAAGGTGCCGTAGGTGACGCCGCGCAGGTACAGCTTCACATCGCCTGCGAAGAGGTACTTGCCCCCCACCCGGACAGGCACAGCCACCGGCGGATCGGACTCGGCGGCACGGGCCAGCGTGGCCAGGGCGGCCGGCGTCACGCCGGCCGGCACAGCGGACAGCGCGGGGTTCACAGCGCGCCCGCCGCGACGGATTCGGCCTGACGCGACACCCGCTGCTTCTGGCGGTGCCAGGCGGTGGCCGTGCGGACGATGGTCTCCAGGTCGGAGCAGGTCGGCTGCCAGCCCAGCAGCGCCTTCGCCCGGCCCGGGGCCGCCACCAGCGCCGGCGGGTCGCCGGCCCGTCGCGGGGCGTCGATGCGCGGCACCTTCAGGCCGGTGACACGCTCGACCATGGCGATCACGTCGCGCACCGAGTGCCCGTGGCCGGTGCCCAGGTTCAGCGCCGCGCTGCCACCGCCGTGTTCCAGGTAGGCCAGTGCCCGCACGTGGGCGTCGGCCAGGTCGGTGACGTGGATGTAGTCGCGCACTGCGGTGCCGTCGGGGGTGTCGTAGTCGGTGCCCATCACGCGCAGCGGCGGTGCCAGGCCCAGCGCGGCGTCGATGGCCAGCGGCACCAGGTGCGTCTCGGGGTCGTGGCGCTCGCCCAGGTCGCCCGCGGCGTCCGCGCCGGCGGCGTTGAAGTAGCGCAGCGCGATGCCCCGAAGCCCGTGCGCCACGCCGTGCCAGTGCATGGCGCGCTCCACCATCAGCTTGGACTCGCCGTAGGGGTTCACCGGCCGTTGCGGCGTGTCTTCGGTGATGGGCACGACGTCCGGGATCCCGTAGGTGGCGCAGGTGGACGAGAACACGAGCCGGCGCACGCCCGTCGCATGCATCGCATCCAGCAGGTTCAGCGAGCAGGTGACGTTGTTGTGGAAGTAGCGCCCGGGATCGGACATCGACTCGCCCACGTAGGCGTAGGCCGCGAAGTGCACGACCGCCGAGATGCGGTGTTCGCGCAGCACGCGCTCCAGGGTGCGGCGGTCGCCCAGGTCGGCCTCGACCAGCGGACCCCAGCGCACGGCGTCGCGGTGGCCATGGACCAGGTTGTCCAGCGTGACGGGCACATAGCCCGCCGCCGCCAGCGCCTTGCAGGTGTGGCTGCCGATGTAGCCCGCGCCACCGGCGACGAGGACGCTCTTCTCGTCCATGCTGTACTTGACCATGGCGGGCTCAACCGAAGGAAAGTTGCGACAGCCGAGAGCCATCCTCGGCCACGGCGGTGGAGCGCGCTGGCGTGCCCAGGCGCTGCTCGAAGTAGGCGATGGTCTTTTCCAGCCCGGCTTCCAGCGACACCGTGGGCTGCCAGCCCAGCGTGGCGCGCGCCAGGGTGATGTCGGGCTTGCGGCGCTTGGGGTCGTCGGAAGGCAGTGCCTTGTGGATCAGGCGCGAGCGCGACCCCGTGATGCGCAGCACCTTCTGCGCCAGTTCGATCATGGTGAACTCGCCCGGATTGCCGATGTTCACCGGCCCGGTCAGGGCCTCCTCGGTGTTCATGAGGCGCACGAAGCCTTCGATCATGTCGTCCACGTAGCAGAACGAGCGCGTCTGCGAACCGTCGCCGTACAGCGTGAGCGGCTCGCCGGTGAGCGCCTGGACGATGAAGTTGGACACCACGCGGCCGTCCTGCGGGTGCATGCGCGGACCGTAGGTGTTGAAGATGCGCACGACCTTGATCGACACGCCGTGCTGGCGGTGGTAGTCGAAGTGCAGCGTCTCGGCGGCGCGCTTGCCTTCGTCGTAGCAGGAGCGCACGCCATGCGGGTTGACGTTGCCCCAGTAGCCTTCGGGTTGCGGGTGCACCAGCGGATCGCCGTAGACCTCGCTGGTGGACGCCAGAAAGCAGCGGGCGCCCGTGCGCTTGGCGATGCCCAGCAGGTTCATCGAGCCGATGACGCTGGTCTTGAGCGTGTGGATGGGGTCGGCCTGGTAGTGCGGCGGCGAGGCCGGGCAGGCGAGGTTGTAGATCTGGTCGACGTTCTCGGGGAACAGCGGCTGCGTGATGTCGTGCTCGAGGAACTCGAATCGCGGGTGATCGGCCAGGTGGGCGATGTTGGCGCGGCTGCCGGTGTTGAGGTTGTCGACGCACAAGACGCCGTGCCCCTGCTTGAGCAGACGTTCGCACAGGTGCGACCCGAGAAAACCGGCGCCGCCGGCCACGAGGATGCGTTGGGTCTTCATGTGCATGCGCCGGCTGAGAACCGGTCGAGGTCGATCAAAGCCCAAGAAAGCAAGACCTGCGCCAGTGGAAGGGCTCGATCGGCCACCATGCGAGGGGGGAGCTTCATCACGGCGTCACGCGCCGCGGCTTGCTCGGTCAACGGCTCTCAACGCGGAGGCTTCATGATCGGTGGACAGATTTCACGCGAATCAATCCGGTCTCCCGCGGCCGGGCCGGCCCCGCGTCCTCACTGGACCGGCGGGACCGTCAGGGGCGCACCGGCTTGGCCGGCTTCGAGGGGAACCCCAGAGGCGCGAGGGATTCTAAGGCCGCCGCTTGTCCGCAGGAACCCGAACTGCGCGGGCGGCCGACGCCGGTCCGGGGGGGTCTTGAAGTGGCGACGGGGCCGTTGCTTCGCCCCGATGGGTCGGGCACCCGACGTTTCGCCTGGCGCTCGTTCGGCCTCGATATCAGGGTTGACCCGGAGTCTTGCGACATCGAGTCCACAAGCGGCGCAACGCTACCCGGGCTGCCACCTGGCAGCGCTGCCGGTGTGGATGGGGCGGGTGGCCTGGGCGGGCGGACAGTGCGGGTGACTGCGGGGGTGTCCGACCGGCTGCTTCAAGGCGGCGAGATCGGGGCAGCCAATCCAAGCGACGTGATCGGCTCGCCCACCGGGAAGTCGGGGTGTCCATCGGCGGGGTTGCCTTCACGGCAAGGCCGCCTCGACCTGACTCCGCGGGTCAGGTCGCATCGCGTGCATTGGCGGGTGCCGGTGCGGGCTTTCGGGATCCGAACGTTCGCGCGTAGACGCAGGTGAACTCGGCGCCGACCAGCAGCATCTGTGCGGAGAAGTACACCCAGAGCAGCACCACCACCAGCGAACCTGCTGCGCCGAAGCCCGACGCAACGCCGCTGTGGCCGATGTAGGCCCCGATGACGAACCTGCCGCCCGTGAAGAGCAAGGCCGCCAGCACGGCGCCTGGCCAGACGTCGGAGGCCCGCACACGCGGGCGCGGCATGACCTTGTAGATCAGGCCGAACATGAACGCCACAAGCAGGAAGCCACCGATGGCGTTCCCGGCCTCCGCCACGGCCTGCCAGCCGCCGAAGATCGGGTCCAGGCGCCGGCCCACGGCCGCGAGGATGGCGCTGGCGACCAGCGACACGATGAGCAGGAAGCCCACTGCGAGGATCATGCCGAAGGCCATCAGGCGAGCGCGAACAAGCGTGAGAAAACCGGCCTTGCGCAGCCGTCCCGGCACGCGCCAGATGCGATCGAGCGCGCCCTGCAGTTCGGCGAACACCGTGGTCGCGCCGACAAGCAGCAGCACCAGGCCCACGGCGGTGGCCGTCAGGCCCTCGGCCGGCTCACGCACACTCGCGAGCAGGCCCTGCACCGCGCCCGCGCCGGCTTCGCCCATCAAGTCCTGCAGTTGCGCCTGGATCTCGCCGCGGGCGGCGTCCTCACCGAAGACGAGCCCCGCCACCGACACCACGATCAGCAGCAGCGGTGCCAGCGAGAACATCGTGTAGTAGGCCAGCGCCGCACCCATGCTCGGCACGTCGTCGTCGAGCCACGAGGTCGCGACCTGCTTGAAGAGGCCCCGCCAGGCAGCGGGCAGGCCGGACGGCGTCACAGCGTGTCTGCACCGCCTGCCGCTTCGGCGCAGACCTGGGTGCCGGCCGTGCCGACGATCAACGCTGCGACCGGGTCGAGCGAGCCGATCACCGTGCGATGGCCGGTGGTCCGTTCGAAGGCCTGGGGCGCCACCTTGCCGAGGGCGCGCTGCGTCGGCCGGCCCCAACCCAGGACGACCGCCGCGACGTCGGTGGCGATGACCGGCACCACGCCCTGGCCGAGCGGCCTCAGGTCGCCACCCTCCCGCGTGGCGCCCGCGATGGCCCGCGCCTCCCCCGGGGTCGTTCCCGCCTTCATGCGCATGGACAACTTGACGCGCGCACCCGAACCACCCGGCACGCCCAGCGGTTCGCAGGCGAGGGTGATCGGAGCCTCGTCGGTCTCCCAGCGCAACGGGGTCATTCGACGGGGCCGATCTGCGTGCGCAGGCGCTCGACCTCGTCGATCAGGTCCAGCATCACGGCCACGCTTTGCAGATTGGCCTCGAAGTCGCGCTGCAGGCGACGGATGCGCTGCGCGCGCGCCAGCGCCTCGCCATCGAAACGCCAGGCGGGCTGCTCAACGGTTGGCTGCAGCAAGCCTTCGTCGACCAGCACCCTCACGAACCCGGCTTCGAGCCCGCAGGCCTGGGCGAAGGCATCGAGATCCAGGGCTTGATCCCCCTCGATGCAGAGGCCGACAACGATTTCGGAGGTGCTCATGGGTCGGCGCCGAAGTGCGGTCGCGGGTCGAAGGCCAGATCTCGCGCCATCGCGCGGTACGCGTCACGTGCCTTGTCATCCGGGGCCGGCGGGAGGACCACTTCGAGCTGCACATAGAGATCGCCCGGCTCGCGCCCAGGGATGCCGCGCCCGCGAAGGCGCAGCCTGCGCCCGGTCTGCGATCCGGCCGGAACGTGGATTGCCACGGAGCCGTCCGGCGTGGGCAGTTCGATCTCGGCACCGAGCGCCGCCTCCCAGGGCGCCACCGGCAGCGTGAGGTTCAGGTCGCGTCCATCGACACGCCACAACGCGTGCGGCGCGAACGCCACCTCCAGATACAGATCGCCCGGCGCTCCATCGCCCAGTCCTGTCGAACCCTGCCCCATCAAGCGGATCTGCTGCCCGGACCGTATGCCCTTGGGGATGGCCACCTGCAGCATGCGTTCCTGCATCACGACGTGGCCCGCCTCGTCGCAGGCCGGCCGGTGCAAGGTGAGGGTGCGGGTCGCGCCATGAAACGCATCCTGCAGCGGCACCACGATCTTCGCGTGGTGGTCCTGCCCGCGCCGACCCTGCGCCCGAGGGGTGTCGCCATGGCGATGCCCCTGCGACGCACGGCGCCGCGCCGCGCCGAACAGCGCCTCGAAGAAGGCGCTGTGGTCGCCCTCGTCGCCCGGGTCGGCGGGCGCACCGCTGAACTCGAATCCGCTGTTCCAGCCCGGCGGCGGCCGGAACGGCTGGCCGTCCCGCACGCCCTGCCCCACCTGGTCGTACGCGGCGCGCCTTTCGTCGTCACGCAGCACCTCGTAGGCTTCGTTCAGCGCCTGCATCCGAGCCGCGGAGTCGGGCGACGGGTTGATGTCCGGATGGTGCTTGCGCGCCAGGCGCCGAAAGGCCTTCTTGATCGCGTCGGTACTCGCCGAGCGTTCGACCCCCAGCACCTCGTAATAGTCCTTGAATTCCATGCCCGATGGGCCCGGCGGCGCCTCAGGGGGGCGGAACCGCGCGAAATCGATCGGCGCGGTCGACCAGGCTGCGCATGGCCTCGGCGGCACGCAGGGTCATCGGGTGCCGTGTATGGCCGGGCCTCGGTGAGATGAAGTCCCCCATGTCGCAGGCGAGCGTTCGCTGCTGACGTGTCGCGTCGGCCAGCAAGGCGATCACCAGGTTCTCCAGCGCGATGACCCGGACGCGAAGCTGCTCGGCTTCGGCGTCGATGGGCAGCGATGCAGCGGCAGCGGCCATTGCCGGATCGGCCCCGCCCTCGTTCTCCCATGGCGTCAAGGCGCGCGTCGCGTCGCGGGCACATGCCGTGGCGCCGGGCTGGATGTCTGGCGGGTGATCCCTCATCTCGACAGTCTGTGCAGCCTGGCACGATCGGTCTGTGCGGCACCGCACCCGATCGTCCATCCGGGTCCGCACCCGGCACCGGCCTCGATGGTCCGTCAACGCGCTGGCGCCATGACATTGAAACCGGCGATGAGGTCGAACTCTGCAGGACGGCTGCAGCGCAGAGCCGACACCCGCGCGCGCGTTCAGACCGTGAAGGGTGCACTGCCCCCCAGACTCTCGCAGGCGCGCCGCAGCCGCTGTTCGGCGGCATCGGCCACCTCGCGCACTTCGGGCCTGGCAACCAGGCCGACCATGAGCTGAGGATCGAGAAAGCCGACCACGATGCGATCGGGCGCCTCCTCGCGAACGATCACGTTGCAGGGCAGCAGCAGTCCGATGTCTGGCGCGGCGGTGATGGCCTGGTGCGCGAGCGGCGGGTTGCAGGCGCCCAGGATGCGGTAGGGCGGCATGTCCTTCCCGAGCTTCTCCTTCATCGCGTGCTGCACGTCGATGTCGCTCAGGATGCCGAAGCCCTCGGCCTTCAAGGCCGCCGTGGTCTTCACGAGCGCCTCGTCGAACGACAGGCCCGTGAGCGTGGTGGTGAACCCGTACATCGAGAGCCTCCTGCGGGTGGGTGATTCAGTCCGCGGCAGCGACTGCCGCCCAAGGGGGGCGAACCAGCCTCGAAAGTTCAGCCAGGCCGATCGGCGGCACAGCCAGCCACGGCAGGGCGTACAGCCGCTGGGCAAGGCCCGCGTTCAGGCGATCGATCTGCTGGCGTTCCCCCACGAGCCGGGCCTGAAGCAGGGGGTCGTGCGTTCCCGCGGCCAGCACGCTCTTGTTGAGGACCCAGGCGTAGGGCTCGATGCGGGCCCGCCTCAGGTCGTCCTGCAGCGCTGAGGCCTGCGACACCGGCGTCACTTCGGGCAAGGTCACGAGGATGATCTTCGTGTACGCGGCATCCTGCAGCCGCATCAGCGGCGTCACCACGCGGGTCGCGCCGTGGTCTTCGAACTCGCGGGTCATCTGCCGGTGGTAGGCGCCGGTCGCGTCCATCAGCAGCATCGAGTGACCGGTGGGGGCGGTGTCCAGCACGACGAAGGCACTGCGGCCCTCGCTGACGATGCGCGAGAACGCATGGAACACCGCCACCTCTTCGGTGCAGGGCGACTGCAGGTCCTCCAGCAGCAGCGCCCGCTCCTGAGCGTCGAGCTGCGGCGACTTCGCGGCCATGATCTTGTCGATGTAGCGCTGCGTCTCGACCTTCGGGTCGATGCGGCTCACCTTCAGGCCGGGCAGCTCGCCCTCCAGCGTGCCGGCGAGGTGCGCCGCGGGATCGGTGGTGCTCAGGTGCACGGTCTTGCCGCGCTGCACCAGGCCCACCGCCAGGGCCGCGGCGATGGTCGTCTTGCCGACGCCTCCCTTGCCCATCACCATGATCAGGCCATGGCCGGCGGCGGCCAGCGCATCGGCCAGTGCCGACAGGCCGGGCAGCGGCTCGGCGTCCGGGCTCGGCGCGGGGGCGTGCGCTGGCGCGGGGGCGGGGGCGGGGGCGGAGACCCACAGCGCCCTCAGCGCCTGCAGGCCCACGGTGTCGAACGGGCGCAGCGGCACCCGGTCCTGCGGCAGGGCGCGCAGCGAGGCCGGCAGGGCCTCCAGCGCCTGCTGCCCGAGCGCCTCGATCGCGCAGGCGACCGCATCGCTGCGGTCGCTGGCCTGGAACACGCCGTTGATCGCCAGGCGCTGGTGGCCGAGGCCGAGCTCGCGCAGTTCGACCGCGGTGCGCGCGGCCTCTGCGATGGCGCCGCGATCGGGCCGCGTCACCAGCACCACGGTGGTCAACTCGGGGTCGCCCAACGCGTCGAGCGCCGCCTTGAAGCGCCGCTCCTGCATCTTCAGGCCCGAATGCGGGCCCAGGCACGATGCGCCGCGGTCGTTGCCCTGCAGGAAGCCGGTCCAGGCCTTCGGCAGGCTGAGCAGGCGCAGCGTGTGTCCGGTCGGCGCCGTGTCGAAGACGAGGTGGTCCCAGGCCTGCGCGCCGTCGGCCAGCAGCGACGAGAACTCGTCGAACGAGGCGATTTCGGTCGTGCAGGCGCCCGACAGCTGCTCGCGCACGGTCGACCGCTGCTCCGCGGTCGCGCCCGCGGGCATCTGAGCCAGCACGCGCTGGCGATACGACTCGGCGGCGTGGTCGGGGTCGATGTTGAGCACCGACAGGCCCGGCGCACCCGGCACCGGCACCGGGGTGTTGCGCAGTTCGATGCCCAGCATTTCGTCGAGGTTCGAGGCGGCATCGGTGCTGACGAGCAACACCTTCCTGCCAGCATCGGCCAGCGCCAGCGCCGTGGCGGCAGACAGCGAGGTCTTGCCCACACCGCCCTTGCCGGTGAAGAAGAGATGCCGGGTGGCGCGTTCGACGATGCCGATCGTGCTGCGGCACCTGCGATCGCCCGAGCCCTGAACCTTGATGTGCATGGCGTGTCCTTCGGGTCGACTGTGCGCTCGCGCGCCGGTCGCACGTTGACTTCGATCACAGGCCGGGCCCGCCGACCCCGGCGGTGCAGGTCCGGTCTCGTGCCTTCAGGGCTCTGACGGGCCCGATGGCGCCGGCACGGCCTGGCGCGTCAACAGGTACAGGTGCCACACCGCGAAGAACATGGCCGCGATGATCGGCCCGAGGACGAAGCCGTTGATGCCGAACACGGCCATGCCGCCGAGCGTGGTGATCATCACCACGTAGTCGGGCATGAGGGTGGCCCGGCCCACCAGCCGGGGCCGCAGCAGGTTGTCCACCAGGCCGATCACCAGCACGCCCCAGGCCGCCAGTGCGGCACCGTGCCACACCGCGCCGGTAGCGATGAACCAGATCGCCACCGGCAGCCACACCAGCGCGGCGCCAATGGCCGGCAGCAGCGACAGGAAGGCCATCACCACCGCCCAAAGCAGCGCGCCGCGGACGCCGAGGAACCAGAACGCCAGGCCACCGAGCGCGCCCTGGACCGCCGCCACCACCAGATTGCCCCGGACCGTCGATCGGATCACGTTGCTGAACTTGTCCAGCAGCTCCTGCTTGTGTGCGGGGGCCAGCGGCAGCGCGCGCCGCATGGCGTGCACGATGCGCTCGCCATCACGGATGAGGAAGAAGGTGAGGTACGGCGTGATCAGCAAGCTGGCGACGAACTCGAACGTGACCTGGCCCAGGCTGAGGGCCTGGGTCGCAATGAAGCCGCTGCCCGCTTCGAGCTTCAGGTTCAGCCAGCGCTGCAGGGCATCGAAGTCCGCCAGGCCGAAGTGCTCGAACAGCGCGACCGCCCATCGAGGCAGGGCATCGAACACGCCGCGAAGGTCCTGCACGGGCGTGGACTCGCCCGATTGAATGCGCGCGTAGAACCCGGCGGCCTCGTGGGCCAGCGTCGCGCTGAGCAGCGAGAAGGGAACGACCACGATCACCACGGCGGTCAGCACCGTCAGCAAGGCCGACAGCGTGCGTCGGTGTCTCAGCCGCAGCAGCAGGCGCCGGTGCAGCGGCGCGAACAGCAGCGCGATGATCGCGCTCCACAGCAGCGTGCCGTAGAACGGCAGCAGAATCCAGCCGAGGGCCGCCGAGACGGCCAGCACCAGCAGCAGCAAGGTCCGGTGCTCCGGCTCGAAGCGCGCGCCGGGGTCAGGGCTCGTCATCGGGGTTCCTCAGAGCAAGCCGACATGGCGGGGTCCATCGTATCGGCATCGTGCCGCCTTGTGCTGGAACGGCCGCCCTATTCGGGGTCGATGGACGCCGGTGCAGCTTTCGCCAGGGTGAACATCGACGAATGCACGAGGGCGGCTGCGCGCATGTCGGCCGGCCGGGTGACCTGGGGCTCGGTGTCGTCGAACAAGGCCGCGCGGGGGGCGCTCAGCGCCGCGGCTTGGCCTGCGCCCAAGGAGTGGCACCATCGGCGCCTGAACGCGCCTTCGGAGGACCGCAATGAAGCTGGGCTACGTCATCCTTTACGTCGCCGACGTGGCGGCGTCGCTGCAGTTCCACGAACGGGCCTTCGGGTTGAAGCGCCGGTTCCTGCACGAATCAGGCACCTACGGTGAGCTGGACACGGGCGGCACCACGCTGGCCTTCGCCCACCACGATCTGGGCGACTCCAACTTCGCCGGCGGGCATGTCCGGGCCGACGCGTCGCCCCAGCCGCTGGGCATGGAGCTGGCGCTGGTGACCGACGACGTGGACGCCGCCCACGCCCGCGCGCTGGCCGAAGGCGCCCGCGAGGTGTCGCCGCCCGTTCAGAAGCCCTGGGGCCAGCGGGTCTCGTACGTGCGCGCGCCCGATGGGGGGCTCATCGAGTTGTGCACGCCCATGGCCGCGGGGAAGCTCGCCGGCCGCTTCAACGGTCGGGGAGAGGGGTTTCGGCGAGGGGCTTGCCGGGGGTGCAGACGGCCTCGGAGACCGAACGCCCCAGCAGGCTGATCGATCCGCCCACGAGGCAGTGGTAGTCCTCGCCGGACTCGGTGCGCGCCCGAAACCGCGTGGTGGTGCCGTCGTCGATGCGTTGGCTGACGACGACATCGTGCGGCTCCAGGCCCAGCGCCGACGCGGTCTGTTCCACCAGGGCGTGATCGCTCGCGGCCATCGAGGCACAGACGACGGCGAGCAGCGACAACATCAGCGAGTCCATCTCGGCGGCGGGGCTCATGCAATCTCCTGGACGGGGAGGCCGGCGCGGCCGCCGGCCTCGGGCCTGACACTGCACTGTTGCCCGTGCGTCCCCGGCGTCCAAGGGCGTTCCGACGAACTGCGGCATTGCGGGGCCCAGCGGCGTTGAACGCCGATGGCCTGCGCGCAGGAGACCGTTCCGGACGCGCCGGAGCTGCGGCCGAAGCGTGCGGCTACGCCACCTGCAAGGCCTGCAGCATCGGCCACTGCCGCGCCAGGAACTGCCGGGCCTGCGTGGTCAGCAAGGCCAGCTGTTCCGCGTTGGCCGCCGGGGCGGCGTTGTCGCCGGGGCTGCGCAGCATCTGCAGGGCCTGCCGCGCACAGGCCTCGGCGTCGCGGTGGCCCTGCTGCACGGCCAGCACCATCAGCTGGGCCGACCGGCTGACGCCCACCCCGCCGCCGGTCACCGGGCTGGCCAGGGTGCTGATGTTCGCGTGGGCACGGGCCTGCTGCATCAGGTGCTGGTTCAGACGCTGGCAGGCGGGCCGCGCCGCCACGGTGGCGGCTTCGTCCTGCGCCGGGGCCAGCGTGCCCTGGCCCACCAGCACCATCACGGCCTGCATGAGGGCCGCGAAGCCGATGCCGCGCGGGGCCAGCAGCTGTTCCAGCTCGCCCAGCGAACGCGCGCCGTGGTCGGCCAGGGCGTCGAGCAGCGGGGCGTAGACGGCCTCGTTGAGCTGCGCGGCGCCCAGCGCCCCGGTCACCTGCAACGTCACCTCGGCCCTGGGCACCGCCAGCACGACCCGCTGCTGCCGCAGCGCCTCGGACTGCTCGATCGGGCTCATGCGGCGCCCGCCCTTCACCCAGTAGTCCTTGCGGAACTGCTGGTTGACGATGAAGTCGCGCGTGGTCTCTCGCAGCACCGGATCGGGGATCTGGGCCAGCAGGCTGTGCTGGGCGGCGGAGAGGTTCAGCGCGTCGATGTGGTCGAGGTAGCGCGCCGAGCAGGCGTACTGCAGCTTGGCCGGGGCCAGCTGCGTGGCCACGTCGCTGAAGTACATCGGCGACCAGTTCTGGTTGAAGTACTCGTGCGCCAGATAGTGGCGATCCTGCGGCTTCAGCGCATCGAACTTGCGGGCGGCTTCGGGCAGGGCGGCGGCAAACGCCGGTCGGGTGGCCATCACGGCGTCGACGAACGCCATCGAGGCCTCCACCTTGGCGGCCTGGCTGTCGCCCGGCGGGGCCAGCGCCTTCTGGCGATCGGCCATCAGCCGCTGCAGCGGGGCGGCGCTGGCCCAGCCCGGCATGGCGTTGTAGCCGAGGTACAGCACGCCCCCGGGGCGCAGCGTGCGGCGGCACCAGTCCACCAGCACTTGACGGTTGACGTCGGACACCCAGCTCCAGATGCCGTGCAGGCCGATGAAGTCGACCTCCGGCAGGTCGGTGCGGGCGCAGTATTCGGCAAAGGACTGCTCGTCCAGCCGCACGTCGGTGCCGGCCGACTGTGCCAGGCCGGCGGCAAAGCTCACCTGGGCGGGACTGAAGTCGGTGCCCAGCCACTGCACGCCCGAGGCCGCGGCGTGCACGTTGATGCTGATGCCCTGCCCGAAGCCCATGTCGCAGGCGTGCTTCACCTCGGGCACGTGCCAGCCCGCGTGCAGCAGGGCCAGCCGCACGCGCAGCGGGTTCAGTTCGGGGTAGTACCCGTAGGTGTAGCCGATGTCGGACACATAACCTTCAGACCAGACACTCACGTGGCACGCTCCCTGGATGACGCTGCTGGCGCCGAGGACCCCGCCGACTGCGGGGCCGCAGGGACGGTTTGCGGCCCCCGACGAGAAGGAGGGTCGGGACCGAGATGCTAAGGGCCCGCAGGGACGACCCGCGACAGCCGTCGCCCGCCCTCGCTGTGATGGGCCGCTTCAGCCGCCGCGTCCCACGGGCAGCGCCAGCGGCTGCCGGTCGATGCGACGCGCCAGCAGCACCCAGGCCAGCGCGCCCGCGGCCAGGCTGACCCCGGCCGGGACCCCGAGCTGCTGCGCCGGCCAAGCCAAAGCAGCCGCCAGCACAGGAACGCTGGCCAGCAGCGCCGGGGAAGGGGGCCCCGCCAGTCGTCGCTGCAGGTGCTGCGCCAGCCACGGCAGCGGCAGGCACAGGGCTGCGCAGGCGGCGGCGTAGTCGACGCTGCCCGGGTTGCCCAGCAGGCCGACCATCAGCACGCCCGCAGTCGCCACCAACCAGGCCCGCAGGTAGTCGCGGCGCCATTGCCGTTCGAGATCGGCGAGATCAGGTGCCGGCACGCCCGGCAGCAGCGCCAGCAGCGCCTGCTCTCGTCGTCGTGCCCACAGCGGGCCCAGGCGTCCGCCGAGCGCGCCAGCGATCATCGAGAACGCGCCGATGCACACGCCGAAGCGGGCGTGGTCGGCCAGGCCGTGCAGGCCGTGTTCGGCCAGGGCGCCCCGATTGAGCGCGAGCGCCAGCGCCAGGCCGCCGAACAGCAGAGCGGCCCCCCACGCCAGTTCGCCCCACGTGCCGCCGACGCCCAGCCCCAGTTCCAGGCGGGCGTTCAGCGGCGCGGTGGCGCCACGGGCCAGCACGCGGCGGCGCCACAGCCGGCGTGGCCAG
>Ga0075157_10001316_pt1 | contig 15756 bp, 13 predicted proteins | sample JI81BgreenDNA_FD_70967 | JGI IMG/M metagenome (GOLD analysis project Ga0075157, IMG submission 70967) | Wastewater effluent complex algal communities from Wisconsin, to seasonally profile nutrient transformation and Carbon sequestration -... | ecosystem: Engineered > WWTP > Effluent > Algae...
GTTGGGAAATCAAAGTTAAAGAGGAGAATTATGAGACTTCTCGAACAATTTTAATTCTTGTGGGAAGGTGGTTTTAGGCATCCTGCAGGCCCTTGACTTACTTTTTTTGCAAAAGTCTATTGAAAAGTTGAAGCCCCAGTGTTCCCCGATGTCAGGGGAACAGCGCTGCGGGCGCAATTTTCCCGATCCGGTTGGGTAAACTGAAGCTTAATGGTGGGCGAGAAGTTTTTTCAGACGTTCGGATCTTTTTCCGATATTTTACGTCTACCAGCGAAGAGACCCGATTGCCTAGCTGTCGGTAAGCTGGCATGAACAGAGCCCACCTTCGATCCGAGGGTGGGCTTCTTCTTGATGTTATTAACCGTTTGTGGGCGATCGGTGGTTGGTACATTCCACCCTTGGAAGTGGCACACTGCGGGAACGTTTATCGGTGTTTCATGGGTTAAGGCTGTTGTCAATATAGCGGTTTTCAGTGGAGTGAAGTACAGACGATCGGGTAGGGAAACGGCTGATCCTAACTGTGGCGCGGGGTTCTGTGACTTTTAACAATTGGTATCACTCAGGTTTGCACGGAAAACTCCTCTGGATCGATTCCCCAATTTACCCAGCGAATTGCCTCTTTAGCCGTTAGCGAAGCCCTCGAAGAGGATCGCACATCAGGCGGCACTCGCAAAGCGTGAATAAATCCCGTACTTGGACAAGTCATTTTTAACAAATAAACAGGATTTGCACTATTCACCCGATCAAAATCATCGTCAAACTCGATGCTTAATAAAGTGTATTCCTGCCAACTATCTAATTCTGTCACCGCGAATTCTTGAATTATGCGATCGTAAGTAATTCCCTGAATTAACCCGCGCCGAATTTCTGCATTCTGTTCCTTCAACACCCACTTAGGATCGCGAATTAAATAACTTACACTTTTAATTGTTATTGTGGGACGCCCATCCCACAATCTTGTGGAAGTTATTTAATTCTCATTCCTTAGACTGCGACTGGTGCGGGTGCAGGCTACCTTACCATTCGGGTAAAATCACGCCGTGATAGGCATAAATCGAAACACCGTCGGCCAATTGTACCGCTGGTTTTCCTTCGGCGTGCAAGCGGTGGTTGCTGTCATGGCACGACCTCCTTTAACTATATTTATAGCAATTTGAATTCACCAAAGTTTGCCAGCACATTGGTATGGTGTGTCCGATCCCAAAAAAGATATTTAAATCGAAACGATAGATTTCTGACGCACCATACAAGTTGATTTAACTATTATATTATCCTTGAAATGTGGCAACCGAAACCCGATCGCGCCCTGCTTCTTTCGCCCGATAAAGTGACTCATCGGCCATCGCAATTAGCTCACCAGGCTGCGATTTCGCCCCCGGAATGCAGCAAGCTACACCCAAACTCAGCGTCACATATTCGCTGACAGCAGACTTATCGTGAGCTATGTGCAAACCCCGCACCTGTTGTGCGATCATTTCAGCTACGGAAGTGGCACCTTCAATATCGGTATTCGGCAAAACTACTACAAATTCTTCTCCACCGTAACGCGCTACTAAATCTGCCGCTCGCTTTACCGAATGCTGGATCACCGTCGCCACTTGCCGCAAACATTCATCCCCCGCTTGGTGCCCATAAGTGTCGTTGAAAAGTTTGAAATAATCAATGTCGCACATAATTAATGACAGCGGTGCTTCTTCCCTCGCCAAACGCCGCCATTCCGTATCGAGGTATTCATTAAAAGAGTGGCGGTTTCTTACCTCAGTCAAACTGTCGTAATTGGCCAAATACTGCAAGGCTCGATTCACTGTTTCTAACTGCTGTTTCTGCTGCTGCAACTGACGGTTGAGCTCCGCCAACTGCTGTTCGGCTGAGTGCGATCGCAACAAATTTCTCACCCTCGCCAGCAATTCCCTCTCGTCAAAAGGCTTTGAAATGTAATCGTCAGCACCCGCATCCAAACTTTCGATCCGAGCGTCCATCCCCGATCGCGCTGTCAAAAAGATTACCGGAGTAGATTTCAATTCTGGCGTGTTCCGAATCTCCTTGAGCAAATCCAGTCCGTTTTGTCGGGGCATGATTTGGTCGCTCACAATCAAATTTGGCTGCAAACTTTTTGCTTTTTCTAAACCTTCAACCCCGTCCCTCGCCACAGCGACTCGATAGTACGGAGTTAATAAAGTTTGGAGGTAAGCCAGCAGAAAATTGTTGTCTTCTACTACCAGCAACAGCGGTAATTCTCTGCTGTCACTTGTTAATTGTTCTAGATAATTTTTGTCGTCAAAACTGTTAGGTTCCGGCAGCGTGGCCTGGGGTGTGGCCGCCCGGATATTTCCCGAACCCCACTCTCCAGATCCGAATCCAGTCAGTCCAGCCAATTGGGCGATCGCACTCACCAACTGATTCGCTTCCACCGGCTTCGACAAATGCCTCTGAAACCCCGCCTCCAGCGCTTCGGCCGAATCTTCTTCCTCAATCCCTCCCGTCAGCGCCACGGCCGGCAGCAGTTCCCTGTGCTCGGACATTTCCATGGCTCTGATGCGGCGGATTAAATCGCAGCCGTCGGCTCCCGATACCGTCATATCGCTCACCAACACGTCGGGGCGCGACTGTTGCAACTCCGCCATCGCTTCGGCGGCGCTACCCACCGCTGTTACCTTGGCTCCAAATGCTTCGAGGCCAGTTTTGAGAAATTGCCGGATTTCGGCGCTGCTTTCCACCACCAGGACTTGCTTTCCCGCTAGGGGTTTGGAAACCGATCCGGGTCTGCTTTCGCTTTGGGCGATCGCAGCAGTGCGATCGTCGGGTGCATTTTTGTTGGCGCCCGGTAGCAGCACATCAAAGGTCGCCCCCTGACCGAGACCGGGACTCGAAGCCCAAACACTTCCCCCGTGCAGTTCCACCAACTGTCGCACAATTGAGAGTCCGAGCCCAAGCCGATTTTGTTCCTTGTTCTGGAAGTTGTCTGCAGGGCGGAAGTAGTCAAAGATGTGCGGCAGAAATTTGGGGTCGATGCCGCAACCGCTGTCGCTGACCCGAATCAACACGCCCGACTCAGTAGGCTCGATCCGCACTTGAACTGGGTATGGTGTGGATTCTGGGGTGAATTTGATGGCGTTGGCCAGGAGGTTCCAGACTACTTGCTGCAAGCGTTCTGCATCCGCCAAAACGTAGCTGACGGCGGGGTCGAAATGTTTTTCTACGCGGAGGTTTTTAGCATGGGCGGTGGGACGGAGGGTGTCGATCGCAGATTCCACGATCGACGGGAGGTGAACTTCGCCGATGTTCAGGCACACTTTCCCCCGCAGCAACCGCGAGAGGTCGAGGAGATTGTCTATTTGCCTGTTTTGTAATTTGGCGTTGCGCTCGATGATTTCCAAAGCGCGGGTGGTGGTGGCTTCGTTTAAATTGCGCGATCGAGCTAGCTGCGCCCATCCCAAAATCGCGCTCAGGGGCGATCGCAGTTCGTGGGAGGCGATCGCCAGAAATTCGTCTTTTGCCCGGTTGGCTTCGGCTTGGGCTGCTTCCACGGCTTTGCGATCGGTGATGTCGAATCCGATCGCCAAATACTGACAGGGTTTTCCCTTACAGTCCAACAGTGGAACTACTGCTGCGTACACCCAATAATCACTTCCATTCTTGGCTTTATTCTGAATGTCTCCTTGCCAAACTTCACCTTTGGCAACAGTTAATAGCAGATTTTTGATTATTTCCGAAGATTTATATTCCGAATGGAGGATGCCGAAGTGGCAGCCGATTAGTTCGGCTTGCGAATAGTTGGAGATTGAGCAAACTCGATCGCTGACATAGTTGATAATTCCTCGCGCGTCAGTCCTCAGCGCCAGTGTCGATCGGTCGATCGCTCTTTTAAAATCTAAACATTCTTGTAGCGACCAATCTAGTTCTTTTGTCGTAGAAATTTGACCGAGCCGATCGGACGCGTTTTGTTGCGGGCGATCGGGCTTATCCTTACTCCGTTGTTGGATTTCCATTGCTTCTATTTTCCCCTGACGGCTGACACCTAATCTACTCGCATCCTGATTCATTATCACAATTTTCTTTCCCGCACCGGCGGGTGTAATATTTTGTATCTCTTCATCTTCCTGACAAATTGGCAGGTACCACATCCACTCGGGAGTCACCTTAATTTTTGTTTATAGTTGGCTAAAGTTTGTCAATCTGAGGACTGATTTTTTCATGTCTAGCCGATCGTCGGCTGCAGGCTCATTCCTTTTTATCTGGTATCTTTTATATTTTACTAAGGGGAATCACTGATAATTTTATGGTGTGGATCACACACCGACAGTTGCATTCTTGTTTAAAACTGGTATCATAACCGTCAACTTTTTGCTCACAATTACTCCTAGTATCTGGCACAAAGTCTGGTCTTCGGCAGGCTTTCGCGTCTGTGGCATTCTGCCTCATCTGCACTGAAGGAGATATATGTGCAGGGCTAGACAGTTCCCAAATCACGGGCGGGTTTGGGCGCACAAAGTCCCTGTCTGGCGATCGTCCCTAACTTCTTTTAAATTATTTTCTTCAACATCTTGACAGGTCTGTATATTTTTTGTATTATCAAATGTAATATGCTTTCAGAGAAGACAACCGGCAAACTGCCTTGGTGCACTCAACTATTAACAATTTGAGGAAAATCGTCTGTGAATTTAGACGCTGTACGCGAACAATTTGAACAAACAGCCTTTGATTATGACCAAGAATTTCTTCATGTGGTACCCGCCACGTGATTTATCAGTGGAATCAATCCCAAATCGAAAATCGAAAATCACTTATTGCCCCCGCATTTATCCGTGGGGTCGCCTCTAAAATCTAAAATCTAAAATCTAAAATCGATTGACGGCTTAATTCCTCGCCTCATTCCGCGCTATCGCGAGCAACACGATGTAATATTGCAGTTAATCCCTTCTGAAACGAATGGTAACATAAAAGTTCTGGATTTAGGCGCGGGAACTGGCATACTGTCGGCTCTGATTATGCAAGCATTGCCTCAAGCAAAAGTCCTCGCCTTTGACATGGCACAAAATATGCTGAAAATTTGCCAAACTAACTTGTCCGCTTTCCGAGAACGGCTGACCTTGCAGCAAGGAAATTTCGCCGAAGATGATTTCGGCAGCGGTTACGATGTGGTAGTTTCTGGGTTGGCAATCCACCACCTCGACAGCGCAGGTAAACAAGAGCTATTTCACAAACTTTTCCACTCCATGAATCCAGGGGGAATCTTGCTAATTCGAGATATTGCGACAGGTGCTACCCCAAAGCTGACTGAGCAATACGAACAGTTGTGGCGGCAGTACATGAAAGCTAACGGAGAAGACGATGCAGCCTGGTTTCAAAAATATCGAGAAGAAGATATTCCCTCCTCTGTGGAAGAGCAGACAAAGTGGCTTGCAGAAGCTGGTTTTGCCGACGCAGGATGTCACTGGCGCTATCTAAATTTTGCTGTTTTTGGCGGAGTTGTCCCCAGGTAGAAGGCCTTCGGCAAAATGCAGAGTTTTGGATAATTATCAAAAGATAAAACGCGTAAAAAACTGCACCCATAAAAGTTTTTGGTTCCCGGACGCCTCACCTAATTATGTAAGTGCTTAAGGCTGAACCTTACCGCTATAATTCGCGCGTGAGACCATTTTTTACGTCCGGGAATCATTTTCCCAAACCTGTAGAGGCGGGTTCACTCAAACGCCCTCTGGCAGTGCAAACAGATTCAACAAACCCGCCTCCCATCAACAAGATAACCCGTTATTGACATTTTGTAAAAGGTGATTTAAAAGCTCAATAAATAAAGTAAAACTATGAACGATTCTCGATTAGTAAAAATCAGCAGATATCTCAGCAAACACCTGCGTCACGCGCCCTCGCGCATCGGCATTGAACTCGCTCCCGGTGGCTGGGTTCCTGTTAGCGAACTCCTCGATGCGTGCCAAAAAAATAACTTTACCCTTCAGCTTGCAGAACTCAAAAAAGTAGTCGCGCAAAACGACAAGCAGCGCTTTTCATTTGACTCCACAGGCACTCTAATTCGTGCCAACCAAGGACACAGTGTAGAGGTTGACTTGCAGTTAGAACCCGCGGTTCCCCCGGATATTTTATATCACGGAACAGGTAGCACCGCCGTCGAGTCTATTCTCACTCAAGGAATTAGGAAAATGTCGCGGCATCATGTTCATTTGTCCGTGAATATCCCGACGGCGCGCCAAGTAGGTGCAAGACACGGCATCCCGGCCGTCTTTACTGTAGATGCCGCAGCAATGCAACGCGACGGTCATACATTTTACTGCTCGGAAAACAAAGTGTGGTTAGTAGATTTTGTGCCGCCAGCTTATCTCAAAATAACTTGATAATTTTCCTTCTTTTTGTAGAATGTGTGCCACAAAAAATGTAAAATAAGAGTAAGTAGGACTTTGGCAAAATGAGTGCGGAATATATGGGCGATCGCGAAAACAATTTTCATCAAAACAATTCTCAAAATAGAGGTCTGCTAGGCTCTGGTTGGCGACCTTTTTACCGTCAATTTGATTGGCAACACCTGGTACATTTAGCGTCTAGCGACCCCCAAGAACTAGCTCAAAAAACTTTAGGTGCAGCTAGCGATATTGCCGACGCAATGGGAAGACACCAATATACTTGGTGGGCCAATATTTTAAATGTATTTTCGGAAAATACTCGCTACGAAATTGATGAATTTTGGGATTACATTACTCCGCAGCCAGTTTACCCGGATTACCGCTACAAAGATGTTTTAGTTACCGAAACGCCTGTGGTGCAATTGGTCAGCCGCGCTAGCATTCCCATCGACTACGTTCTCAACAAACTCCAAGAAATTACTGTTTTCAAAGTTCTGGATTTGCTAGGGAAACCGGATGCAATTACCCAGTCTTTTATGGAGAGACATTTTTCTTATCCCCCGGAGCGGTTTGTTAGCTGGGAACGCTTGGAAGTTTTGGGTACTGTTTATGCTTCTTGGGATCGATTCGGCTGCTGGCTGCAAATTGACAGCTACGACAGGGGAAGACGCTGTTACACTCTGATTTGCCAAGATATGGCGCCGCTAGTTAGCAAGGCAACTTATAATTTAGCGGTGATTCTGGGCGGGTACAAAAGCCGCGTCGGACAGGTTCACAGCCAGTTCCCAATTCGCACGTTTTCTGCGGAGGTTCAAAGTTTTACTGATACAGTTCAGCAGGCAATTTTGGATCAAAATCAGTTGGCTGTTTTGGTTAGTGGCGAACCGGGAACAGGCAAAACTGCTTGGACGCAAGCGGTAGCCAAGGAAATTTTAGTGCCGCTGGGTTATGTGATTTTTATCTTAGACCACGATGCTGTGGAAAATTTTGTGCCACCGAGTTATTTGGAGCGGATTTGTATTATTATCAATGAGGCTGATAATTTGGCTCAAGATCGATCGACTGCAGAAGCACAACGCACTAACAAAACCGAACATATTTTGAGTTTGCTGGATGGCACTTTGTATCAAAGCGTTATCGACGAAAACGGCATTCAATTTCAGCAAAAACTCGTAGTTTTGATGACTTGTAACACGACGGAAAGATTAGATCCTGCAATGTTACGGAAAGGGAGAGTGGATTTTACCAGTGAATTTACGCACAAATTTGTTTGAGCGCTATCTTGGATTATCAAGCTATCTGGCGATCGCACTGGCTACACGATCTCATAGTCGGGGGACAAAACAGAGCACTCCAGTCCCCTCCGACTATTCCGGCGGCGCCGACGCGATCTATGCCTAATGGTCAAACAGCAGGCGGGCACTAGATTTGCTCTTAAATTGACACTAATGCCTATAGACATATCCCCATCAAAAATGATATCAATGATGGGTGATACCCTCTAAGGGTATCGTCCGAGAGAGCAAATCAGGGAAAAACAGCATTTTTGGTCTCAAACAGAATTTTTCAAACTTGACAGCTATGGAGGAAATCCCAAACCGTGCAAACTAAGCCAGTTCAGCAAAAAATTCAGGGACTGGGAAGGTACGTTGACGGGACTTTCCCGATCGCCCAACAACCCGCAGAGGCAACCGTGTCGGAGAGTAAAGACAGATTTCGGCGGTTTGTGGAGCGCTCCGCCGAGGCCGTGGCAATGGTAGATTGTGAAATGCGCTATCTGTCGGTTTCTCGTCGCTGGGAAACAGATTGCGGGTTGGGCGACGGCGAGGCCATCGGCCGATCTCATTGGGAACTGTTCCCGAATCTCCCGGAATATTGGGAGCAAAATGCCCAGGCTTGTTTGAGGGGAGTTTTGGAATACAGCGAGTTTGTGGCAGGGCGATCGATCGCATCTGTATCAGGAAAAATCGCAAGCGGCTGTGTTAGCGAGCCGGTAAGATGGGTATTTCAACCTTGGAAAAATAACGAAGGTGCGATCGGCGGTTTGATTTTGTTTGCATCTAAGGTAGGTGAGGCTTCCGCTCAAACCAATTGCTATAATAAATTTCAGTCCGAGGTCAAAAGTAAGCAGTTAGAAACAATACCGCAACTAACTCAAATTGCCCTCGAAAATGCTGCTGATACAATCTTTTTTAGTACCTCCGACGGTCAAATTTGCTACGCGAACAAAGCCGCTTGCCATCTTTTTGGCTACTCGGAATCGGAACTGCTAAACATGAGGGTTAGCGACATCGATTCGCGGTTGCCAGCATCGGATTGGCGAGAACACTGGGCTCTTCTCAAGCAACAAAACAACCTCACTTTTGAAACCAGTTACAAAACCAAAGACGGCGCCAGTTTTTCCGTCGAAGTTAAAGTCAATTATTTAGTATACGGCGGCTGCGAATACCGCTGCGCGATCGCCCGCGACATTTCCGCCCGCCTCGCAGCAGAATCAGCGCTCGTAGAGGCAAAAGAGCAACTTCAAGCAGTTTTGGACGCGGTGCCGGGATTAGTTTCTTGGGTAAGTTCCGATTTGCGTTATTTGGGAGTAAACCGACATTTAGCTAGCGCTTACAAAATGCCAGCCGAACTATTTTTCGGTCAAAAAGTAGGTTTTTTAGAGACAAGTCCCAAATTTAACGATTTAGTATACGATTTCTTTGCAAACCATAAAAAGAAAACATCTCAAGAAGTAACAGCGAGCATCAGAGGAGAAAATAAAACTTATCTAATAGTGGCTCAAAAATACCATAATAATACGGCGGCGGTATTTGTGGGATTGGATATTACAGACAGCAAACAGTCTCTTTTAGCTTTGCAAGAATCCGAAGAACGCCTGCGACAACAAGCGGCAAAATTAGAGCAGACGCTGTTAATTTTGCAGCAAACTCAAACTCAACTGATTCAAACAGAAAAGATGTCATCTCTGGGGCAGTTGGTAGCAGGAATAGCCCACGAAATTAACAATCCAGTTAGTTTTATTTCTGGCAATGTCAGCCACGCCACTGGCTACATTCAAGAACTGCTGCGAACGATCGAGCTTTACCAAAAGTATTATCCCCATCCCGTGCGGGAAATTCAAGATTTGATAGAAGAATTAGACTTAGACTTCATCAAAAAAGACTTGCCAAAACTGCTAAATTCCATGAAAGTCGGTTCGGAAAGGATTCGCGATGTCGTGCGATCGCTCCGCTTGTTCTCGCGTACCGACGAAGCCCAAATGAAGCCGGCTGATATCCACGAAGGTTTGGATAGCACTGTGCTGATTTTGCAAAATCGCCTGCAAGCTAAAGGGGGACGGCCAGGAATTTCTCTAGTTAAAGAGTACGGAGATTTGCCACGAGTTCACTGCTATGCGGGACACTTAAACCAAGTGTTCATGCACTTGTTGACAAATGCGATCGACGCTTTGGAAGAAGGGGGGAGAAATGCCGAAAAGTATGGTAAAATTCAAAATCAGTCTTACTTAGCTTCAGCCAAGTCGAAATCTGAAATATTCAATCCCGAAATTCGGATTCGGACTTCCGTGGTAGGGGAAAACGAAGTTGCGATCGCCATTAGTGACAACGGCCCTGGCATGACAGAAGAAGTCCTCGACTGCATCTTTGATCCTTTGTTTACCACTAAATGTTCAGACACGAGCACTGGTTTGGGTCTAGCAATCTCCCAGCATTTAGTAGTAGAAAAGCACGGCGGTAAGTTGCACTGTGTTTCGCGTCCGGGAGAGGGAACGGAGTTGATAATTAAAATTGCGATCGGCAACGATTAATTGGCTATTTACAAATAGGAAATAAGATGGTAATTGAGTGGCTAAAATTTAAAGTACCTCAAGAAAAGTGGGAGCAGTTTATTCAACGAGATCAGGAAGTTTGGACGGCGGGACTAAAAAGTTGGGACGGTTTTTTAGGCAAAGAAATTTGGGTAGATCCGGTGGAAAATGAGGTGGTGATGTTGATTCGCTGGGAAACTAGGGAGAAGTGGAAGTCGGTTCCGCAAAGCACAATAGATGAGTTGGATGCCCAAATGGGCGATTTGCACATTGCGATCGCCGAAAGTCGCGAATATCAAGTTCGCAAGTTTTTACATTAGTTAGTCACCAGTCAGTTGAGCGTGGTAATTTTTGAAAGATTAATCATGCGTTTTACCTTGATTGTACCGCAGACATCGATTTGGTATTTGGTGTGAAGGGCGATCGAGCTGGGTACAATCATCGCAGTGTTTGGTATCTGGTGTTAGGGGCGATCGCACCACCCCTTGCTTTCCACCTATGCAACCACAGATAACCTGGAAACTTTCGGATCTGATTTGTTGTGCTCTATGCGCTACCTAAACAGTGACAGACTTGGCAATTTTTGCCAGCAATCGCAACGCTTCATTGACAGAAGCTGAGTCTCGAAATATTTCTGCTACGTCTGGATCGAGAATCACAACATTACTTGATTTCATATAGGCTTCATAGTATTTGCCACGGACACCACCTGAAAAATCGTATTCAGGTCTCATCTCGTCATTAATTGTTACTTCAGGTTCCTGACTCATAGCTTTTTCTCTCTTGTCGGGTGGCTAAACGGGCGCTGATTAAACGCACTTCACCTTGTCGTTCTGTATGGGACACAACAAAAAGGCGCTGTAAATTTGATTGACCGATCGTTAAAAGACGGAACTCACCTACAGAGTGGTTAGGGTCAGAAATTGTAATAGCCAGTGGATCTCCGAAGACAGTGACAGCTTCTTCAAAAGACACACCATGCTTTTTGGCATTACTAATCGCTTTGTTTGAGTCCCACTGAAACTTCATAGATCTATTGTACTCTCAAGCAGAAGAGGGAGGTTGGCAATTGCCTAGCTTACTTCTGTATTTTACTATTTAGGGCAAAATGGCGAAAATCAAAAATGTCAATGTGACTGACTTCTAGGAACTCATAGACTCTGAGGAATGTTGAACTGCTGCTGTAGCGCTGTCATGGCTTTCTCGACTGGGATTCCTTCACCTCGATCGAAGCTTTCGAGTCCTTTGCGAATGCCGATGATAGCTTCGAGGTAGTCGATTCGTTCTAGCAGTTGTTCGTAGGTATTAAGTTGGGGGTTTGGAGTGGATTTTAGCGATCGTACCAAACTGAGAAGATCCGCAAGCAGTTCGTCAGGGGTGCTATCTATTTCTTGGATGAGGAGTTCTTTGATGGTCATCGCGGCATCTCACGAGGATTGATACTTTGATTGTAACGGCGATCGCTATGAGTTTTGATGGGCGATCGATCTTGGTAGAATCATCGCAGTGTTGGGTATTTGGTGTGAAGGGCGATCTGGCTCCCTTGGACAAGCCTTGAAAGAGCGCGATCGCACGCTACGCAATCTGCCGATCGCTCTGCGGGCAATGATTTTGAGATATACTTGTACATAAATATAGGAGGTAAACTTTACACTTTGAGTTTAGATCGGAGTAGTTTAGATGAAATTCGAGAAGATATCGCTAAAATTGCCAGTCGCTATGGGGTTTTTCAGTGTGTTGAATGTAGTCAGGCTATCAAAGAGTTCTTGACGGTCAGAAACCTACATGGTAAGCAGATTAAACTGGATTTAGAAAGGCAAGACCTACCTTGGTCAGTGATTTATGATTTACGACGACAGCAGCAAATTGCTACTAATGGCTACCATCAAGGGATATCAATTACCATCGACGAACAGGAAATTGTTTTTGATAATATAGATTGTAGTGGTGTGACTCGGCAGGAATGGCTGCAAAATTTAACATCTCCTACTCTGGAACTGGGCATGGGAAGCTTTAAGATTATAGAAGAGGAGTTTTGAACTGCAAAATTTGCAGTTATTTTAAAAATATTGAGGTAAAAAATGCACGATTTATATACCCTGATTGAGAAAATAAAGAAAGCTCCTTCAATGTACTTGGGACGACATTCAATTATTTGTCTTCAGGCTTTTTTATCGGGTTACAGCGTCGCTAAATATGAGTTGGGAGAACAGCCAACGAAACAAGATAGCGATTTTAGGGAGTTTCCTGAGTGGATACGAAAAAGATTCAACGTGCAGACTAGCCAATCTTGGGCTAATGTCATTCTGTTTTATTCTGAGGATGAAAGCAAAGCACTTGATAAGTTTTTTGAGCTGTTATGTGAGTTTATGGATCGTCATGCTTCGGCTGATACTTTAAGCGAAGGCGGATTAGATATAGAGGAAAAAGCGCAAGTTCTTAGGAGTTGATAGAAAGGGCGATCGCTCTTTCATTTTAGGCTATCGATCGTCAGAAACAAGAAAGGGCGATCGATCTTGATGGGCGAAGGGCGATCGCTCTTGGTAAAATCATTGCAGTGTTTGGTATTTGGTGTGAGGGGCGATCGCTCTTTCATTTTAGGCGATCGGTCATCTGAAACAAGAAAGGGCGATCGCTGTTTGTTTTGATGGGGCGAGATCCTTCCTCCTTACTCTGGCGATGTTAAGATCCAGGATTCCAACTCAAATGGCTGAACTGCTTGAATCCGTTGGAAGTCTCGATCGGCCGTCACTAGGGTGAGTTGATGCTGGATTGCAACGGCGGCAATCCACAGGTCATTTTCGCCGATGCCCAATTGAGTCATGTTGGTTCTACGGCGTTGGGCTTTGTCTTTTGGGGCGTAGCGATCGAAAACTGCCGCTTTAAGATTGCCGTAAATTTCGGCGGTGGTTTCGTCGATGGGGTAGATGTATAGCCCAAGCAGGAAGCGTTGAACTAGGGCAAGATTTACCTGTCGTTGTTGCGATCGCGCCGCCATGTCAATCAGTTCACCCTTGACGATGGTGCAGGTGGCGATCGGCTCATCCCCAAGGTTAGCGAGGCGATCGAGTATTTGAGTGTTGCCTAGTAGGGCATAACTACAATGGTTGGTGTCGAGAAGAAACATTATTCAAAGGGATTGGGGCTGTAGTCAAATTCGGTTTCGCCGCGTGAGTTTTGGACGGCTTCTAGACATTCTTGGAAGTCGTCACCTGACCAAGTGCCGATTGTCTTGAGGTGAGCGAGGAAGGATTTAGCAGATGCAATCGAAGGTTTGGTGGAGAGAGATGTCACGAAGGTGAGGGCTTCAGCAAGCCTTGTGCTGGGCAAAGCTTCGATTGCTTGGAGGAGTTGTTCTTTGATGGTCATAATGGTGTGCGGGGGTTCTTGACTTATGGGCGATCGCTCTTTCATTTTAGGCGATCGCTCATCTGAAAAAACAAAGGGCGATGTTATGGGATGTTATTTTCTTTAACTTCTGCGATCGGATCAACAATAGCTACCAAAGCAACAGGAATCGGCACGAAATAACTTGACTCTTCATCTAAGAAATCATCGCCACCCATGCTGAAAGAATCTTGAACCCATTGAGAGATATCCCGCCCTGCTGATTTTGCCATATCGATTTCTTCGGGTGATAGAGAGACTACACCTTGAACAATTTGCGCCTCCAAGAAAGTAATCATGTCATGTACTTCAATAGCAGAAGCACCATCGGGATTGACTGGCTGACTAAAATCAGTTGTAAAAATGTAGTATGTCAAGTATTTAGCTGAGTCTGATGATTTGTTTTTCTCCAATTCTCGTAATGGATGGGTTGCAAACAGCAAGTAAGAGCAGCCTTTAATATCTGGAAAATGTTCGCACAACTTTTGTGCAGAAACCGCCATAAAATCCGCTTGTCTTTGTCTAGCAAGAGACTGGGTTAAGGCTCCAATTGGATCAATGTCAAAAAAAGGTTGATGTTGTTGTTTTGTATCTCCCTCACTTTTTTTCTGGTTCCAAGGCAGCAACCCTGCTAATCGATCGGGAGTTTTTTCTTGGCTAAAAAGAGCAAATTCTGGGTCAAAGTTAAATTTTCTATCTTTTTTGTTTTTCTGCTTGATTACGAGAACTTCAGAAACTGCTGACTCCATCTCTGTTTTCTCTTCTCCAAAAACAGGACGTTGCCATTCTTTGGATTCAAAAACTAATTTATGCTTGTAAGTATCGTATTGAGTAACTTCCAAATTATGCCAATTTTTGAGGCGTTTAAGTAGCTTATCGCGATCGAGAACCTCAATGGGTTTTAGCTGTTCATTTAACTTACGAAGCTCTGTCTCCATGAGATCACTGCTTTCCTTTGCTACTTGTAGAATTTTGTCTACAGTTTGTCCATCACCACTGTCATCTTCAATAGCACTTGCAATTTTGCCCTCTTGCTTATTATCAAGCTGTCCCAAAATTTTCAATTGCATACGCGGATCTGTAACTCCTGCTGTTTCGAGACGCTTTAGTAAGGCTGTATCTCTTTTTTCGGCTAATGTACCTTCTAAAATGAGATAATAGGCAGTGACATCAGAAATTTGACCTAATCGAGCAACCCTGCCATTACGTTGCATTAAAACAGCAGGATCGGGACTGAGATCCCAATGCACAACTTTATTGGCTACTTGAAAATCTAATCCTTCGTCCGCCGCAGAAGTTGCGACAAGGATGCGGTAATTTTTGTTGCGATCGTAAAAATCCTTAACTACATTCTTTCGATCATCAGCACTCATCTCCCCAGTAAGAGCCCGACTTTGTTTAGGAAAAGTTGCGGTAATAATGGCAGTAGTTTGTAATACCTCAGTAAAAACGAGAAAACGAGAATCGGGATGTGCTTCTAGCATAGCTCTTAGCCAGTTTAGCTTGGCATTTTCAACACTTCTACCTGATGCCAACAAGTCTAAGGCTAATTTTGTCAGTTCTAATATTTCCTCTATCGTTGCTTCTAAATCTGTATCATCGTCATCATCTCGATCATTTTTTTGTTTTGCGTTCTCCAGTAGTTTTTTCTGAAAGTCACGAATAGCAGGTATATTGCCATCCTTCAAGTGGGCAGAGTCAAATGAAAAATTACTGTCAGAAGGAAATATAACCTTTTTGGCGTATCCTGTAACGGTATCCCTCTCAGTATCAAATTTCGCTAGGTGTTTGGAAATCTCGCGAATTAATTTCCTTAAATCTTGAGTATCAGCGAAGTTATCTGTCTTATACTTGTGCTCATTTTGCCATTTTGGATGATGGCGGACACACCAACGAAATAGCCAACAAGCACCTGCAAGGGAACTACTGGTTAAACGTGTTTCAAGATGTGCAGTAGCAAACCCTCCAAAACTACCCCTATGATCTCGATAAATACGCTGTACTGTCCTTTTGATTTTTTCTAGCGTTGACAGATACTCTTCATCAGTTTTTTCGAGACTTGGCTCACCTTCGCGGTGGGGACGAACTATCATTAATTTCGGAAATAATCTTTGGTCAGACCAATTACGAATCTCATCCTGTTGCCGCCAAATGACTGCTACGGGTGAATCATCTTTTGATATTGCCGCTCGAAGTTCTTTG
>Ga0075157_10001317_pt1 | contig 15729 bp, 18 predicted proteins | sample JI81BgreenDNA_FD_70967 | JGI IMG/M metagenome (GOLD analysis project Ga0075157, IMG submission 70967) | Wastewater effluent complex algal communities from Wisconsin, to seasonally profile nutrient transformation and Carbon sequestration -... | ecosystem: Engineered > WWTP > Effluent > Algae...
CAGGCGTACTCCGAGGCCTCATCTCCGATAAGCACCCAGGGACTCAGCTTTTCCCCGGGCTTTGCGAAGTTGTATCGCGCTGCCGCCATGCTCGCGGCGTCCGTGAGCAAGAGTGCGCCGATGCAAGACGCGACGATTGGATCGCTCAGGCTATCGAGTGCGACGTAGAGCACTTGGTTCTGTTGGATCACTCGCTCCAGATTGGTGATCCGTCGCGTGTCCTTCGGATCGTCGTAGTCCGGCGAGAGGAGGCCCTTCAGGGGCCCGGCCGTCAGCTGAGCGAGCACCGGCATCAGCGACACGAGCATCTTCTGAGCATGCTCACGGTCGTGCTGGCTCGCGGAGATCAGGCCTTCGACGACGTTGTCGGTGGGGTAGCCCTGCCCCTTCACCCGATCCTTGTAGAACTGGATGAGGACTTTCAGGTCCCGGTCTCCACCGCCGCCACCGCCCGGTCCCTTGGCCGGCGCGAGCTCGTTGCGGAACACCTGAAGTTCATTGCGCCAGGTGTCCCCCATCACGCGACCAATGTGGGTCTCGATGCAGCGACGGGTCAGCCCGTCGAAGCCTGTCTCGAGCAGGGAGCGCATCGAGTCGATGGATGGCTTTTCGTCGAGCATGAGCAGCGCGGCCGCCAGCTGCATCATCGCCATCTGGCCGAAGTTCACGAACGGATCGGACGTGGCGCCACGCTGGACGAGAGTCGCCAATCGCGTCGCCACTTCAGATGCGCGAACGAAGTTCTTCAGCAGGTCGAGGCGAACCGACCGCTCCGGGTGGGCCGGATGGAAGTAGCAGTACTGGTCGGCGCGGCCGAACGTGCGGCATGCGGCCTCGATCGCATGCTGAAGGCCCGCGTCGGACTTCGGATCGAGAACGATCACGGGCAGTCCCCGCGCGATCATCTGCGTGATCACCGTGTCCAGCATCCGAGTTTTGCCGGAACCCGTCGTGCCGAGGATGAAGGTCATGCCGCCGGCGTGGTCGAAGGGCAGCAACACCTCGCGCTCGCGATCGACGCCGAGCCCGTGGATCCAGCGCTGTCCCTTGATGTCGGTGTCCCGCGGGTAGAGACGCTCTGGATCGTGGCGCTTGAGGGTGTGCACCACCTGGGCTTCTTCGCGTGACCACGGGAACCCGTAGCCCAAGAAGATCTTGTCGGGGTGGCGTTCGATGATGTTGGCCAGCGCTTTGCGCGGCATGAACGTCAGGGGGACGCCGTCCATGTGCTCCTGACGCTTCTCGATGCGCGCGGCCTGCAGCGTTCGACGAATGAACATGCCGACGCTGAGCACAGCGATCCCCGCAAAGATGCCCGAGGGCAAGGGCGACATGACCTCGCACAACCCCATCGCGATGGCCGAGGCGCCCCATGCCCCAGCGGCATAGGACTCGTAGGCCGGACGGAACGGGTCCTCGAAGTTCATCAAGCTCATGGGTGGGCCCACTCCGGGGGCACGTAGCTCTCGAGGATCACGAAGCCGTTCGGCGTGCGCGAAAAGCTGAAGTCGTTGGCCGGACGGCCGGGCGCCTCGGCGAGCGCATTGGGCTCGCTGACCACCGCCTTGCAGATGACGGACTGGCTCACGCCATATCGGCGTGCGAAGGCGATGAGCTGGCGCTTGGCTTCCGCCGGATCGAATGCCCGGGGGCCGTCGAGACCGGCAGCACGTGCCTGTCGAGCGAGGAACCGGTGGATGTAGCCGCGAACGATCGCCGCCTGGGCATCGTCGAGATGCCGCGCTTGCGACGACGCAACGGTCGACAACGGCGGGACCCCAGCGGGCGTTTCGTCGTCCGGTTCGAAGGACGCCGGTTTGGCGTCCGGGTCGGGCACGAGCCCCGCGAGCGCGATCGGCTGCTCCGAGGGTGGCTCAATCGGCGCGGCCGCCGGGGCGCTCACGATGTGTTCGGCGGCCGGCACCGAGTCATCCGCCAGGCGGATGTCCGAGGCGGCCGGATCCCATGCGGGCTCAATGCGCTCCGCGCGGCTGGCGCTGACGCTGAGCTGAGGCAGGCCCGCGCTGATCACCGCGGGCTCGCCGCTCTCCGGGAAAACGCCCGGATAGAGATCGGCGAGGGCGGCAAACGCCTTGGCCGGTGCACCGGACAGCAGCACGGCCGGCAGCCGTTCCCCCTGCTCGAAGCGGTACTGCTTCTTCGCGTTCGCAGCGACGGGATCCATCCAGCCAGCCTTGATCCAGTGCGCGTCGTGGCTCTGAGCCGCCACCAGGCCGGCCGCAAACGGCAGCGGGTGGGCAATGACGAGGCGACCGTCGTCGAGCAGCTCGAAGTGGCGCTGGTAGCGGATTCGACCGGCGAGGACCAGGTTGAGCGCGGCGTCGAAATACAGGCCCGGGGCCCCCTCGGCGATCAAGGCGCGCCGGTGCTCCTCAAGGAGGCGAACCTTCTCTGCACTGGCCTCCGGCACGGGGGCTGCCTCGGGCTCCTGGCGGATCTCCGCGGGTTTGGACGTGCTGGCCTCAGGTAGCGGCAACGACGCTTCTTGAGGCATCGGTACGCTGGCCGAGGCCTCCGCGGGCGGTTCATCGGCGAAGCTCAGCGATGCCTGCTCCACCGGCGGCGCCAGCTCCACCTTGGCCTTGCCGCGGCGCTTGGGTGCCGGCGCGGTGTCGGCGTCGGCCGGTGTCGGGATCGCGTCACCGATCTTCTCGATCCGGAATGGGGTCACGTGGTCGACGGTCGTTCCCTCCAGCACCCCTTCATGTCGGGTGAGGAGAACCACCCGGCGCGCGGGCTGGCCGCTTCCAGGCACGACCATGTTGAACAAGGGCGCCGCCAGCGGCTCACCACCCGTCGGGACCTCGAAGAAGCCTGCGTCGCCCAGCGCCCTCGCGAAGTCGGCGCGCTCATGGGGGAATGCGCGATCGCCCTGCAGGCGCAGATCCGCGGCGATCACGGTCATGACGTCCGGGAAGTACGCCGCGAGGCGCTCGCCGTTCCAGTGCAGAGGGCCCTCGAGCCCGACGCGCCACGCGCCGGACTCGAGGCGTCGGCGCAGCACATGGGTCACGCGCACCTGCAGCGAGCTGGGGTGGTTGGTCTGCAGATAGAGCGGCTTCGCACGCCGCGTGGACTCGTAGGCATCAACGCTGGCCCGATCGGCGCCGCCGGCGACGGCGCCCATGGCTCCCGGCAACTCCCCTTTCGAGCCCAAGACGTTGCGCAGTGTGGACCAGATGTCGTCGGTGTCGTCCTCGGCGAGAAAAGCGCGGGTCTCGGGGCCAAGCACCTCGCGGGCCAGTTCGACCGCTGCGCTTTGGTGTCGGGTCCCACGCGGCACCTGCTCCCAGTAGAAGTAGTAGCAAGGCAGCTGATGCGCCTGAAGCCATTCCCAGAGCGATCCCCGGGCCGGCTGCCACGTGCGCTGGCCATCGGGGTCCGTGACCCGGAGATCCACGAGGGGCTTGCCCAGGTCGTGCAGGAGCCCGGCGAACATCGTCGCGACCTGCCACCGGCGCTGGTAGTGCACCTGCTTCGAGGGCGTCAGGTGGGAAGCAAGTTTCCGCCCGTCCGCCCCGCGGGCCGCGTACATGGCCACCTCGAGGCTATGGCGCAGGCCGCCACCGATCTCGGCGTGATGATGCGACTCCGATGCCGGCAACAGGTGCCACCACTCGGCGAAGCGCAGCAGCGGCGGCCGCACCAGACGATCGAAGTCCGGAAGGGTCAGGGGCAAGCTGTCCCGAATCGTTCCGATCAGCGCTGCGTGCTCCTCGAGCAGCTCCGCGGGTGCGATGGCTCTGACCGCCGGCGGCGCAGCGGGGTAACGGCTCGCACCAGGCCGGACGGGGTACGCCAGGTACCGACGCTGCTCGGGATCGAGCTGAAGGGAAACCCCCGCGTCGACGGCGGTTTCGACAGGCACGGCGTGGAGACCCGTGGCCACGGGGCCTTGCGGACGGGACATCCCCGCCGGCGCAGGCGGCGATTGGAAGGCGGCACGGAGTCGGGACAGGGCGTCGCGGAGCATGACGCCAGTGTTCTTCAGGCGAGGAGTCCACCCGGGGGGAAAGGATGGGGAAAAGTGGGTGGGTTCTTAGCCCGCGGGGGCGTTGCGAGCTCGAGCTCGGTGCCGGCTCGGAGCGCCCACTACTGCCCTTCGTTCCCGAGCGTCCCGGCCGACCTTTCCCCCTTCAAGAATCGCAACATGCACCAAAGGTTGCTGGCTCTTCCTGCCCGGCGCAGACCTCGAGGCCATCGATCACGTCGGAGTCTTTCCCCGAAGGCGTCCGACGCTCTTCCGGAATGGCGGGGCGCCGCCTGGAAGACATGATCTCCCCGCTGGCTAGACGGGTCGGAACCATTGCCTAGAAAAAGCCCGCCTAGAGAACGACTCGCACCCCGCTCGGGTAGGGAAATGCAACCCGCAGCAACTTATGGTCGCGGCATGGCGAGTCATGTCAGCACGCGGTCCGCAAACGTCCCCGAAGGCCATTCCGCGGAATCGAGGCAATTGTGCATCGCAGCCAGTTCGATGGCGCACCTGACTGCCTCCCCGGCGGCCGCATCACCACCTCCAAACATCGCGTTACCCGTGCGCCACAGAGTCTCGAAATGCTACGCCCTCCAAGCGCCTCGCTTTAGGCGGAGAGATCCGCCGGAACCTGTCTTCCGTTCGAGGATGCGCATGCCACGGAGGCCATCTCTCGAGGCGGGCACGCCAGCAGCGCTTAGGAAATCGCTCACACACTCACCCGTCTTGCTCAGGAGAACGAAATGAAACGTTTGTGTTCGACGCTACTCCCGCTGTTGCTCGCCGTATGTGGTGGTGCACATGCTACCGAACCTTCTCTCTTCGCATCGATACGGTCCAACGACGTACAAGCCTTAACTACGCTGATTCAGGAAGACCCTGCGTCAACTTCGGAGCGCTCGGATCAAGGCGTGTCGCCGCTCCTTTTCGCTGCGTACAACGAACGTCCGGAGATGGTCTCCATACTCCTGAAACACACACGTGACCTCAGCTTCTTCGAGGCTTGCGTTGTCGGCGACCTTCCTGCTGTCCGTCGCTACATTGCGCGCGGTACGGACATCGATCAGCACGCTCCGGATGGATTCACGCCGCTTGGTCTTGCAATCTTCTTTCGGCAGCCCGCTGTAGCCCGACTTCTCATTGACGCCGGTGCAGATGTCGATGCGAAGGCAAGTAACACCTTGCAGGTAGCACCGATTCATGCCGCCGTCGCACGATCGGACTTCGCAACTCTGCAACTCCTTCTCGAAGCCGGTGCTGACCCGAATTTGACGCAGCAGCGCTTGATGCGTCCGATTCATGAGGCGTCCGCTGCCGGCAGCCTGCCGATCGTGGCCATGCTTCTGTTCTATGGCGCGGACGCAATGGCCCGAAATGAAGAAGGCAAGCTCGCAAGTGACTTTGCCTACCAAGCTGGACACGAGTCGCTTGGTGATCGCCTCGCCATGCTCGCAGGCCATCCGGAACGATGACCACAATCGTTAAGAGCCTTCAGCCTCCGCAGCAACACTCATCACGACACCCCAAAGGACGCAAACGTCATGTACGCAAGCCTACTAATTGGCGTAATTGTTGGCCTGGCAACCGGACTCTGGATGTGGACTGAGTTTGCGCTAGGGCTTCACACAGCGAGTACGGACATTGGTCGCTTTACCGGCTTTCTCTCGATCGTCTTTCCAATTGCTGGACTAGTGATGTCGCTTCGCCGATCGCGCGCTCGCGACGGACAGCTGACGTTTCGCTCTGGCGTGCCACACGTTTTGGCCGTTTGCGTTGGCGCGGCGGCGGCTAGCGTGCCGATGAGTACGATCTACATCATGTGGCTCAACTCCAGTTGGCTTAGCAAAGTCGGGATGACCGCCGGCGAATTCGTAGCTCAAGGCGCGGTGGCTGCACTTGTAGGAGGGGTCTTTGTTGGCATGATTGTGCTTGCCTTCTTGCGCACTCGGCCCAGCAAGGTCGCAATGCCATGACACCGCGTCGCCCACCCCAATTGAAGACACCAAGCGAAGGAGCTTCGCAGTCGCTGTTCTCGGCACTGCGCCATCTGCTTACTTCGTCAACTAGTGGGCTGGCGGTCGTACGTGATGAGCCGATGCACTTCTATGCGAATTGCGATCGGCCTGACGACAAGGGACGGCATCCTTTCTTTGGCGCAGTGAAAGTTTCGAACAAGAAACATCTTTTTCACTTCATGCCCGTCTACGACTTCCCCGAGCTTCTCGATGACATCAGCCCTGCATTACGAAAGCGCATGCAAGGTAAGTCGTGCTTCAACTTCGAAACGCTGGACCGAGCATTGCTTCCGGAACTGGAACGTCTCGTCAAACGGGGTGTGGTCCGCTACAAATCCGCCGGAAAGCTGTAGCCTTGAGGCGCCCGCCTGGGACTCAATCTTTCTTGTCGGCACCACTCTGCGCGCCACCTATCTTGGTGGATCGCGAACGCGAATAGCGGTCTGCGGAGTACAGCTCCGACCACGCCGCCGTCTTGGTTGGCGCAAGCCCATGTGAACGAAGGCAAGCCATGATCTCGCTCTCTTTGATTGGCACCACCTTGCCTTTCTTCCTAAGCACCCAGAGGTGTGAATCCTTAGGGAGCTTCCGCGCCACGCCATCGAGCATCTGAAGGTCATCACGCGACACCACGGTGATGAACACCAGATTGGCGTTCTCTAGGTCGACCATAGCCGTGGCCGTCGGCGTCAATGCGTCCATGACTACAGGAGAGTTGTCCACGACATGGACAGGTACACCACTGCCAAGTCCCAGCTTCTTCTCAAGCGCTGGTGGATTCGCGATGCTATCGAGCCACTTCCGCCCCTCTCTCGAGCCAAGCGAAAGGAATAGCAGGCCATGCGGCGATTCCGCTTTGAGTGCCTCACCCTCCATTCGGACGAGCGACAGGTCTGCGAGGCGTAGGTTCGCGTTGAACGCGCCGCGAATTCGAATCTCGTTCGCTTCGAGGTGCGCAATCACTTCCCCCGATTCTCCGCCCAGCTGGCCTTGACAGAGCGCCTCACGTCCCACCGACCTTCTCCACGAATGAGTGTTCCAGGTCGTCGAGATAGGTCTCCATCGTCCGGGTGTGCCCGAATATGTAGTGGCTCAATGCTCGAAACATAGGCGAATAAACGACGCCTTCTTCGCGGATTGTAACTACGGTCCCATGGTCTCCAATGGGTTCGAGAGCAATCAGCCAACGCCCGCCGAACGGCAGATCGCGCGAAACGATGCGGCTCTCGACACGCCACTCGCCCTCTAAGTCCTGAACTTCGTAGGCGATCGCGTCACCACCGGAGTACTCGATGTAGCGTGTTCTCCCTGGTTCGTTCACCAGCACGTCGATCCGCGTCACGTCGCGCCGCCACTGCGGCTGCTCCTGCACGCGGAGCACCCGCTCAGTCACATGCGCGACAGTGGCGCGCACTTCCCGCGAGCGTTCGGCAACGTGCTCTTCGGGCAGCGCAAGGCCGGCGACGTAAACGCATGCGCCTGTGAGGACCACGACGCCAGTACCCCAAGAGACACTCGACCAGAAATTCATGCAGCCCCCCCTGACCTTTGCTTTCCGATTGCGCCTACGGAAATGGCTTTAAGCCCGGCGCTGCTGCCCGAGGCTCCTGCCGCTGGTGCTCAGATTGACCGTAGGGCTAGGCATCTGTTTGATCACTAGCAACCCGGATAACCTGGAATGTCTTGGCCTAGTGTGATGTCTCGTCGGGCTTGCCAGACCCCCGAGACCAACTTCGGGGAACTCAGTCCGCTGCCACCGCGACGGTTTGCGATCTCTCGTCGCTTTGCTTCGGTTAGGCGAGGATCATCCGCGAAGGTCACATCCTCGAGGTAGTAGGTGGCGCAGCCGGACTCGAGCACATGGAGATGAATGTGCGCAGGTAGGTCACTGTTGGGGTATCCCCCCGGCCGCACGGTCGTGAACTCATACCGCCCCTCTTGGTCAGTTTGGACCCAGCCTCTGTAGCGGCCGTGCCGCCGACCGGCCCGACTCTGGGCCGCCTCATCTGGCTCGTATAGTCCTGCTGAGTTGGTCTGGTACCCGTAGACAATCACGCCACTCTTTGGGCGCCCGTCGGGACCAATGACGACTCCGAATAGGAGCATTGGTTGACCGCTCGATCCCTCAGGTGAGATACGCCCAGTTCGAACCGGTACAGCGCTTCGGGAGTCGAAGATTGCTTCACACCCCTCACATGGACCACCAACTACAGGCTCAGCCGGCCGCGTGGAAGCGGGAGCAAGGGCGACGATAGGCACAAGAGCGCAAAGCGCTCGCAACATCTGTTCTACGAAGCCCAAGGGATGGTTGTGGTGGAGAGCTCTCACGTCTGACCGTCTGCGATGGCGGGCACCACGCTACACATCAAGCCGAGCGGGCGGCCTTCGTTGTCCTTGATGAAGGCCATCCATTCCTCCGTCCCGTCGGAATGCTTGTGAATCATGTGCGGCGCGTTCACAAACTCAATCCCGCGTTCCTTAAGCGCCTTGGCGGCGGAGTGGATGTCAGAAACACGAAAGTAGATGATGGAGTTTGCGTCACCATCCCCCTCCGACAGGAATAAGCGTAGGCCGCCGCAGTCGAAGAAGGCAATGTTCCCGAAGGAATACAAGAAAGGAAGGCCGAGTACCTCGCCATACCAACGCTTGGCGTCCTCGATGTTGGACACGCTTCGTGACACCTGTCCGATAGGGCCGAGTTGAACGGTCATGTGTTGCGACACCCTTCTCTGTGGCAACGCGCTGGATCTGGCTATACCAGACCACTGCATGAGTGCCTTTCTGTTGCTGAGTCCCAGCTTCTGGAGCGCGTTGGCGACGTGGTACTTCACGGCGTCTACGCTAACGCCTTGCCGTCGGGCAATGTCCGGGTTGCTGAGTCCATGGCGCACAGCCTCCACCACTCGCCACTCTGCAGGAGTGAGAAGATCGGGGAACGGTGGACGGCCTCGTGCGTGCGTCATCGGGTACACCTTACTCAGCGAGGAACCGATTTACCCTACCCGACGCAGAGCAGATCTCCACTGGGCCCCGGCTCGCCTTAGCGCGATCTACTCTTTTTGGTCTCGGTTTCCAGCAAGGACCGGATGGTCATTCTGGGGCCGCACAACAGGCGAGGCCGCGTGATTGGTTGGTCGTGCAAAACGGCTGCGGAACAGATTGACTACGAATACTTATGGATAGAGATCAACTTAATCTGGCGCTCGAAGCTCGTCGGGCTTGCGTGGTGCACTTCTCTCACCATGCAAACATGCGTGACGGCGGCACGTTTCCGCGCGACCTACTGGATGCGATCGCCAACAGAACATCATGGCCCTTGTCCTGCTGTGTGCTCTGGCCGGGCCATCAAATGGACCTACCAGGGTCAGTTGGGGTTATTTTCGCGCCCACACCCGACAACGTTCTCTCCGTCTGTTCCGACGACGCCGGATCGTTCTTGCAATCAGATGGAACGGACGCCTCGGCAGGACGACCTCTGACCGCCGAGTCGTTCGAGGAGACGTTTAACCCACGCATCAACAGCTACAACGAATGGCGCGTAATTGGGGCGGCCGTGGTGGGCATCTTCGTTTCCGACCCTCAATCAATCCACGTAAAGCAGAGATTCCCGCCGCGCCCTCCTCATCTTCCCGATGAGGTCATTTCCTCCGCACCTGTACCGCTCGAATACATCTTCCAATCATTTCCTTCCCTTGAGCTTTACACGCTCAGCTCTCAAGGGTTAGTTCCAATACAACGCAACCAAAGCTAGAGCCGCCACGGATGGACTGGTAGCAGTCGGCGCAAATGGCGCAACACGCTTCTGCGGCGACTCTGCCCTCATGCGATCGCTCCATTAGCGGGTGGCGCAGGAGGCCACCATGCGCTCGAGCCGAGCAAAGACGCACGAAAGCGGCGGTGCCAACACACGGCAGACAGTCGCGAATAACCCCGGGAGCACAGCGAACACGAACGCCATGAGTCCATTGAGTGCATACGCGCCGTGATCAACACCGAGATGCGGGAACATGGCAAAAACCAAAGCAAGAGCGATAAGGGGAACTGCAACATAGTAGGCCGAGATCGCGGTTGCTGTGGAGTCACGCAGTGGAATGGGAAGACCCCACTTCTTCAGAAGCAAAATCATCCCAACGACTGCGCTAATCGCGGACGCCACCCAAAAAGCGACCTGCCCACTGGTCAATGCCTGATACACATCGAAAGCGACGCAGAACAGCGTCGCCATGACCAAGGTAGAGTTGAAAACGGACGCAGGGTGAACTTCCTTGTTGAGCAACTCCAGAAGACGGAGCAGCCAATCAAGAATCTTCCTTCGACATGTCGCTCCGACGTCTCCGATTGCTCCAAGCATTACCCGCCTCCGGCTTGCTCCGCTCCGTCGAAAACTCTGTGTCTAGCCCACAAAGAAAGAGCCCCCGGATCACTTCCGGGGGCTCGCTCGCTGTCTTTACGACTTCTTCGTTCGCGCCTGCCGAGCCATGCCGCGCTCGATAGCCTTCGTACCCGTGCCTTCAAACCGCACGGAGTGGAGCGGCGCCTTGATGCGTTTCGGCGTCGGGCGATCGGGCGCGTAGCTGCGAATCAGGCTGGGCCCCTCAACACGGGTGGGATCCACCTTCAACGCGTCGATGAGCTTGCCGAACAAGCTGCGCTGGGCGGGCTTAGCCATGGGCTTGCTCCGCGTCTTCGGTTTCTGTGTCGACGACATCGGCAGTCTCCGTTTGCTCGTCCTCGTCGCCGTCGAAGTCAGGGAGGTCCTTGAATTCGATCAGCGCGACGAGGTCACCAGCCACGAGCATACCGGAGGTGCCCTCGGTGAGCGTCAGGACGCCGTCGACCAGATCGTAAGTCTGGTCGAAGTAGACGTCCTTCGTGACGCCGCTCAGGGTCGCCGCAGCGTTCACGCCGAAGCGCCCGTAGACGACCGAACCGTCCTTCAGTGTCACCCGGCACAGGGCCGCGCGATCCCGATGGGCGAGAAAGCCGGCCGACCACGCCGACGGGTGGGTCTCGGAGGGCTGCAGGCCCAAGCGAGCGAGGCCGGTGGTGATCCAGTGCTTCCGCTCGAGGAACGCCAGCATCATCGCCGCCGCTGCTGGAAGAACGAAGCAGTGCAGCACGATGCCAAGCGGGTTGGCCCGCAGCGCGTCGTAGAACTCGACCGCACTGACCGCCTTCCAGAGGATCCGCAGGGGATCCGCCCCCAGGGCGAAGTACACCGGAAAGACCAGCGTGTTGATGAGCAGACCGCTGATCGCGATCTCGAGGAGCGCAATCTGCTCGGACGGCGCGTCCGAGAGCACGAGGAACCGCGCCTTGAAGCGCCGGAACACGAGCCCCGGCACCATGATGGTCGCCGCAATGGCGATGGCAAGGAGCAGCGTGTCCATCAGGCCACCCTCCCCTGCTTGTGCATTTCCATGTTGAACCTCCTGTTGAAAAGAGGGTCGGGCCCCCATCGGGGGCTCCGTCCCCCGGTTGGGATGTTGATTCGTTGAGGGATGCGCCCTGCGGTAGCGGCGCTTAGAACAGACCCGCGTTGACCGCGATGGCCGGCGCCCCGGTGCAACCGAGGATGTGGCGCCGGATCGCGTCCATCAGGGCGCCATGCATCGGCGCTTCGATCGACTGACCGATCACTTCGGCTTCGAGGTCGGACGTGAGGAGCTCGGTGTTGACGCGTTCGAGCCCCATGAGCCGTTTGGAAGCCGGCCCATCGATGAAGCGGTAGCGGCCATCGACCTCCATCAGCACAGAGTCTTTCGCGCCGCGAGGCTGACTCTTGGTCACCGTGGGAGCGTTGGTGTCGCCTGGGCGAATGATGCGTGCCCGCCCTCCCTCGAGACCCTTGCGAACGCTGCTGCGATCGCTCACGTCGGCCATGCGCGGGATGTCTTCCGCCAGGACTTCGTGGATCGGTCGCGTGTTGCGCCCCGTTGCATTGGGGAAGACGAATCCCGGCCAGATCGAGGCGACGATGTACGTCCGCCGCCGCAGGGTAAGGCCACCGAAATCCGGTGAACTCAGCACAGCTGCGTCCACGTGGTAGCCCATCCTGCGGAGTTGCAGCTGCAGGATCGCTCCCGCCTGGGACGTGATGAAACCGGGGACGTTCTCGATGACGACGACGGCAGGCATCAGGGCATCCACGCCCCGGAGGAGCGGCACCACCATGTCGATGGTCGAGGTCAGGTTCCCGATGCTCGCCTGTCGCGACTTGCGGTCCTTGAGGCAGCTGAAGTCGTCGCACTGCAAGCTAGCGTGCAGCATCGGCACCACGCCATCGACGGCTTGCAGGTGGTGTGCAACACGCCCCCAGTCGGCATTGTAGATGTCCTGGTTCGCCAGCAGCCGGATGTTCCGTCCGTTGGCCAGTGCGTTGAGGGCCCCAGTCTCCGTGCGGTCGCTCGTGTCGCGAGCTTCCTGTGGGCGAAACTCCAGAACGCCGCGGACGGTGAAGCCGTGGTCCTCGAGCAGCCGCACGTCGCAACCCCCGGTGAGGGCAACGAACGCCTCGAGTCGCTCTTCAAGCCGCCGGCGACGCATGGACCGTCCGATCGAGAACACGCGGTTCGCCATCGGGATGATCTGGATGCGCCCTGGCTGGATCTCCCACCGGCAGGCCTCCACATAGGAGGGGATTGCCGCGTCGATGAGGGACTGGGATTGCAGGTCCACCTGCGTTTCGAGCGGATTCGCTTTGCGACGACCGTAGGTCCGCACGTGGATCTTGTGCGAGCCGTTGGGTGCGTAGGTCAGTTCGATGCCCTTCTCGAAGCCGAGCGCTCGAGCATCGAAGCGCGTGTTCTCCTCGAAGCCCGCGAGCTTCAGGAAGTTGCTGGATAGGCGCAGGCGCCGCTTGACGGCGGAATCCGTGCTGGCCAGCGTGCTGATCCGCAGATCCTTGAGGGTGATGGCGGGTGCGGACACGTCGGCGAGGAGACGTTCCTCGTTGACGATGCTGCGCATGGTGGGAAGCGTGGGCACGGCCGCGCGGGCCGCATTGCTAGCCATGGTGAGTGCCCTCCTGGGCAAGTGGGATGCCGGTGCGTGACGCCGGCGATGGGCGGCCGAAGGGCCGTGGGTGATTCCCGGAGACGCCGGGGTCGCATGACGCTCCCGATGGGAGCCTTTCCGGTGGCACCGCGCGGTGCCGCGGGAAAAGCCCCACTGCCCGAAGGCAGTGGGGAGGCGTCGCTTCAGTTCCCGCAGTGGGGAGCGCAGTGACAGTGGTTGAACCCTTCACCCGTCGCCAGGTAGTGGCGACTGGCGCGGAGCATCTCCGTGCGCGCGGCGGCGTCGACGGGGACACCGTCCATCCATCGCGGGTCGTCGCCCTCCAGCCAAGCCACGCGGGCCCGGTGGTGAGCACGGTCAGCGGCGCGTTGCCGCGCCGCCTTTGCGCTCGCGTCCGTCGGGACAGCGGTGGCTTCGGAGGGATTGGCCGAGATTTTCGTCATCGTCGTCATTCGCGATCCCAGCCGTACTGCGTGAGGCGCTCCTGCGAGGCCCGGCAACCGTGGGTCCTGACGAGTCGAGCGATCGCGCGGACGACCTGATCGCCGTCGCCTTGCTCGAACATGTCATCGAACGTTCGTTCGCCAAAGTCCGTGAGGGTGTGCGCCAGGTAGCCGATGTCAGGAACACCGGACTCCCAGAGCAAGAACACGATCAGCGCTCGGGTCGCGACGCAGGCCTTGCGGCCTTCGTCTGCCATGTACCAGCGGAGCCAAGCGACGAGCTCGTGGTGGTCCTGAGCCCATGCCTGATGAAAGCGCGTCGAACTCGGATCGTCGATGTAGCCCTTCTTCCGCTCGATCGCCTCGATGTTGCGGATGTCGCGGAACAGTCGATCGCGATGTGATTGGCTCAACGGAGAGACGGGGATGCCTTGTCTCGTGCCCTTGGCCAGGAAGTGCGCGTAAAGGCTAGTGGGGTCCGACTCGAACAAGGCCCCCATGGGCATCGCGCTCATTGGGCGTGTCTCCCGTCGTGGGGGAACAAGGTGGTGGGTTGGGTCATCATTGGCTCCAGTGGATGGAGCACCCCCGAAGGGATGCCCCAGGGGGTTGTCATGTGCCCTTGATCAGGGCGCGTTCGTCCCGGATGCGCCGGGGTCGCAAGGGCTCGCGTTGGAGCCTTTCCCCAAGCGCGCGACCGCACCTCGGGAAAGGCCCCATCGCGCAACGCGATGGGGCCCTGAGATCACTCGTTCAGAAGGCGTGCCGCCGACCTGAGGAGCGTGTCGATGAACTCGTAGACCTCGGAGCGCGTATGGGGACTGAGCGCCATGAGGCTGCGCGGCACCTCGATCACACCGGACGTGGCGTAGGCCGCGTCCTCGCAGCTCCGAAGGAACGCTTCGGCGTCATGTTCGGTCGTGCTGATGTGCAGGTAGAGCTCCTCGCTGGAGCCTCCCTGTTGGATCACGGCAAAACCGCGATTCAGGTCGAGACCGCGGACGTTCTGCGTCTCGGGGTTGAACGTGGGCTTGAGCTCTTCGAGATCCAGACCCATCGGGTCGGTGGTCAGCGTACTCATCGGCCCGCCTCCACCACGATCACCTCCGACTCCGAAACGATCTCGTAGGTCGCGGTCAGGAACTCCCGCAAACCGTCGGCGCCGCGGCTCGTCATCTCCCCGTCCCAGCAGATCTTGGTGTCCTCTTCGCTGTCGAGCTCGAGGGTACCGTCTTCCAATCGCTTGGCTTTGTGGACGAGGCACGTGCCCGGAACCGTCTGGTTGGTTCCGATGACGCGCTTCCCGTCCCGGGTCCGCAGCTCGCCCCATTTTCCGGCGGGGGCCGTGTCGTTCGCAGCGGCCGAGTCGCTCGGCTCCGCCAGCTCGATGCCCGCTGCCACGAGGCAGTCGCGGACATCGCGATGCTGGGCGAAGAGTCGCTTCTGTGCATCGCTCATCAGCTCGAACGCCGCCCGCAGATAGGTTTGAAGATCACCGATCTCGTGGTCGCCGTCGGAGTTGTCGCCGTGCTCCAGCGCGGCATTCAGATAGGTCTCGACATTGCCGAGATCCGGTTGGTCGGTCGTGTTCATTGGGGTTTCTCGTTGGTCGCCCGGATCCGCCGGCGTCGGTGCTCCATGACGGAGCGTTTCCGAAAGCCATCACACGAGGCTTTGGGAAACGCCCCGCCGCGCTGAACAGCGGCGGGAGCGTCTTTCGTGGTCAGCTGTCGGTGCAGCGGAGTGGCTGCCCTCAGGCCTCGAGCGGATCGCCGACGGCGATCCACGCGATGGCACGCCCCAGCTGCTCGTCCCATCGCCCCCATCGGGGGCGTGTCGCGAGGTCGTGGCAGATCGGGCGTGCTCCCCGCGTTAGGCGGAAACGGAACAGCTCGAGGTTGAAGAGCCCCTCGCCTTCCCGCGAAAAACTCCGCTGCAGGGAGGCACATCGACGCTTCTGAGGATCAGTGAGCAGCACACCCCAACCATGGGTCTCTGCCGTGATCCCGGCCGGAAGCGCGTCCAATCCGGACAGGCCGGTGGCTTCGATTCGTTGGGTCATCGGAGCGCCCTCAAGCCGCAAGGGAGAGCGCTTGCTGGCCGAGCGATCGACGCCGGTAGGCGCCGATGTCAGCCGTGACGACCTCGACGACAGGAGACGTCCCGGGCCATTCGTGACGGTACTGGTTGGTATCGATACCGCAGCTCGGCTCGAGCTCGATGCCGGTAGCGTCGACGAACGACCGGTACTTCTCGG
>Ga0075157_10001319_pt1 | contig 15701 bp, 14 predicted proteins | sample JI81BgreenDNA_FD_70967 | JGI IMG/M metagenome (GOLD analysis project Ga0075157, IMG submission 70967) | Wastewater effluent complex algal communities from Wisconsin, to seasonally profile nutrient transformation and Carbon sequestration -... | ecosystem: Engineered > WWTP > Effluent > Algae...
GCTTACACTTTTAAATTTTATTTATAATTCATTCTTTTCATAAAGAGAGCTTTTATAAGCATGTAAAATTTTAGGAATTTGGATTGCCCAATAAATAACACCCAACATAAGAAGTGCAGCCACCCAATAAGGCATGTGGTAATCTAGACCATAAAAAAAACCTCCTAATGCTGGACCTGCTGCCCTTGCCAATGAACCAAAAGATTGATTGATTCCTAGAACTTTACCCTGCTCCTGCATAGAAACAGACTTGGAAATCATGGCACTTAAAGCAGGATTGAAAAAAGCACTGGAAAGCCCTAATAATACAATACCCACTAACTCAAAAGGAATAAATAAGCTTTTTGAAGCGAATAAGGGCAAAATAATGCCTGCCAAAGCTAATAAAATACAACCATACAAAATAAGTTTTTGCTCCCCGAATTTTTTGTTCAGCTTACCTAAAAATAATCCTTGTGATAAAGCTGTGACAACTCCCATAAATGAAAAAGCATATCCATTTTGCTCATCTGTAAAGCCAGCCTGCTCTTTCCACAACAAAGCCAAAGGAATTTGCATCATCATAAATGCTACCACAAAACCAAAAGAAAGCCATAGAATCTCTCGAATAACATCTCTTCTTAATGCTGTTTGTAAATCTTTAATAGGATTTAACTGAATTTTGCTTTGCTTATTTTTTTCTTTTAGGCTTTCAGAAAGCAAGAAAAAGGCTAAAATAAAATTAAAAAGACACAAAGCTGCAATTGTCCAACCAATATAACTGACCCCATAATTTTCTTTTACATAACCTCCTATGGGGGGACCCAAAATAAGTCCTAAACCAAAAGCAGCACCAATGATACCAAAATTTTTAGCTCTGTTTTGAGGCAAACTCACATCTGCAATGTAAGCTTGAGCAGCAGAAATATTGGCAGAGCCAATACCAGCCAATGTTCTTGAAGCAAACAAAAGAAATAAAATATCAGCATAAGCAAATACCACATAAGCAAGCCCAGTAATAGCCACACTAATCAGTATAACGGGTTTTCTGCCTATTCTATCACTTAAAGAACCCCAAAATGGAGCAAAAACAAAATTCATAAGGGCATAACAAGCAACCATAACACCAATCTGAAAATCAGTTGCATGCAAATCTTTGGCATAAGTAGGCAGAATAGGAATAATAATCCCAAAACCTAGTAAATCAATAAAAATAGTAATAAATAAAACAAGTAGAACTTTAGAAGCTTTAGCTGGCACAATGGTAGATAAGTTATAAATGATGGATGAGTTTTTGAATAATAGATAATGAGCTACAAATAGGACATAATTTGTCAGTAATTTTAATTGCCATAAAATTCTGATAACACAAGTTTTGTTTCTTGAGCTTTTTGTATTATCTATTTACTGAACATCAACTAGTTTATTTGAGTTTCTTTTTGAGTTTAATAGTTTTTAAATCGCTTAGAAAGAAGGCTTCTTTAGCTTCTTTGTGGTGTGCCTTACGCAAACTGTGATTGAAATTTCCAAAACGATAGATGTGTCCGTCCTCCTGAAAAAGTAAATGAGATGCATAATTATCTTCAGCAACTGCTAAATTTTCAAGAAACAAATTCAACCAATTGCTTACACTATCTCGATAACTTTGATGATTGATGGGTGATTTACCTATCACATACAATAAATTAACGGGACGTGTAAGAGCCACGTACAATAAATTTAGGTTTTCTAATATATGTTTGTAGTTTTCTTCTTGTTGATGATTAATAATCGTTTTTACTTTTGAACCCTTCATTCTTACAAGTAAATGAGAAGGTTTTTGTTGTTTACTCAGAGGTAATTCGAAGTCGTTGGAATCTACCCAGATAGAGTTTCTGTAATCAGCTTTTGTTCCCCAATCTGCAAAGGGTAAAATGACCACAGGGTATTCCAAACCTTTTGATTTATGGATAGTGGTAATTGTAATGGCATCACTATCAGCAGGAATATCAACGGCAATACTATGTTTCTTTTTGTTCCATTCATTGATAAAATCATCCAAATGGTGTTTTTTCTGTCTTTCAAATTCGATTACCCAATCCAAAAACTTGAAAATGAACTCTAGACGAGTTGGGTGTTCTTGAAGAATCCTAAAAATACGCAGTAGTTCTTCTGTCATTTCATATAAACTCAGAGACTGAATATAACTGTAATCTATGAAATAACCTTTTTCTGCAAAAAGACCTAAAAAATTATTTAAGGAGGCATTTTTGCTATAAACGGCTTTTCTGATAGATTCGTTTTGCTCTTGGGTGGGTATTAGTTTTAGAATGGTTTTATAAAAAAGATACAAAGCCTCTGATTTTGCCAAATTATTCTCTGGGTTGGCTATTACTTTGAGCATCGAAACCAAAAAGTTTACTTTCTCGTCTGCCGAAATGACCAAAGAATCTACAGAAATAATATTAAACCCTTTTTCTTTAAGCAATGTAGCAATCTGGATAGCTTTGCTTTTCTTTCGGAATAAAATGGCAATGTCTTTAAGTGCAAAACCTTTGTTTTGAGCATCTTCGATAATTCTGAGAACTTCATCTTTGGTTTGTTCTTCGTAATTCTTACCGTTTTTTTCTTTGGATTTTAGGATAATTTCGACAATACCATTTTTTTGTGTATTATTAGGAAGTTGCTGAACAAATTGTTCATCATACACTTGCTTCACAAAAGGCAAATCACCAGCTATTTTATCTGTGATGAGCCTAAAAAAAGCATTGTTAAACTCCACAATTTCACTATTACTTCTAAAATTAGTTGCTAAATTTTTTCGGATAACGTTATTTTGGATAGTCTGATAACGATCTGCGAGTAATTCGGCAGCTTCTACTTGGTCTTGAAAATGTACTGAAGCAATTTCTTGGAGTTTTGCAATACTTGCATCACCTTGTGTGGCATCATTGGCATAAGCTAAATGTACAATTTGCTCCATTTCCCCACCTCTCCAACGATAAATAGCTTGTTTGGCATCTCCTACAATTAAATTTAAGTTGCCCTCTGCCAAATTATTTTCTGCCAAAGGCAGTAAATTATGCCATTGTAGCACCGAAGTATCCTGAAACTCATCTATTAGTAGATGGTTATATCGTTCACCAAGCCTTTCATAAATAAATGGAACGGGTTCATTTTGAACTATTTTGGCGATTTTTTCATTGGTTTCACTGATATAAACAATATTGTTTTGTATTTTGAACTCTTCTACTGCCTGATGAATTTCTCCTGTAAGAGCCACCTTATAAAAATCGTTTAAGGTCTCTTTAATAAGAAAATAAGTTTCTTTTGTATTTTGCCAGTATGAGCAAATGTCTGATAATAAAGGTTCTAATTCAGGGATAGCATCATCTAAAATACTACTTTTAGGATTTTTTTTAGCATTCGAATACCACTTCCCTTCTTCCAAAATTTCTAGGACATAACTATTGGGCATTTTTTCGTCCATTTTTTTATCAATAATTTTACTGATAAATCCTCCAAGTCCTCTATCTCCCTGATAGAAATCTTTAAAATCTAAGCCTTTTCTTTGTAGAACTTGTTTAAAAAGCTCTGCTTTTCCAACTAAAAATGCTTCTAAATCATCAATGAATTTTTTTAACTCATCTATACAACTTTCATATTGAGGTAATTGAGTCTGCCCCAGCTTTTTTGCAATAGGTCGGCTTTCTTCTTTGTAAAGATCTTTTGTGAAATCTGCTAATTTTCTGTGAATGTCTCTCCAATATGTTCCATTATCTATTTCATCAATCACAAATTTGAGTAAAAAATTGGTTACCTGCTCTTTTCCTTCCATACCTACTTGAGCAATCAATCCGTCTGCTGCATTGGCTGTAAGGGTATCTGTATCCATATCCAACTCATAATTCATCGGAACATTGAGTTCTTGGGTAAAAGCAGAAACCAATCGGTTGGTAAAACTATCTATGGTACTGATAGAAAAATCGGAATAATGATAAATAATTTGCTCAAATGTAGCCTTGGCTCGGTTTTGGAGTTCTTCTAAAGTAATATCTAAATCTTGAGCTATTTGACTCTGTAAATCAGTATCTTGATTGTTGATAAAGGCAAGAAGTTTTGAAAGTACACGAGCTTTCATTTCTTGGGCTGCATCTTTGGTAAAAGTGATGGCAAGAATTTTCCTAAAGTAGGTAGGATTGAATCTGTTTTCACTAACATCTGTGCCTAAAGCTAGTTTTAAATATTCTTTGGTAAGCGTGTATGTTTTTCCCGAACCAGCCGAAGAAGTATAAACTGTAAACATATTGAAGAAAAGCAAATAAACTCAAATATACCATTTTTCAGGCTCTACACAAAAACAATTCTAAATTTTACTAATTTGCAAATTCTTGAGAAAATAAAGACATGGAAAATATACAAGTTGGTTTTCTACAAAAAATAAAAGACTTATTACCAAGCCATATTTCGCTTGTAGATGAGCTTTCAGAATTATTGAGTTTGAGTAATGATAGTGTTTATAGACGAATTAGAGGAGAAACTGCCTTGAGTTTGGAAGAAGCTTTTAAAATTGCAGAAAAATATAAAATATCTTTGGATACTTTTCTTAATCAGAAAAGTCAGACACAAGTTGTATTTGAGTATGACCCTATCAGTACAGAAAATGAACTGATAGCTTATCTCAACATGATTTTGACAGATTTGCAACTTCTTAAAGAAAAAAAAGGATACTTAATCTATTCAGCAACGGATTTGCCTATTTTTTATAATTTTACTTATTCCGAACTTGCAGCTTTCAAATTATATAGTTGGATAAGATATACCAATCAGGTAGAAATGCCATCGAAATTTGAATATAGTTTGATTCCCAAAGAGTTAATAAATTTGTGTAAACAAATTTATCATGCTTACCAAATTATACAAACTTCTGAAATATGGACAGATTATACCATAGACAGCACTCTACGACAAATAGAGTATTATTATGATTTGGGATTATTTGCTAATCCTGAAGATGCCCAACTAATAGTAAAGCAACTTCAAGATGTTATACAAATTATTCAGAAACAAGCATCTGATCAGCAATCTGATTTTGAACTATATCAGAGTGAAGTAACACTTGATAATAATTGTATTTTAAGTAATATTCAAGGTGTCAGAAAGGTATATCTGAGGCATCAAAACTTAAATGTTCTTATTACACAAAATATACATTTCTGTGAAGAAACCGAAAACGATTTGAATACTACTCTTGGCAAATCTATGCTTGTAAGTGGTATTTCGGAAAGGCAACGTCATCAGTTTTTTCAAAAAATTTATCAAAAATGTGAAAATACGATTCAAAAACTAAAGTAGGTTATTCGCTATATAATCCAACTAAAACACTAATTTCTTCCATTGAATTAGCCATTTTTCTGATATTGTCATACAAACTATCTTGAGCTGGTATAAATACAGATTGAGCATTGGTATTATGCCATAGTTTTACAACTTTATTGTGAAGTGTAGGGTTTTCTTTGGGGAGATTTACCCAAATATCTTGTAGTTTGGTTTTTAGAGTAGCCGAAAGGTCTTTACGAACACTTACAGGTCCATTGGTGATGGCTTCAGATGTCCAAAGGATGTTAAAATCTGATTTTTTATATTTACCTGATTTAATTAACTCTTCCAGATCTGTATAAGAAACAGCCCCAATCTTTAACTCCCCTAAACTAATTTTCTGAATTAATTCTTGATGTGAACCTACAAACTGAACATCTTTAAAAGATATTTCGGGTTGTAAATCCAAACGATTTAAAAATAAACGGGGCACTAGATGTCCAGAAGTAGAAGAAGCAGAAACAAATCCCAAAAAATGTTGAGATGCATCTCTTTTTAAGTCTTCTAATGTTTTAATTTGTGTAGAAGGGTGAGCAATCAAGCAACTCTGATAAGCAATAGCCGTTTGTTGAGCATTTCCAACAACAACCAAAGCTTCCATATTTCCTTCTGATGAAGCAAGAACGTAGCCAAAGGTATTCATGAGGGCTATATCCAGCTTTCCTTCTTGGATTTGTTCTAAGGTTTTCCCAGCTTTCAGAGAGTTTATTTTAATAGTAAGTCCCAGTTTATGAGAAAGATATGTAGCTAATTCATCTACTGTTTTTTGTGATTCAGCAGATTTGCTAATGTTGGAACCAACACCTAAATATAAAGTATTTTGAGCTTTGGATATAAAAACAGAAAACACTAAAGCGAGTATTAAAAATAGATTTTTCATGGTAGTTTCGTGGTATGTTTATTTGCCACAAAATTACTTCATTCACTTTGACTCAGATTAAACCAAACTTTAATTAAACATGATATTTGGAAGTAAAAAAAGGCTTTCCTTTAACTTTGAGGTCAATTTCATCAAATAATTTTTACAATTTGATAAACCCCAAACCAAAACTTTAAATGTTGATTTGGGGTTATTGTCCATTTTACGAATGTTGGTAAGCCAAAGCAAACTCTTTTGCAAAATCTTCAATACTTGTTGGGTTTGTATTCTCTGTAGTACGTTGGAAATCATTAAGATATTCTCCAGAGTTTAAGGCACTGAATAATTCATTATAACCATCAGCAATAGTTTCTGGAATACCAGCCTGTAACATACCTGCTTTTGCATCAGCTACTGAAAATGTAATATAAGGTAACTCGGGCTTCCCAATAGCACTTCCTAAAACTTTACTAACTTCTTGCATACTCAAATCCCTTTGTCCTGGAACAAAAACATGCTGAAAACCAGAGAAACCTAATTGAAGTAAATGCTTTGTAGCCACGTCTGCTATATCGTTGGTATGTACCATTGGTATTTTTGCATCTGCATTTAAAGAATACCCCATGATACCTGCTTGCTTAATCATGCCTATTTGGGCGAAAAAGTTTTGCATAAAAAAACCTGCTCTTAAAGAAAGTACATTTAGACCATCAATTTTCTTTAGATTTTGTTCAAACTCATATAAACCTGTTACAGGTCCTGCTCCTTGTGGCATTTGAGCTCCATTAGAACTTAAAACAACAACATTTTTTACAGAGGCATTTTGAAGAGCAGAAGAAATAGCATTTCCTACTTTTCTCTGATATTCTCTCCAAGGTTCTTGCAAATCCCATTTGGGAGGAATAAGAGCATAAACAGCTTTTGCACCTTTAAATTGTTCTGTTAAAAACGCAGAGTCTTCCAAATCCCCAATAGCCAATTCAGCTCCAAGTTTTGCTAAATCCTGCAATTTGTTTGTATCTCTACCAATGGCTTTTACTTTTTCGCCAGCTTTTAATAAGTTTTCAGCGATTCTTTTACCTGTATTGCCTGTTGCACCTGTAATTACGTACATAGAAGTATATTTTTTTAGTGAAAAATCAAAAATTACTTGACAAATGTACTAATAATAGTTTATATTTGTCAAGTAGTAAAAATAAAATTACATAGTAATATTTTTCATACTAATATTGATTATTAAATAGTTATGAATAAAGAAAAAACAAAAAAAATAGCAACATTTGTTTGTTCGCCTGAAACTTGCCCTGTTACATACGCAACAAGTATTATAGGAGGACGTTGGAAACCCATTATTATTTACCTGATTTCCGAAGGTATTTGCCGTTTTGGTGACATGCAACGATCTATGCCACTGATAACCAAAACTATGCTTACACAAGAACTAAGAGATTTAGAACGAAATGGAATTATACATAGACAAGTATTTGCTGAAATACCACCAAGAGTAGAATACAGTTTGACAGATTGGGGAAAGAGAACCCTGCCAGTATTGCAAGCAATGGCAGTTTGGGGGAATGAGTATAGAGCAAAATAATAACTACAATAAAAAGTTTCATAAATAATTGACTTATCTCATTATTTTAGACTACTTTTTTTTATTAAACTTGTAGAGATTTCGTTTTCAACTCAAACAAAATATATATGCAAATTTTAGTGGTAAATTGTGGCAGTTCTTCTGTAAAAGCAGAAGTAATTGATTTGACATCAGGCAAAAGAATAATTGTCATGAGTGTGGATAGAATTTCAGACGCTCAGCCCAAACTCAAATTTTCAGATAGTGATGAAGTTTTAAGTTGTCCTAGTAGTGGGCATGATCAAGCTCTCTCCTTTGCATTTCCTTTGCTTATCAGCAAGTTAGATGCTTCGTTATTGAAAGGTGTAGGACATAGAATTGTACATGGAGGCAAGATATTTGATGAGCCTGTAATCATTACAGAAGAAGTTGAAAAACAGATAGATGAACTTAAAAGCTTAGCCCCACTGCACAATCCAATCAATTTATTAGGAGTTAAAATTGCTAAGAAGTTTTTTCCTGATGTGCCTCATGTGGCAGTATTCGATACAGCTTTTCATAGTACGATTCCTGCAAAAGCTAAAAATTATGCTTTACCTAAAAATTTGATAGATAAGCATCATATTGAACGTTATGGGTTTCATGGAACTAGTCATCAATATGTTGCACAACAAGCTGCCAATTACTTAGGAGCTGATATTCACGATTTAAGAATTATTTCATGTCATTTGGGAAATGGAGCTAGTGTTTGTGCTATTGAACACGGACTGTCTGTGGAGACTAGTATGGGTATGACGCCTCTTGAGGGGCTTGTAATGGGTACTCGTAGTGGCGATTTGGATGCTGGAATTATAACTTACCTTATGGAAAAAGAAGGTAAAACATGGCAAGAGATCAGTGATATGTTAAATAAAGAGAGTGGTATGAAAGGCATTGCTGGTAGCAATGATATGAGAGATTTAGAAGAAAAAGCTGCAGAAGGAGATGTAAATGCTCAGTTAGCCATTGAAATGTTTGTACATCGTCTGCGTAAATATATAGGTTCTTATGCTGCTGTAATGGGTGGTGCTGATGTACTTATTTTTACAGCAGGAATAGGTGAGAACAGCACATCGTTGCGTCATAAAGTTGTTCAAAAACTCAATTTTATGAGAGCAATTTTAGATGATAATAAAAATAAGATGTTGAAGTTTATTGGTGTAGAAAATGTAGAAGAGATTTCAGCATCCAATAGTCTTTGTAAAATTTTAGTAGTAAAAACAGACGAACAATTAGCCATTGCAGAGCAATCAGCTAAATTAATAAAATCTTCTAAACTGAAAGATCAAGGACCTAGAAGCATTCCAATAGCTGTTTCTGCTCGTCATATTCACCTTACTCAAGAAAGCGTAGATATTTTGTTTGGAAAAGGTTATCAGCTTACTGAACACAAACCTCTTTCTCAACCTGGACAGTTTGCGTGTAAAGAAATGCTTACCCTTGTTGGACCTAAAAATAAAATTGAAAAAGTTCGCATATTAGGACCTACCCGCCCTAAAGACCAAGTGGAAATCTCAAGAACAGATGAGTTTTTCTTGGGAATTGATGCTCCTATCCGTGAGTCGGGGCATGTGGAAGGCTCACCAGGGCTTACACTCATTGGACCCAACGGAAAATTAGAGTTGAAAGAAGGTGTTATTTGTGCTTGGAGACACATACACATGCACCCAGATGATGCAGAATATTTTGGTGTAAAAGACAAAGATATTGTGGAAATTCGTATTGAAAATCAAGAAAGAGGTTTGACATTTGGCAATGTACTGATTCGTGTATCTGAGAAATTTAAACTAGAAATGCATATAGATACAGATGAAGCTAATGCTGCTGAACTCAATCAAGGAGCAGAAGGCTCTTTAATGCTTACAGGTGCAGGTGGTATGCTTACGAAGAAAAAGATAGGTTAGTTTTTGTAAAAAATTGAATATTCTTAGACCTTTATGATACTTTTGTATAATAGAGGTCTATTTTTTTGTAAAACAAAACCCTTTTATTAAAGTGTTATTATTTCTTTTAGAAACGGAAGGCTGGTATAAATTAGATTGGTTTTTACCCAAAACATGGAAAGAATATGTTTGGCAGAACCCAGTTTGGTTATATACGATACCTTTTTTATTACTCTTGCCATTTCTTAGATGGCTTCTAGCTTTGCCTATCAAACAACGTTTTGAAATGGTATTGCCTCAGAATATTACAAAATTTAGAAAAAGAACTTGGCTTAGGTTTGTGCCTGATGGAGTTCTGATGCTATGTTTATGCTTGATAGCCATAGCTTTAGCTCGTCCCCAAAAAGTGAATGAAAAAATTGAACGTTATTCTGAAGGTATTGATATTGTACTGGCTTTAGATGTTTCGGAATCCATGCTTTATGAAGATTATGCTCCAAACAGACTGCAAGTGTGCCTTGAGACAGCTAAAAAATTTATTGAAAGCAGACTATATGAAGATAGAATTAGCCTAGTTGTTTTTTCTGGAGAGGCTTTTACGCTTGTACCACTTACTACAGACTACGATTTGCTTAAACAATATCTCTCCCAAGAGGTACAAATCAACATGACTGAAAGTGAAGGAACAGCTCTTGGTGATGCATTGGCTGTTTCTATCAATCGTTTGGAACAAAGTAGTGCAAAATCGAAAGTGGTAATATTATTAAGTGATGGAGACAGTAATGCTGGAAAAGTACAGCCTTTGGAAGCTTGCCAAATTGCTAAAGAAAAGCAAATAAAGATTTATAGTATCATTGCTGCTAGCAGAAACGAACAAGTTCCTTATGGGAAAGACGCTTTAGGAAAACCTGCTATGTGCGAAAATGCTATAGATGAGGCAACTATGAAGCAAATGGCAACCACCACACAAGGAGAGTTTTTCAGAGCTGAGGATGCTACTTTATTGCAGAAAGCTTTTGATAAAATTTCGACTTATGAAAAATCCGAAATTATGGAAATTAATTACGTTCAATCCAAAGATTATTATAGAATCTATCTGATTTGGGCGTTTATTGTATTTTTAGTTTGGCTTATGCTCAAAACAACTTTTATGAACAATGCTTTGGAAGATTGATATAAAAAAAGCTCCTTTTAGGAGCTTTTTTGTTTGTTTCTTTCTTTTTTTGTAGTGACAACCACCATTTGCTCCATTGTACCCATAAAGAGCGAGTGCATAACCATCTTTCAATATTTTTATACTTTTTATATCTTTTAGATTGATATCTGTGAATTTGTTTTTATCAACAGGTATGTCATTGATAACATATAAAGGTTCATAACTTTTCCTAATACTATCAATATAAACTACTCCTTTAGGTGTATGCATAATATTAACACCACCAATACAAACTATTCCTTTAGGTTTCTGAATAATATTGTCACCCTTTAACTTGAAAATACCACCATTAAGAGTATATGAAGATATATGATCTTTAGTAGAGTTTTCTGCGAAAGAAGAGTATATTTTTGGTGAGAGATTATAAACTTTCTGCCCAAATGATAAAAATGGTAATAGAAAAAATGTTAGTAAGTACCTCACTAGATATTAATTCAAATAATTATTTTGGATATATAATATTGTTTCGTCAATGTTTTTGGTTGGAGTAGCCTCTCCAACTGCTGTAAACTCCCAGTTATTACCATTTCTAACAAGTTTACCCAAAACCATAGAAACATTTCCTCTGAAAGCTTCTTCTGCTGAAAGGTTAAAAGTAGCAAATACTGAATCTACACGTTTTGCAGAACCTTCAAATATTCTAATTTTAGAATAAGGGATATCAGCGAAGTCTTGTCCGTTATAAGAGTTTAGATAAAATACAATGTATTTTACTTTTGGATTTACCTGAGTAAGTTTTACTTCAATTACTTCATTATCCAAACCGTCATCACCATAAATATCACCATCTCTATCATCTCCACTATGGCTAATAGCACCATCTTTAGAACGAAGTTTTCTGTAATATACAGTTTCTAAAATTTGTCTGTTTTCATCATACATGGTTACACTACCATCCAAATCAACAGCTACAGTTTGCTTAAATAAGTTAAATAATACAGCTTTTTTGATAGCTCCCCAGTTTAAGCCAATACATACTTCTTCTAGTTTTTTACCTTCTTTTTCTAAAGAGATTTTACTGCCTTTGCTTAGATTGATACCCGTTTTTTTATTAAGTTCTATACTCATAGGGAATTGGTAAGTTTAGAGTTTGGGAGTAAGTTTGATATAATTAAAAAGCAATTTTAGAAAAAATTACGAGAAATCAAAATATTCTACGAATGCTATGTAAGTAATGTGAGTATTCAGATTTATCTGCATCCCAAATACCAGTTTGATCAAGTTTATCGATTCTTATTTTTCCTCTAGCATGTATAATTTGTAAGTTCTTGTTCTGAATCCAAGTTATTCCTACATGAACAACTCTTTCTTCTCTTGCAAAAAATACCAAATCACCAGTTTTTATGCTTTCTAAATTTTGGATATTTTCGCCTATTTCTGCTTGCTGATAGGCATCACGAGGGATAAATTTGGAAAAACTTTTAAAAAGTTCTTGCACAAAACCAGAACAATCTGCTCCAAAAAAGCTTCTTCCACCCCATAAGTAAGGAATATTTTTATATGCCAAAGCTCTTGAAATGAGTTTTTTAGTGTTGATTTCTGTGTTGTCAAATACATTTCCTTTATACCAAAAAGTTTTACCATCTACTTCAAAAAAAGCTTTGTTTCTGGGTTTTAAATAATTCTTTTTATCTTCTTTTATCCAAAAAAATGGTAAAACAGCTCCTTTAGTCAGACACATAAAGTTTACAATATTACCTTTGGTATCTAACAAATAACAAGATGCTTGGATATTGCTGACAATCTTGTGTTTGTGAGTGTTTTTCTGGTAGCTTTCAAAATATTCTTTAGAGATTTCATGAATTTGTAAACTATCTACCCAACCCTCATAATTGTCAAAGTAAGTGAATATTTTGTACCACTTTTTATTTTCAGAAATTTCCTTCACTTCAAAAATTTCTCCAAAGCGTAATTGACTTACTTGCTCCGATTTGTCGGAAGCCTCTCTGCGTATAGGGCTGATATCTAAAAGGCAAATAGCATACATAGTTTATTCATTAATATATTCTAAAAGCATTGAACCATACGAATAACCACCACCGAAAACACTCATGACAATTAAATCTTGGTGTTTATAGTTGGGTGCATTTTCTGTAAGGGCAATGGCACAACCTGCACAACCCGTATTTCCTAAATATTGAATATTGGAAACAATTTTTTCCATGGGTAAACCCAAATTTTCTGCAACATTTTGCGTAATACGCAAATTAGCCTGATGTGGAATAAACCACGCTACATCTTCAATGGTTTTATGATTTTTAGTTAAAATTTTCTTGCTAAAACCAGCCATGTATTCACATGCATGTACAAATACATCTTTACCATTATTCATCATAAATCCTTCGTTGATAGGTCTTAAAAAAACACTATCTATGGCTTTACCCAAACTACCTCCACCACCAGTAATAATGTCAAGAATTTTAAAAGAAGGAATCTTTTCAGGTTGTGTTTTACTTATCATGACAGCCGAAGCTCCATCACCCCATAAATGTCCACTGGTTTTATCAGTTTCATCACTGTAAGCTGTATTATGATCGGATGCTACCACTAATGCATTTTCAGCTTTGTTAGTGGCAAAATAACCTTCTACAATTTCAATGGCATTGATAAAGGAAGAACAAGCTGTAGATATAGAAACAACGGGTATATCGTACACATTCAAATACCTTTGAGCATGATGTGCCAATGTATGAATAGTATCGTAGGGTGTATATGTAGCTCCAACGATGAGGTCTATTTCTTGTGTTTTGGCAAAAGTATTATGCATTAAATTTTCAATAGCTTTGATAGCTAAAGTATGTGTATTTTCTTCTTCACTTGCTTTTCTACGAGTTTGTATTCCTGTTCGGGATAAAAACCAATCTTCACTCAAGCCTGTAATATCACTAAAATAGCTATTGTCTATTGTTTTTTCGGGTACATAAGAACCCATTGCATATAGATACATATTAGGTGGTTTTATAAAAAATGGCTTTGTGCATCAATGTGTCCAAACCATGCCTTGTGGATTAATATTCCAATGATATTTTTGAGCATCTCCAAAATTAGAAAAATCCATTTTTTGCTCTAAAACAATTTCTTTATATGCTATATACATTTGTTTGGCAGCTATGATAGGTTGCATTCTACCAACGCCAGTACAAAACCCTGGAACAGCTACAGAATTGATTTTAGAATCAGATTTTACTTTAATCAATACAGCTTTCATAGCTAGATATGCATTGATAGAGGTATCAATATTAAAATTTGTAGGGATTCTCATGGTTGGTGCAGAAATCAGATAAGGGATTTTAATGTCTCCAGTTTCTAGCAGAATAGATTGTCCTACCAAAAGCTCGCCTTCTAGTAGATTCTTAATCATAGTTTGTAATTTCTTTTCTAAATCCCAACCAAATCTTTCAGAAAGAGCATAATCCAGTCCTCCATCCATGAAACCAAACGAATTGGCTGGACTAACAACTGCATCACACTCTATTTGAGTAATATCTCCTTCTTTAATTAAAACATTGGGTTCATTTTCAAAAAATGCTCTCCAAGCTTCAATCATTTTAGGGTTTGTATCTGATAAAATAATTTGCATTTATTTACCCGTAAATTTAGGCTCTCTTTTCTCCAAAAAAGCACTTGTTCCTTCTCTAAAGTCTTCTGTACGAGTGGCTTTTAAAAATGAATTTGCTTCGGCTTGATAACCAGTTTCGTTGTAAATACCAGCATTTACGGCTGTAATAATGAGTTCAGCAGCAGATGGGCTATTTTTCATGATTTTTTTAAGAAGTTCTTTGGCTTTTCCAATGAGAGCTTCTTTATTGGGAAGAACATAATTCACTAAGCCACAAGTCAATGCCTCTTGTGCGGGTATCATATCTCCTGTAAGCATCATTTCAAATGCTTTTCCTTTACCTACAATCAAGGGCATACGTTGTGTGCCACCATAACCAGGTAAAATACCTAATTTAATTTCAGGTAAACCGAATTTTGCGTTTTCAGAAGCCAAACGAATATGACAAGCCATGGCTATTTCACAACCTCCACCGAGTGCAAAGCCGTTTACAGCAGCAATAACAGGTTTTGGACAGTTTTCGATGGCTAAGAAAATCTCTTGTCCTTCTTCTGCAAATTTTCTACTACTCACTTCAGAGAGTTGTGCAATTTCAGAAATATCAGCTCCAGCTACAAAAGCTTTCTCTCCTGAGCCTGTTAGAATAATACCCCTGATGCTATCATCGTCATAAACAGACTGAAAAGCACTTCTTAATTCTGCCAATGTTTCTATGTTTAGAGCATTCAATTTGCTTTCTCTGTTAATAGAAAGCGTTAGAATCCCGTCTTCTAACACCCACAATAAATTGTTGAATACTTTCATAAATGATTTTGGTTTATTTTTTAGGCTAGGTATCTTTCTAAAATAATTTTTGTATGATGAATTTCATGTCCTGCAAGCATAAATGCTATACCACGAGGAGTAACATCGTAACCATTTGCATTTCCTTTTGTAGTTAACGCATTAGAATGCAGGTTTTTAAATAAACTGATGTTGCTGAGTCTTACTACTTCAAACTCTTCAACAATTGAGGCTAAAGTTCTTTCGTCAGCATAAGAATGTTGAACAAATATATCTTGGTCAAATCCCATAAGAGATCTTGTATCTCCTCGAGCTATCGAAATAGCTCTGTAAGCAAAAATACGTTCAGTATCTATTACATGCAATAAAACTTCTTTGATACTCCATTTTTCAGGGGCATATCTAAAATTTGCTTTTTGCTCATCAATTTGGTTGTATATTTGCTTTACAAT
>Ga0075157_10001320_pt1 | contig 15696 bp, 12 predicted proteins | sample JI81BgreenDNA_FD_70967 | JGI IMG/M metagenome (GOLD analysis project Ga0075157, IMG submission 70967) | Wastewater effluent complex algal communities from Wisconsin, to seasonally profile nutrient transformation and Carbon sequestration -... | ecosystem: Engineered > WWTP > Effluent > Algae...
TCGGTATGCCATTGCATACAATTCTTTGCAAAACCCGCCCGGATCGTCTATGCAGCCCGCATCGAATCCATTTCCGAAAGGGCGAGGCGCATGACCAAGATCAAGGTTGCAAACCCCGTCGTCGAACTCGACGGCGACGAGATGACCCGGATCATCTGGGATTTCATCAAGAAGAAACTCATCCTCCCCTATCTCGACATCGACCTGCATTACTACGACCTCGGGATCGAGGAACGCGACCGCACCAATGACCAGATCACGGTGGATTCGGCGCTCGCCATCCAGAAACACGGCGTCGGCGTGAAATGCGCCACCATCACGCCTGATGAGGCGCGGGTCGAAGAATTCGGCCTGAAACAGATGTGGAAATCCCCCAACGGGACGATCCGCAACATCCTTGGCGGCGTGATCTTCCGCGAACCGATCATCTGCAAGAACGTCCCGCGCCTCGTCCCCGGCTGGACCAAACCCATCGTCGTCGGCCGCCACGCCTTCGGCGACCAATACCGCGCCACCGATTTCCGCTTCCCCGGCAAGGGCAAGCTCACGCTCAAATTCGTGGGCGAAGACGGCGAGGTGATCGAACGCGAAGTGTTCAACGCCCCCGGCGCAGGCGTCGTCATGGGGATGTACAACCTCGACGACTCGATCATCGACTTCGCCCGTTCCTCCTTCAACTACGGCCTGATGAAGGGCTGGCCCGTCTACCTTTCCACCAAGAACACCATCCTCAAGGCCTATGACGGCCGCTTCAAGGACCTCTTCGCCAAGGTCTATGCCGAGGAATTCGAAGACAGGTTCAAGGCCGCAGGCATCCATTACGAACACCGCCTGATCGACGATATGGTGGCATCGGCCCTCAAATGGTCCGGCGGCTATATCTGGGCCTGCAAGAACTACGACGGCGACGTGCAGTCCGACACCGTGGCGCAGGGCTTCGGCTCGCTGGGCCTGATGACCTCCGTCCTGATGACCCCCGATGGCAAGGTGGTGGAGGCCGAGGCCGCCCACGGCACCGTCACCCGCCACTTCCGCGAACACCAGAAGGGCAAGCAGACCTCCACCAACTCCATCGCCTCCATCTACGCTTGGACTGGTGGCCTGAAGCACCGCGCGAAACTCGACGGCAACGACGCCCTGATGACTTTCGCCACCACGCTGGAACGGGTGACGGTCCAGACGGTCGAAGACGGCTGGATGACCAAGGACCTCGCCCTCCTCGTCGGCCCCGATCAAAAATGGCTCACCACCATGGGCTATCTGGAGAAGGTCGACGAATACCTCAACAAGGCGCTGGCGGGCTGAGGGAAGACACACCCGCCCCGGGCCTGATCCGGGGCGGGTTCTCCTTGACCAATCATTACCCGACCCTCACCACACAGCCCGCTGCGTGCTGACGGTTTGCGGTACAGTTTACGGCACAGGATACGGACAGTCGAAAACAGGGGCCGGATCGCCAGATCCGGCCCCTGCCCTTTCCAGCCAAGGCAGAAACAAGGTCAGCGCCATTGACCTTAAAAGGGTCACATGCTATGACCCTTCACATGACCGACCCGCGCCGCCATTCCCTGCTCGAAGATGTCCAAGGCATCGCCTTCGGCATCGTCATGGCCGCGCTCGGCATCCATATCCTCACCCATATGGGCTTCGCCACGGGCCAGACGACGGGCCTTGCCGTCCTCATCGCCTATACCGGCAACCTCCCGTTTTCGCTTGTATATTTCGCCATCAACCTGCCCTTCCTCGCGCTCGGCTGGTGGTATCTCGGCCACCGCTTCGCGCTCAAGACGCTGATCACCACCGCCGCCCTGTCGATCCTCACCGACATCCTGCCGCGCTGGATGACCCTCGGCCCGATGGAACCGGCCTTCGCCGCCATCCTCTTTGGCATCCTCTTCGGCATCGCCGCCCTCGCCGTCGTCCGCCACGGCGGCAGCTTCGGCGGCTTCTCCATTCCCGCCCTGATCCTGCAAGAAAAGCTCAAGATCCCCGCAGGTTACGTCCAACTCGCCGTCGACATCATTATTTTTTCCGCCGCCACCCTGATCCTCGACCCCGCCACCCTGCTCTGGTCCTTCCTCGGCGCCGCGACCTATTCGCTCTTCCTCGCCATCAACCACCGCCGCGACCGTTACATCGCCGCCTGACACTCTGGCGCACCGGACCCCGCACCGATACAGACGCGCCATGACCGACCCCAAAAGCCATTCCCTTATCGAAGATGCGCAGGGCCTCGCCTTCGGGGCCACCATGGCCGCCTTCGGCATCACGATCCTCACGCAACTCGGCATGATCACAGGGCAAACCGCGGGCCTTGCCGTGCTGCTCTCCTACGCAACCGGAATCCCCTTCGGGCCCGTCTTCTTCGCGATCAACATCCCCTTCTACTGGTTCGGCTATCGCCGCATGGGATTGCCCTTCACGATCAAGACCTTCCTCGCCGTGGCCGCCCTTTCCACCCTCTCGGCGCTGATGCCATCGTGGGTGCAATTCGCCACCCTGAACCCCGCCTTCGGCGCCATCCTCTTCGGCTTCATCTCCGGCGCCGCCCTACTTGCCATCTTCCGCCACGGTGCCTCGCTGGGGGGGATCGGCATCCTCGCCCTCTACCTGCAGGACCGCACAGGCTTCCGCGCCGGGCACACCCAACTCATCTTCGACGCCGCCCTCTTCGCCACGGCCCTCACCTTCCTCCCCTGGGAAACCGTCGCCTGGTCCTTCCTCGGCGCCGCCGTGGTGAACCTCGTCATCGCCATAAACCACAGGCGCGACCGCTATATCGCCACCTGATCCGCATCCCCTAGCCAACAGGCCGCAAACCCTGTATGGCCCCTCGCAACCGCAGAAAAAGCATTGAAAGAGATCTCCCCGATGGAGCTTCGCAACATCGCCATCATCGCGCATGTCGACCATGGCAAGACCACCCTCGTCGACGAGCTGCTGAAACAGTCCGGCTCCTTCCGCGACAATCAGGCCGTCTCCGAAAGGGCGATGGATTCCAACGACATCGAACGCGAGCGCGGGATCACCATCCTTGCGAAATGCACCTCGGTGGAACATGGCGAAACCCGCATCAACATCGTCGACACCCCCGGCCACGCCGATTTCGGTGGCGAGGTCGAACGCATCTTGAACATGGTCGACGGTGTCGTCCTGCTGGTCGATGCCGCCGAAGGCCCGATGCCGCAGACGAAATTCGTCACCTCCAAGGCGCTTGCCCTCGGCCTGCGGCCCATCGTGGTGCTGAACAAGGTCGACAAGCCGGATGCCGAGCCCGACCGCGCCCTTAACGAAGTCTTCGATCTTTTCGCCAATCTTGGGGCGAATGACGACCAGCTCGACTTCCCCTATCTCTACGCCTCCGGCCGCGCCGGTTGGGCCGATGAAAGCCTCGATGGCCCGCGCAAGGATCTTACCGCGCTGTTCGATCTCATCGTCCGCCACGTGCCCGCGCCGAAACAGATCGCCCGCCAGTCCGAACCCTTCTCGATGCTGGCAACAACCCTCTCGGCCGACCCTTTCATCGGCCGCATCCTGACGGGCCGCGTCGAATCCGGCCGCCTGAAGGTTGGCGAAACGTTAAAGGCCCTCTCCCGCACGGGGGAACGTCTGGAACAGTTCCGCGTGACCAAGGTTCTGGCCTTCCGTGGCCTGAACCAGACCGCGATCGACGAGGCCGTCGCAGGCGACATCGTCACGCTGGCCGGCATGACCAAGGCCACCGTGGCAGACACGCTCTGCGCGCTGGAAATCGACACCGCGCTTCCCGCGCAACCCATTGATCCGCCGACGATTACTGTCACCTTCGGCATCAATGACAGCCCCCTCGCAGGGCGTGACGGGAACAAGGTCCAGTCCCGCGTGATCCGGGATCGTCTTCTTAAGGAGGCGGAAACCAATGTGGCGATCAAGGTCGCAGACACCCCCGGCGGCGAGGCATTCGAGGTTTCCGGTCGCGGCGAACTCCAGATGGGCGTGTTGATCGAAAACATGCGCCGCGAAGGATTCGAACTGTCGATCTCCCGCCCCCGCGTCATCTTCAAGGAAGAAGACGGCGTGCGGATGGAGCCGGTGGAGGAAGTCATCGTCGACGTCGACGACGAATATTCCGGCGCCGTGATCGACAAGCTGACCGGCGAACGCAAGGGCGACCTTGTGGAAATGAAACCCGCGGGCGCAGGCAAGACCCGCATCATCGCCCATGTCCCCTCGCGCGGCCTCATCGGCTATCACGGCCAATTCCTGACCGACACGCGCGGCACGGGCGTGCTGAACCGCATCTTCCACGGCTGGGTTCCCCACAAGGGCCCGATCCAAGGTCGCCGCCAGGGCGTTCTGATCTCGATGGAAAACGGTGTCTCGGTCGCCTATGCGCTCTGGAACCTCGAAGAACGCGGTCGCATGTTCATCGGCCCGCAGGAAAATGTCTACGAAGGCATGATCATCGGCGAACATAGCCGCGACAACGACCTCGAAGTGAACCCGCTCAAGGGGAAAAAGCTCACCAACGTCCGCGCCTCCGGCACGGATGAGGCGGTGCGCCTGACACCGCATATCAAGTTCAGCCTCGAAGAGGCCATCGCCTATATCGACGATGACGAACTCGTTGAAGTTACGCCGAAAATCATCCGCCTGCGCAAACGCGTCCTTGATCCGCATGAACGCAAGCGGCAGGCGCGCGCCTCCTAAACCTCGGCGCGTTCCCCACGGCTTTCGCCTCTGGTCGCGCGGAAATGTCCGCGCGCCCATTTCAGGAACCCCGCGATCCGGGGATCGGTCGCCCCTGCCGCATCCGCCACGGCCCAGACATCGCAGGGCGGCGGCGCAGGCCCGTCAATGGGCAGCAGCCGCGCATCATTCCCCGCCAGATCGACAGGCAGAAGCGCGATTCCCAAACCGTTCGCACAGGCCTCGGCCATGATCGGCACATTTGGCGACAGAAGGGAGACATTCCCCCCCTGCCGCGCCAACCAGCGATAGCTCTCCACCTCGGCCAAGACCTTAGAGGCGCGGATGACCCCGTGCCCCTGCAACGACTCCAGCCGCCCCCGTATCCGGTTCGCCGCCACATAGGAGGGGGACGCATAAAGCCCCATCTGCAACCGCCCCAGCATCTGCCCCGTGCTCCGCTCTGGGGCAGATGCCATGGGGGCCACGGTCACATCAAAGCTTTCAGGATCAAGCGCATAGACGTCGTCATATACCTGCAACTCCGCTGCGCAATCCGATTTCGCCGACCAGACGGGCAACGCAGGGCCAAGAAACAGCCTCGCCATCATATCGCAACTGGCAACCCGCAAGGGCGGCCCCGCCTCGTTCAGCCGCGCTTTCACCCGTTCATATATGGCTGCCATCTCGCGCGCCGCGGCCACCAGCTCCTGTCCCCGCGCATTGGGGCTCATCCTGCCCATTTCGTCGCGCAGGAAAAGGGGATGCCCGTTCTCCTCGATCGCCGCCAATCGGCGCGACATGGTGGACTGGCTGATCTTGGCAATGCGCGCCGCGCCGGACAAACTTCCGGCATCGCTGATCAGCAGGATATCCCTTAAATCATTCCAGTCTGGAAAAGGTGCAGCCATGCCAGAGAACTCCCTTGGCAAGAAAAACTTGGCACTTGGGAACAGGTCACTGGCTAAACACGTGTGAAACTGGCGCGACGCTCCACAGAACAAAGATTAACGCCCACATGGGGGGCGTCAACCAACCTTTCAACCGCAAGTGAGAAGGACCGTCACGCCGCGAGGGAAAGACGTTCCGGATCAAAGCGATACTGCTCGACCGTGGCACCGTCGAAAACGCAGAAAGACCCCGGCGGCACCGCAATCCAGTCGCCCTCGTCCTGCTCCAGCGGTTCGCTCACCACCGCCCTGCCCTGCCGCCTGTCCGACCAGCGATGGTAAAGCGTGGGCGCATGGTCATCCGTGGCATAGCGCACGGCATAAAGCCGCTGCCCATCCGAAAGAGCCGCCGTCAACCGCAGATGCGGCAGCGATCCCTTCGCGCGCGCCAAGGCGATCACCCGCGCCGCTGCCCGTTCCATGGCGCCCTGCGGATCATCGTCCAGCCCCTCCGCCAGCGCGATCAGGAACAGGGCCTCGCTATCCGTCGCGCCTTTGCGATGCGGATAAAGATCATCGCGGATCATCATATCGGCATCCCTGCGAAAGGCCTCATAGCCGCCAATCTGGCCGTTATGCATGAAGCTCCACCGCCCCACCGCGAAGGGATGGCAGTTGTTGCGGCTGGTCGCCGTCCCGGTGGAGGCCCGGACATGCGCAAGGAAGAGCCCCGATTTCACCTGCGCCGTCAGGCTGCGAAGGTTCGGGTCGGACCACGCGGGCATCACGTCACGATACAGCCCCGGCTCCGGCCTTTCTCCATACCATGCAAGGCCGAAACCATCGGCATTGATCGCCGTGTGGCACTGTGTGGCGCAATGGCTTTGATGGATCAGGGAATGGCCGGGGCGACTGACGATCTCTTCCAGAAAGATCGGCGCTCCCACATAGGCAGCCCAGCGGCACATCAGATGCACCCCCGGATGGTCAGAAAATCACGCATGCTCCGCCTCGGATTCTTTTTTCAATCCATAGCATGAAAACGGCCCCCGCAGGGGCCGATTTATCCACAGGCAAAGAACTGCCGTGCCTAGGTCACTCGACCTCTTCCACGACAACCAGATCCCGCACGCTTGCCCCCTTCGCATGGGCCAGCGCCGCCTGATAGGCTGGGGAGTTGTAGCAATCCACCGCCGCCTGCAGGCTGGGAAAGCGCGCGACGACGTTTCGCGCACGGTCATTCCCCTCTAGCTGCACGTATTTCCCGCCACGGGCCAGAAATACCCCGCCATGCGCGGCAATGGCAGGCCCTGCCTCCTTGGCATATTTGCCATAGGCGTCAGCGTCGGTCACCTGCACATGGGCGATCCACAGAGCAGTCGGCATCCTCAACCCCCGATCACGGCTTCCGCCGCTGCAATTGCCGCCTCGGCCAGCGCGATATCCGCGCCCCCCGCCTGCGCCATGTCGGGACGGCCACCGCCGCCTTTGCCGCCCATCGCCTCGGCCGCCGCCTTCACCAAGGTCACCGCCGAAACGCGCCCGGACAGATCCGCCGTCACACCCGCAGCCACAGCGGGCTTTGCCCCTGTATCCGCGATCAGCAGCACCGCGCCCGACCCCAGCCGCGCCTTCATCTCGTCGATCAGCGCGGGCAGGTCTTTGCCCGACACACCTGTAAGAACCTGAGCGAGGAACTTCACGCCCCCAACGTCCTTGGCCTCCGGGCCGCCCTTGGCCCCGCCACCCACCGCCAGTTCGCGCCGCAGTTGCGCGACCTCGTTCTGCAGCGCGCGGCGTTCCTCCGCCAGCGCCTTTACGCGGTCTACCACCTCGAACACCGGCGTCTTCAACAACGACGCCACATCCGCAAGACGCGCATCCTGCACCCGCAGATGTTCCAGCGCCGCCGCCCCGGTCAGCGCCTCGATCCGCCGCACGCCCGCCGACGACGCCGAATCCCCCAGCAGGACGAAAGCGCCGATATCTCCGGTCCGCTTCACATGCGTCCCGCCGCACAATTCCAGAGAATAGGTCTTGCCATCCGCGCCCTTGCCCGAACCTTCCAGCAGGCCCATCGACACGACGCGGACTTCCTCACCATACTTTTCGCCGAAAAGCGCCTGTGCGCCCAAGGCCCGCGCGTCATCCGGCGTCATGATCCGCGTATCCACCGGCGAATTCTGGCGGATGAAATCATTCACCTCCGCCTCCACCTGCGCCAGTTCCACAGCCGAGAGTGCCGTCGAATGGCTGAAATCGAAACGGAGACGGTCGGGCGCATTCAGCGAACCCTTCTGTGCCACGTGATCTCCCAGCGCACGACGCAACGCCTCGTGCAGCAGGTGCGTCGCCGAATGGTTGGCGCGGATGGCCGAGCGCCGCTTGTGCTCCACCTCCAGCTTAGCAGGCTGACCCTTGATGACCGTGCCTTCCACCACCTCGGCCACGTGGATAAACACCCCCGCCGCCTTCTTCGTATCCGTCACATGCGCCAGCCCCGTGGCCGTCCGTACCCAGCCCGCATCGCCCACCTGACCGCCCGACTCGCCATAGAATGGGGTCTGGTTGACCACGATCTGCACTGTAGATCCTGCCTCAACCGACCCGATCCCGGCACCATCCCGCACCAAAGCAAGGATCTCACCCTCTGCCGTTTCGGTGTCATAGCCAAGGAATTCCGTCACGCCATGCGCTTCGGCCAATTCGAACCAGATCTTGGCATCCTTCGCCTCGCCCGTCCCGGACCAGCTTGCCCGAGCCTTGGCGCGCTGCTCGCCCATCGCCGCCTCGAAGCCCTGCACATCCACCGCGCGTCCCTTCTCGCGCAGCGCATCCTGCGTCAGGTCCAGCGGGAAGCCGTAGGTATCATATAGCTTGAACGCCGCCCCGCCGGGCAGTTCCGCCCCCTCGGGCAGGCGTCCAAGTTCCTCGTCCAGGAGCTTCAATCCACGATCAAGAGTTTGCTTGAACTTCGTCTCTTCAAGCCGCAGCGTTTCCTCGATCAGGGCCTGCGCGCGGGACAGTTCCGGATAGGCCCCGCCCATCTGCCGCACTAGCGCGGGCACCAACTTGTGCATCACGGGGTCCTGCGCGCCCAGCATATGCGCATGCCGCATCGCGCGGCGCATGATCCGGCGCAGCACGTAACCGCGCCCCTCGTTCGATGGCATCACGCCATCCGCGATCAGAAAGGAAACCGACCGCAGGTGGTCCGCGATCACCCGATGGCTCACCTTGCCCGGACCATCAGGGTCCGCACTCGTCGCATGGGCCGACGCCTCGATCAGCGACCGCATCAGGTCGGTATCATAGTTGTCATGCTTGCCCTGCAGAAGCGCCCCGATCCGCTCCAGCCCCATGCCGGTATCGATCGACTGCATCTCGAGCGGGCGCATGGTGCCGTCCGCGAACTGCTCGTTCTGCATGAAGACGTTGTTCCAGATTTCGATGAACCGGTCCCCATCCTCATCCGCACTGCCCGGAGGGCCGCCCCAGATATGGTCGCCATGGTCGTAGAAGATCTCGGTGCACGGCCCGCAGGGCCCCGTCGGCCCCATGCGCCAGAAGTTGTCATCCGTCGGGATGCGGATGATCCGGTGATCCTCCAGCCCCGCCACCTTCTTCCAGATTCCAGCCGCCTCGTCGTCGGTATGGTAGACCGTAACGCAGAGCTTCTTCGGATCGATCCCGAAGTCCTTGGTCAGCAGTTCCCATGAAAACGCAATCGCCTCGGACTTGAAGTAGTCGCCAAAGCTGAAATTTCCCAGCATTTCAAAGAAGGTATGGTGCCGCGCCGTATAGCCCACATTGTCCAGATCATTGTGCTTGCCGCCCGCCCGTACACATTTCTGCGCCGTCGTCGCCCGCTTGTAGTCCCGCGTTTCCACGCCAGTGAAGCAGTTTTTGAACTGCACCATCCCGGAATTGGCGAACATCAGCGTCGGATCATTCCGCGGCACGAGGGGGGAAGACTCCACCACCCGGTGCCCATTGCGGGCAAAGAAGTCGAGGAAGGTCGATCGGATATCGTTCAGCGACGCCATGCTGGATTGGCCCTTTCAAAGGCGGAAAACCCGTTTGCGCACCCAATTAGCCCCGCAATCCTTCCCTGTCCACAGCCAGAGCCGCAGCCGGGGTCCGTCACGCAGAAAAATAGCCGGAACCCACCGGTTCCGGCCCCTTTCCGTTCATCCTGTCCAAGATGTCACATGTCCAACACATCATCCTCTGCAGCACCACCCGGCGAGGTGAAATCAAGCCCGTTGGCGGCGCGGATCTTGTCCTCGATCTCAGCTGCAAGGCCCGGGTTCTGCTTCAGAAACAGCTTGGCATTTTCGCGACCCTGGCCGATGCGTTCATCCCCATAGGAATACCATGCACCCGATTTCTCCACGACCCCGGCTTTCACGCCGATATCGATCAACTCGCCCAGCTTGGAGATGCCCTCGCCATACATGATGTCGAATTCCACCTCGCGGAAGGGTGGTGCGACCTTGTTCTTCACCACCTTGACGCGGGTGGAGTTGCCGATGACCTCATCCTTGTCCTTGATCGAACCCGTGCGGCGGATATCCATCCTGACGCTGGCATAGAACTTCAACGCGTTGCCGCCTGTCGTGGTTTCCGGGCTACCGAACATCACGCCGATCTTCATGCGGATCTGGTTGATGAAGATCACCATGCAGTTGCTGCGCCCGATGCTGGCGGTCAGCTTGCGCATGGCCTGACTCATAAGGCGGGCCTGGCTGCCCATCTGCATGTCGCCCATGTCGCCCTCGATTTCCGACTTGGGCGTCAGCGCGGCGACAGAATCCACCACGATCAGGCTGACCGCGCCCGAACGCACCAGCGTGTCGACGATTTCCAGCGCTTGTTCGCCCGTGTCGGGCTGGCTGATCAGCAGCTCGTCCAGATTGACGCCGAGCTTTTTGGCATATTGCGGGTCAAGCGCGTGCTCGGCATCGACGAAGGCGCAGACCCCGCCCTTCTTCTGCTCTTCTGCCACGACGTGCAGGGTGAGAGTTGTCTTACCCGAGGACTCCGGCCCGAAGATTTCGATGATCCGTCCCTTCGGCAGGCCACCGATACCCAGCGCGATATCCAGGCCCAGCGATCCGGTCGAAGTTGCCTCAATCTCCAGAACCGGACTGTCCTTGCCCAGTTTCATGATCGAACCCTTGCCGAACTGCCGTTCGATCTGTGCCAGAGCGCTTTCCAGCGCCTTCTGTTTGTCCATTTCGCGCTTCCCGTTCAAGTCGAGGAGGTTCGCCACCGCCATGTCCGTCTCCTTATTCCATAGCCGCGACCGGGCGGCAATTGTTGCGCGCGTTCCCCAAGTGTTCTCACGCTTATGAGCACAAAGAGAGAACATATCAATCAAAATCGAACATCATCAGCCTAAGGATCAAAGGTTAAGGCAGAGTTTACGCCCTTACGTCGCGCGCGGGCCTTGTGTAGAAGGCAAGCGTGCAAGGAAAAGGTGCATCATGTTGGTTTTCTGGGAACAGCGACTGGCGATTCTCGCCACGCCCAAGACGGGCTCCACCGCCATCGAGGCTGCGCTCGAATCGATGGCAAGCATGGCCATCCAGCGGCCACCGGTCCTGAAGCACACGCCGGTGCAGAGGTTCCATCGTTTCATCGGGCCCTATTTGGAAACGACATCGGGCGGGCCATTCACCGTTGTTGCCTTGATGCGCGAGCCGCGCGACTGGCTGGGGTCATGGTTCCGCTACCGCCAGCGCGACGACATTTCCGAGGCAGCGAAATCGACACGTGGCATGACATTCGATGCCTTCGTGAATGCATGGTGCGACGACCCGCAACCGGCTTTCGCCGCTGTCGGGTCGCAGGCTCGCTTTCTGCAGCCAAAGGGGGAGAAGGGTGTCGATCACCTTTTCCGTTATGAAGAGATCGAAACCTTTGTCCAATTCCTCGAGGACCGTTTGGATTGTGAAATCATCCTGCCGCGCCTGAACGTCTCACCCACGGCCGACCTTCACCTCGCCCCGGCGACCGAGGCGCGCCTCAGAATCACCGCTGCACGTGACTATGCACTCTATGAAAGCCTCACACCCTGATAGCTGAGATCGCTTCGCAGGGTTAAGTTTGCCATCACCGGTTGACGGCTATCTGGGTCACGCAGCCATCTGCGCCTGCACAGTGTCGGCCAATTGCGAGAGAGAGAAGGGCTTTGCAAGGAAGACCGAATTCGGGACACGCGCCTGAAGGTCCGACAACGCCTCTTCCGCATAGCCCGAAATGAAGACGGTGCGCACTCCCGGGCGCGAACCAAGCGCCTGTAGCACCCATCCCGGCCCGTCCAGACCGGGCATCACCACGTCGGTCACGAAGACGTCCACCTGCAGGCTGTTGTCTTTCAGGTGGGCCAGAGCTTCCTCTGCACTTGCCGCTTCAAGAACCGAGTGGCCCCGCAGTCGCAGCGCACGGGCAGCAAAGGCACGCACCGGGGCCTCATCCTCGACCAGAAGGACAACGCCTTCGGCTCGGCGCGCCTGATTGCGTTGCACGGGCGGGGCACAGTCGGCCGCATCGACAGGGCAGAGCGGGAACCACAATTCAAATTCCGTCCCCTGCCCCAGTTCTGACTGGACGAAGATGAACCCGCCCGATTGCTTCACGATGCCATAGACGGTGGAAAGTCCGAGACCGGTTCCCTCACCCTGACGTTTCGTGGTGAAGAAGGGTTCGAAGATCTTGTCGATCCAATCTTCTGGAATGCCCTTGCCACTGTCGCGCACGCTGATCACCACATGAGCGCCGCGCGGAACCAGAGCCTTGCCACGGCTCATTTCTGCGTCAAGCCGCATGACCCGAGCCTCGATCTGGACCACCCCCCCGTCAGGCATGGCGTCCCGCGCGTTCACCACGAGGTTCATGATTACCTGCTCCACCTGACGACGATCAGCCCGGATTGCCGCGACCTCGTTCAACGGCACCAGATCAAGACCGACCTTCTCTCCCAGCAGCCGGTTAAGAAGATGTGTCAGATCCGACAAGGCCTCACCCACATCGATGCGCTCTGGCTTGAGGGTCTGTTTGCGCGAAAAGGCAAGGAGTTGGGCGACCAAGGCGGCAGCTCGGTTCGCATTCTGCCGGATCTGGATCAGATCCGGGTAGTCCGGATCCTCGGTGCGGTGTCGCAGCAGAAGCAGGTCGCAATGGCCTGAGATCGCGGTTAGCAAGTTGTTGAAATCATGTGCAATGCCACCGGCGAGCTGACCAATCGCCTGCATCTTCTGTCCCTGCACGAATTGTGCCTCGAGTTGCTTCAGGGCGGTCGAATCCTGCAGGACGGCCAGTACACCGCCGCGGCCATCCGGCCGGAGCGTCATCCGCATGAACCGCTCCGCCTCGTTCAGATGCATCCGTCCGCGCAAACCCAGCATCTCGGACCCACCGGGCAGGCGCCCGGCCGCCACATCGCTGATCCAGTCCCGCACGGGTCTTCCCAGATCGACGAACAGTTGCGCGGGTTCCACGACATCATCCGCGCCGAGTTCCAGAAGAAGCCGCGCTTCGGCATTCACAGCGGTGATCCTTCCGTCCGGCGCGAAGGTCATGATGGGAACGGCCAAACCTTCGAGGACCCGCGCCTCTGGCACACGGTCAATGACCTGAGATCTGTCCGTCTGCCGCCTTTTCAAGCGCCGTGCCGTCGACCAGAATGCCGCAACCAGTGCCGCGCCTGACAAGGCGAGAAAGAAAACAGTGACGACACCCCAAGGAGGCAACCCAAACAGCGCCACCGTCACGAGCGTGGCCAGACAGGCGGCCAGCATGACCTGTGTCCACATCCACGAATGGATCTGGTCAGGGATCAAGTCCGGGGGATGGGCAGGATCGTCGCTCATTCCGGGCAATTGCACATAAAGGCCTTAACAAGTTCCTAACGGCCTGCGGTTCGACGCCTCAGACGGTCAATTTTCGCAAAATGGCCGCGTAGAAACCGTCTCCCCCATTCAAGGGGGTAAAGCGTCGCTCTGCCTCAAGCGTCCAGCCGGGATGCCGCGTAAGGAAAGCCGCTATCTGTGCACCGTTCTCGATTTCGAGCATAGAGCAGGTAGCATAGGCAAGCGCCCCCCCCGCATGCAGCATGGAGGCCGCGCGGTCCATTATTGCTGCCTGCAATTCCGTCAAGGCCAGCAGCCGCTCGGGCGTAAGCGCCCATTTCCCCTCGGGGTCCCGACGCCAACTGCCCGAACCGGAACAGGGCACGTCGGTAAGAACCAGATCAAAGGGGCCCGTCTCCTCCGGGCGCGCGGTCAGATGCACCTGCACCCCGGCGCGTTTTGCCCGCAGCGGAAGGTCTGCCATTCGCCGCGCCTCGGCATCGTGGGCATACAGGCTTAGTCGCGTCCGCGCGGCCATTGCAAGGGTCTTTCCCCCACCTCCTGCACAGAGGTCCAACACCGTCATCCCGTCCGATAGGGGCAACATTGCCACGACCGCTTGGCTTGCCGCGTCCTGCAATTCCACCACCCCGGTGACATAACATCGGCTGGAGTGAACCTTCCGCGCGCCCCCGACCACCTCTAACGCTGTGTCGGCAAGGGGATGAGCGCGCGCCACGATTCCGTCGTCGGCCAACGCCGCCACCGCCTGTTCGCGGGAAATACGCGCCGTATTCACCCGCAGGAACACTGGCGCGCGCCGCTGCATCGCGCTCATTACGGCCTCGAACCCGTCGCCCAGCGAGGCACGCAATTGTGCCTCCAGCCAATCGGGACAGTCGATCGCCTCGGCCCCCTCAGGCTGCCGACCTGCCTCCCAGGGGCCCGGCACTGCTGGTGCATAGCCCTGTCCGTCGAATAGCATCTCGGCCCCGTTTCGGCGCGCCCAGCCCAACACGAGAGACCGGGCCCCTTCCCCCCCGCCAAGTGCTGCGCAGGAACGGCGGCAGCGCAGCACGCCAAAGACGATGTCCCGCACCGCCGCGCGATCACCCGAGCCCGCATAGCGATTGGCGCGCCCCCAGTTCACCAGCGCCACTTCCGCAGGACGTCCTGCCAGGACGGCCTCCATCACGTTGATGGCCGCCGCCACACGCGCACCGGGCGTCATGCCTTGCGCTCCTGCAGAATGTTGCCGCCATCCACCACGATCACCGCCCCGTTCACATAAGAGGCCGCGTCCGAAGCGAGGAAGGCCACCACTGCCGCCACCTCGTCAGGCCTGCCCGCACGACCGGGGGGCGTGGCGGTTGCCGCCAGCAACTCCTCGGGTGTAGAGGCCTCTGTCGCCACCCAGCCGGGTGCCACCGCATTGACCGTGACGCCCCGCGCCGCGACCTCAAGCGCCAGTGCATGGGTCAGCCCCACCATCCCAGCCTTGGCTGCGGAATAGGCCGCTTCTCCGGGATTGGAAACATAGGGACCCGTCACGCTTGCCATCATGACGACCCGGCCGTGCCCCTGCGCCACCATTCCGGGCAGGAAGGCCCGTGTCACCAGCACCGCCGTGGTCAGAGAAGCATCCATCGCCCTGCGCCACTGAGTGGGATCAAGATCAAGGAAGGGCACCTGCTCGGCTGGAGAACCGACCGACCCCATGCCAGCGTTGTTCACGAGAACATCAACCGGCCCGACTTCATCCAACAATCGCGCCACCTGGGCGGGTTCCGACAGGTCGGCCACATGTGCGGTCACGTTGAAGCCCTCGGCGATCAGTTCCGCCGAACGCAGGTGGATTCTCCCGGTCGTCGCAGTGATAGCCACACGGCTCCCCTCACAAGCCAGTGCGCGTGCGCAGGCAAAGCCGATGCCTCCGGGAGCACCCGCGCCCGTCACGAGAACCCGCACTTGCCTTGCCATGCTTTCCCCCGCATTTCCGGCACGGACCATAGGAAAAGGCAGGCGACTTGACCAGCACCCGCCCCACTCCACCCTTTCGACTTCGCAAGAATTCGGCGTGGCCAGCGAAGGATCGTTTCCTGCCCTACTCCGCCTGATCGGCAAGTTTGCCATTTAGCATTCCGGATTTCTCTTCTCCGAGACGGTCAAACAGGCCCAACTGGGTTTCGAGAAAATCGATTTGCCCCTCCTGATCTGCGATGAGTTCGTCGAAAAGTGCTCGGGTGACGAAGCCGCGCACCGAATCGCAATGCCGCCGTGCC
>Ga0075157_10001321_pt1 | contig 15693 bp, 11 predicted proteins | sample JI81BgreenDNA_FD_70967 | JGI IMG/M metagenome (GOLD analysis project Ga0075157, IMG submission 70967) | Wastewater effluent complex algal communities from Wisconsin, to seasonally profile nutrient transformation and Carbon sequestration -... | ecosystem: Engineered > WWTP > Effluent > Algae...
CAGAGCGCGATGGGAAGCTCGGTGAGAAGCAGGTTGACGTCCAGTGCGCCCTAGCAGTCGTCGATCTTGCCGTACGCAACTCGGGACGCACCATCGTCGTGCTCTCAGAGGACCTCGATCTTGTCCCCGGCTGCGACCTGGCGAAGACTTATGGAGCCACCTGCTACACGGCTGCCATCCACACCGTCCATCACAGGACCTCCGACCACGGCTGGCTTCTACTCGACACACGCACCGTGTCTGAGATGTTCGGTAGGAACGACTCGGAAGCTGACGCAGCCATCCGGGCTCACACTGTTCGTCGGGTCCTTGAGTGGAATCTCGGCGCCGTCAAGTGGAAGCCGAGGCCATTCGACGTTGAGGGAGAGCTCATCCTCGACAGCAACCGCCTTGTGTGCGGCTATTGGCCGACCGCGCCAGCCGCAAGGCCGGCAGGCAAGCAGGATCTACACGTGACCGGCATAAGAATGGACCCTCGATACGGGTTCCCTCAGGTCGAGCTGATCGACACGGCCCCCATCCTCTTCGGAGGCAAGACTGAACAGGCCACCGTACTTCGATGGCTTCTCCCCGACGTAGTCAAGATCCAACTCGACTCTGGCCAAGAGCAGAGCATCGAGGTTCCGCCTGGTGAGCTTCTGTGGCCGGGGCAGCGGGTCTTGGTCTATCTGGCATCTCGCCAGACGGGGCCTTCGGTTTCTTACGTGGGTCCGCTCCAGATCGAGTCAACCCTCGATACTTGGGGGGATGGTCACACAGCTTTCGGCACCGTAGTCAGGGTTGATGGAGCTTGGGCCACAGTCCGCCTCGCTGGGGGCCTCGATGTACAGATGCTCTCTCGGTTCGCGCACGGAGTTGAGATCGGCAAGAGCCTTCTCGTCTCGCCGGCCGGCTTCCATCCGCAGACCGGCGAACCGCAAGTTGTTCCACTAAGTTCCTGTTTTCCGTTTGACCAGACTTGAGTTCTGTGTAATATTCGAGTCGCACGCAAGTGCGCATCTAGCTGCGCCGGACGTATGGGCCGGCGATGAAGACGAGCTCTCGAGCTCGTCTTCATCTGTTTCTGGCCCAAGGATGATTCGCCGCAGCCAATTCTGAAAGTTTCGCAGCTATGCGTTGGTCCGAGCCCTGGGCGGCATGCTGGTAGGCCAACGCCGCCGAGACGGTCGAGTGCCCAAGCCTCTGCATCAACTCGGCCAGTGTGGCGCCCGATGCAGCCGCCAAGGTGGCTCCGGTGTGCCGGAGGTCGTGGAACCGCAGGTCGGGCCGTCCAGCGGCCTCCCTGGCCTTCCTGAAGTAGGCCTGGTGGAACGTGGGCGCCCGGTACTGCTCGCCGTGGGTGGTTGGGAACAGCAGGCCGTCCTTGCCCCACTGAGCGTGCTTCCGTAGGTGCTCCTTGATCGCGTCCCCGATGTGGGGCGGGAACGCAACCACCCGAACGCTGTCAGCCTTCGGTGCCGCCACGATCTTCTTGCCGTCGACCCACTGGACCGCCCGACTCACGCGAATCACACCGCTCTTGAGGTCGACATCGCCGCGGCGCAGCTCGGCAACCTCGCCGAACCTCAAAGCACACCAGGCCGCCAGCTCGATCATGAGCCGCAAGCGTTCCGGCATCGCGGCAACCAGCAGCGCCAACTCTTCCAGGGTCGCCGGCTCACCAATGTGCCGGACCGGCTTCCGCATCCGCTCACGGCATGGGTTCCGGTCCAGCAGTTCGTCCTGCACGGCGGTGGCGAGGATGGTCTTCAAGAGCGCGTACGCGTGTTCGTTGATCCGAGGCGTCCTGGCGTTCAGCTTCCCGATCCACGCCCTCACCGCCGCCGGCGTGATGTCCTTCAGGCGCAACTCCCCCAGCGTCGGATAGATCAGCCGATCGAGGTAGCGCTGGTACTCGCTCACCGTCTTCGGCTTCAGGCCACGCACAGCCGTCCGCTCCGGCAGCCAGGTGTCGGCGTAGGTCCTCAAGGTCTGGGTGTCGTCGTGAAGCTGCTTCGCCCGGCGTTGGGCCGGCGGCATCCACTCGTCCCACTCGATCAGCCGGCGCTCCAGAGCGATCCAGCCCTCTGCGTCCGCTCGGGCTGTGAATGTGCCCGGTGCGTTGTGTCGAGCCATGTCTGGCCCGATGTAGCTCGCCTGGTACATCTTCGAGGGCAACCTGCGGATCGTCCCGAAGGATCGCTTCGTTCGTGCCATGTGGTCCCACCTGCCCCACTACCTCGGCGTGTCGTGCATCTTGCGTGCATTATGAGGGCCTATTTCTGCCCTCATCTGCCTACTTCTGACCACTTGCTCGACCTGCTCAGAACAAGCATAAGCCCTAGTCAGGGAGGCGGGAAGTGGGGTGCGTGGATCTCATGGAGATCTGGTGGGCCTAACTGGACTTGAACCAGTGACCTCCGCCTTATCAGGGCGGCGCTCTAACCATCTGAGCTATAGGCCCGCGTGAGCGGGAACACCGAGAGACAACATTACCGACTCACCGGCCATCGGCTCAACTCGGCCGTGATCGGGCTCGGGACGTCCCACCCCCAGGGCGTCCCGAGCCCTGGTACTAGGGGCGTTCCGCGCTGACCGTCCAGCCGGTCGCGGTCTTCTTGCCGTAGACGCTGAACAGGAAGTCGGTACCTGTGAAGCGGGATCCGTTGGTGGCGGTCATCTTGCACGCCCACTTGACGTTCAGCGAGCCGCGCACCGAGAGGTCCGAGGTGTCGAGGGTGGGCTTCATGCGATCGATCGACCCGGTGCCGGACGGGGTGCAGGCCACTGAGCTGGCCTTGATCTTGACGCCCGTTGGCTGGTTGAAGTTGATGGCGCAGGCCGCGTTCTTCAAGCCGCCGGGCTTCTTGCACGAGTTGACCAGCTTCGTGGTCGCAGCCTTGAAGTCCTTCAGCGCCCCGGCGGTGAGTACCACCTTGATGTCGTACACGTCGGAGCTCGAGCCGAGCGACTCGACGACCACCTTGCCCTGGCTCAGGCCGAACGACTCGCTCGTGGTGCCCAGGGTGTACCCGCCGGGAAACACGTTGATCGAGTCCACTTCGGGCACGGTGACGCCGTTGACGGTCAGGCCGGTGTCCGCAGGGCTGAGGCTCTTCACGTACAGGCGCGCGGTCACCGTGGTCAGGTACCACGCGTCGTCACGCGTCGCCACGTAGAACTTCTGCGTCTGCGGCCGGCTGTTGATCGTGTAGTTCGCCTGAATCTCGGCGCTGTACTTGGTGGCCTTCAGCTCGGTGAGCTTCAAGTTGGTGATCGGCGCAGCCTGGGTGGCCGCGGTGAGCACCTCCTTGGTCAGAAACGTGCGATCGGGCAGATCACCACGCACCAGAGCGAAGATCGCTTCGGGGTCGGACGCCGCGAGGGCGTCGAAGTACTTCTGGACGACCTCGCTGGCCGACCCCGCTCCCACACCGGTGCTGGTCGAGACTCGGGGCGACGGCGTGCCGCCGGTGATCGGTGTGGTGCGGTTGGCGAACTGGGTCAGTCCGATGATCAACCCGACGATCAGCACCACCGCACCGCCGATGATCAGCGGCACCTTGGAGCCGGACTTGCCGGGTTGGCCAGTCGGTGCCGGCGGGGCGCCCCAGCCGGCCGGTGGCTGCTGGCCTGCACCCGCGCCGAACTGTGCGGATGACTGGGCACCCACCCCGGGCGCCTGAAAACCGCCCTGCGGCGGCTGGCCGTAACCGGGTTGCGGCCCGTATCCAGGCTGAGGCCCTGCCGGAGGCTGGCCGAACCCGGGCTGCTGACCGGAACCGTATGGCGCCTGCGGCGGTTGGCCGAATCCTTGTTGGCCGGGAGCGCCGTAACCACCGGGTGCGCCATAGGGGGTGTCGGCGGACGGCACCTGCGGGTTGTTCTGCTGACCGGGATCTTGTGGACGGGTCGGATCACTCATGCCAATGGCCTTCTGTCAAGGTCGGGAATCCGTCCAGAATAGAATCCCGGTGGGTCATCGGACGCATCGCGGGGAGTTCTGCCCGTCACGGCAGGGGCGCAGAAGCCACTCTGCAGCCAGGTCGATCCAGAACCTCGACGCTAGGCCTGGTGCGCCCCGTGACCTTCGGGCGGTGCCGCATGCGCACTGATCTGGGCCGCCAGATGCCCGGCTCCGTACCCGTTGTCGATGTTCACCACAGCCACCCCTGGGCTGCACGAGTTGAGCATGGTGAGCAGCGGGGCGAGCCCACCGAACGCCGCGCCATAGCCGACCGAGGTCGGAACCGCCACCACCGGACACGCCACCAGGCCCGCCACCACGCTGGGCAGCGCACCGTCCATGCCCGCCACCACCACGATCGCCGACGCCGAGCGCAGCAACTCCAGACGGGCGAGAATGCGGTGCAGGCCGGCCACCCCGACGTCCATCACCAGTTCGGTGGGCCGGCCGAGCATCGCGGCGGTGTGCTGCGCCTCGCGCGCCACCGGCAGATCGGACGTTCCGGCGGCAGCCACCACGACCAGCCCACCGGACGACTCCGGTGGCTCGGACGGCCACCACAACAGCCGGGCCTCGGAGTCGTAGCCTGCGTCCGGCAGCACGTCGAGCACCGCGGCGGCCTGTGCGGCATCGGCCCGCGTGAACATGGTGCGAGCCTGACGCTCCCGCAGCGCCGTCGCGATGCGGCGCAACTGATCAGCAGACTTGAACTCGCAATAGACGGCCTCGGGATAGCCGCGGCGGCGGGCCCGATCGAAGTCGAGGTCGGCCACCTCGCGCAACTCGGCCGGCGGCTGCCACTGCGGCTCACTGCCAGCGCTCATCGGGTCACCAGCGGCAGCGTGAACGCGCCGGACTGGATGCCACCCAGATCGAGACTGACGAAGCGGAATCCGGCGGCTCGCACCCCCCGCAGCAGATCACTGCGCAACGGCTCGACGATCGCCCTGCCGAGATCGGCCGGCACCAACTCGATGCGCGCCACGTCACCGTGATGCCGCACCCGAGCGTCGCCGAAGCCGAGGTCGTGCAACACCTGCTCGGCATCGTCGATCTGCTGCAGCTTCTCTGCGGTCACCTCTTCGAAGTGCGGAATCCGCGAGGCAAGGCACGGCGCGGCCGGCTTGTCGGCGACAGGCAGCTTCAGCTCGGCGGCTAGGCGGCGCACCTCGGCCTTGGTCAGCCCCGCATCGGCCAGCGGCCGCAGCACCTGATGATTGGTCGCCGCCTTCGCACCGGGGCGGTCCGGACGCCGGGCGTCGTCGGCATTCTCGCCGTAGGCCACCGCCGACAATCCGTAGCGACTGACCAGCTCGTCGTCGATCCGTTCGAACAGCTCGGTCTTGCAGTGGAAACAGCGGTCCGGGCCATTGGCCCGATACTCCGGACGTTCGAGTTCGTTCGTCACGAGTTCGACCAGCGGGGCTCCGATGGCGGCAGCGACCGCATGGGCCTCGCGACGTTCAGCACCGGCCAGGCTGGCCGAGACGCCGAGCACAGCCAGGGTTCGCGACGGTCCGAGAGAACGCGTGGCCACCGCTAACAGCACCGACGAATCCACTCCGCCTGAGAACGCAACACCTAGCCGGGCGGGGTTTCCGAGAGCGGCTGTCACCCGCGCCAAGAGGGTCGCGGCGTCCTGGCTCAACTCGACGTCAGTCATCTGTGATTCTCCCATCGGGGGGTCGGCCCCATCGGGCAGATTCACATATACAACATCGAAGAACCACAAAGCACCAAGCGCTTGCAGCAGGTTGCCACGCTAACATGAGGCCCGTGATGGAGCAGCCGAAAAACCCGGTGACGATCTATCACGTTGCCAAGGCGGCGGGGGTCGCACCGTCCACGGTCAGCCGCACCTTTGCGCGCCCCGGACGGGTCAACGCCGACACCGCCGAGCGGGTGCGCAGGGCGGCCGAAGAGCTGGGCTATCGGGCCAACCAGATTCGGCAGGGCCCACCCACGCGGCGTACCAAGCTGCTCGGCGTTCTGGTCTCCGATGTCTCCAATCCGTTCTACTCCCAGCTGATCCGCGGAACCCAGCAGGCGGCCAACGAACTCGGCTACGAGATCGTGCTGTCAGATTCGCGCGAATCGCCCACACGGGAGCGGGCCGCCCTCGAACGGCTGATCCCCGTCGTCGAGGGCTTCGTGATCGGCAGCTCGCGCATGCCCGACTCCGCCTTGCGCACCATCGCCAAGCAACGTCCGATGGTGTCGGTGAACCGCGCCCTCGTCGATGTGCCCAGTGTGATCAGCGACAACCCCGGAGGCGCCCGCAAGGCTCTAGAACTACTGCATGAACTGGGCCACGAAGAGGTGTACTACGTGGCGGGGCCAGAGGCGTCGTGGCAGGACGGCGTCCGATTCCGCGAACTGCGTGACCGCGGCCCCGAGTTGGGTATGGCGGTGCATCGGATCGGTCCGGTGCTGCCCACCTTCGAAGGCGGCCTCTCGGTGAGCCGTACGCTCGCCGAGCGCCATGCGAGCGCCGTCATCGGGTTCAACGACCTGGTCGCGGTCGGCGTGCTGCACGGACTCATTCGGTCCGGCGTGAGCGTGCCCGACCAGGTCAGCGTGATCGGCTTCGACGACATCCTCACCTCACGCCTGGTGCTGCCGCCGCTCACCACTGTCGCCGCGCCACTTCGGCAGATGGGTGCCACCTCGGTCAACAACCTGGCCGCCCTGCTCAACGGGGCGCGTCCGCAGGCTTCCACGCCACTGGTCATGCCGGTGCGGCTGCGGGTGCGCGGGTCGACCGGTCCGCGGCTTTTCAAACGGGTCTCGCCGGCCCGGGGTACCGGCGCGATGCTGGCGGCCACGAAGGCCGCCGGAGCGGTGCGTCCGGGTGCCGGCAGCCTGAGTTAGCTGCCCGTCGATACGTCTGTCGCAGCACGAATCCGCGCAGCCTGCCGGGTCGGACAGCTCCTGCGGGTGCACGTTTCCCTGACCCAGCCGGCAAACCGATCGCGGCAACTCTCTGCAACGACGCCCGGTGACCCCGGCGGTTGGCCGACGATGGGGTCATGTCCGAACTTTCACTGCATCCCGACCAGATGCTGCCGGCCGACCCGACGCTGCGTCAGCTGGCCCGGGAGATCTACGCCTCCATTCGTGATCTACCCATCATCTCTCCCCACGGCCACGTGCCACCTCAGTGGCTGGTGGACGATCAGGCGTGGGCCGACCCGACCTCGCTGCTGATCACCCCCGATCACTACGTCAACCGGCTGCTGCATTCGGCGGGTGTCGAACTCAGCGATCTGGGCGTCGGCCGTACCGACTTCTCGGCCGACGACGCGCGCAACGCCTTTCGGCTGCTCTGTTCGAACTGGTCGGTCTACCGTGGCACCCCGATCCGGTTCTGGCTCGAGTCCGAGATCGTCGACATCTTCGGGCTGAACATCGCCCCCTCCGCCGAGACCGCGGACGCGCTCTATGACGCGATCGCCGCCCAGTTGGCCACACCGGAGTTCCGTCCGCGGGCCCTGTTCGACCGCTTCGGCATCGAGTTTCTCGCCACCACCGACGATCCCTGCGACGACTTGCGCTACCACAAGGCCTTGGCCGAGGATCCCGAGTTCACCAAGCCGGTGGCGCCGACCTTCAGGCCCGATCGCTACCTCGAGGCCGGGCGTGAGGGCTGGAGCGACCTGGTCGACAACCTCGGTGCGGTCAGCGGCGTGGACACCGGTACCTTCGACGGCTGGGTGGCCGCCATGGAGAACCGGCGGGCATTCTTCAAGGCTCACGGCGCCGTCTCCACCGACCACTCGCATGTGGACGCACGTGTCGAGCCGCTGAGCATCGACCAGGCGCGCCGGCTGTACGCCGAGGCGCGCAAAGCCCCCCTCAGCCTCGAGGACGGTCACACCCTGCGTCGGCACTTCATGTTCGAGCAGGCCCGGATGGCCAGCGACGACGGCCTGGTGATGACTCTGCACCCCGGTGTCTTCCGCAACCACCATGCCGAGACGTTCGAACGTTTCGGCGCGGACGTGGGCGCCGACATTCCAATGCAGGTGGAGTTCACCAAGTCGCTGCAACCGATGCTGAGCGCCTTCGGCACGGCGAAGAACTTCCAGGTCGTGCTGTTCACCATGGACGAGACGGTCTATTCCCGTGAGGTGGCGCCGTTGGCCGGCTTCTATTCCTCGGTGTTCGTGGGCGTTCCGTGGTGGTTCATCGACGCACCGGACGCCATGACCCGCTTCCGCGCATCGGTGAGCGAGGCCGCCGGCTTCACCCGCACCAGCGGCTTCATCGACGACACTCGGGCCTACTTGTCCATCCCGGCCCGGCACGACCTAAGCCGCCGGATCGACGCCGGTTACCTGGCCCGCCTGGTGGGCGAGGAGCGCTTGAGCCTCGACGAGGCCATCGAAACCGGCCAGGTGCTGGTCAGCGACAATCCTCGCGTCGCCTTCAAGCTCGACCAGCGGACGTTCACCGCGAACGCCTGACACGACGAACGCCACCCGCCGGCGATGGTGCCGGCGGGTGGCGTTGGTCAGGGCTCAGTCTTCGGCGAGGGTGAGTTCCAGGCCGCCCAGAATGTTGGCGGACAGGTTGTAGAGAAACGCCGTCAGGGTGCCGATCGCGGTGAGCAGCACGACGTTGATCACGGCGATCAGCGCCGCGATGCCGAGCACCTTATTGGTGTTGACGAAGTCTTCCATCCGGATCGGGGTCTGGTCGTTGGGGTTGCTCAGCAGGTTCTGCAGAATGCCGTTCACCGCATCGAACAGCCCCGACGCGCCGATCACCGACCACACCACGTAGGTGGCGAACCAGAACATGATGCCGAAGGCGATGGAGAACAGGAACGAGGTCTTCATCACCGACCAGGGGTCGATGCGCGAGAGCCGCAGGCGAGCTTTGCGGGTGCGGCGCCCGACCGATCGCGGTCCTGCCGACACCACCGACGGACGGACGGGCTGGGCCGGAGACTCTGCCGGCAGGTCGATCGCCGCCTGCTGGATGCGGGTCTCTTCTGCTGCCTGAAAGTCGGGCGCGGCCGAACTGCTGTCACCTTCGCGGAAGAGGTTGCCCGCGCCGTCACCGGAGGGGTTCGAACTCCACACGTTGCCCGGGGCGGACGTGCGGGTCTTGCCCTGCTGGTCGCTCATAGTTCTCCTCGACCTGGTCAGTCGGTGCTTTGCTCTGCGTCGGACACATTCGGCCCAACCGTATCCGACCCCGAACCGGAACCGGACATAGCCACCTCGCTCGATTCTCCCTCATCCGCGCCGTTTTCCGGGTAAAGAGCGATCACCGAGACCGAGTCGCCCGCCGCGACCTGCACGAACTTGACCCCCATCGTGTCGCGGCCCTTCGCCGGAACCTCGCTCACCGACGACCGGATGATCTGTCCGGAGGTCTTGATGGCCATGATCTCGTCGTGTTGCTGAACCACCAGGCCGCCGACCAACGAGCCGCGATCCTCGTTCAGCTTCATCGCCTTGATGCCGAGTCCGCCACGGTTTTGCTGGCGGTACTCCGACACCACGGTGCGCTTGGCGAAACCGCCATCGGTGACGGTGAACACGTAGCGGTCGTCCTCGAGCATGTCGGCGTCGATCACCGACATGCTGAGCAGTGCGTCGCCGGCCGTGCCCTCGCCGGCGGAGGCCTGCCGGAATCTCATGCCCGTGACGCCCGACGTGGCCCGGCCCATCGGACGCAGCTGCTCGTCGCTGGCCGCGAACCGGATCGCCTGGCCCTTGCGTGAGATCAGCAGCACGTCGTCGGCCCACGAGCACAGCTCGGCGCCGATCAACTCGTCGTCGTCGTCACGGAAGGCGACGGCGATCACACCGGCCTGCCGGGGCGAGTCGTAGGCGGTCAGCGAGGTCTTCTTGACCAGGCCACGCCGGGTGGCCAGCAGCAGGTAGGGGGCGTCGGTGTAGCTGCGCAACGTGAGCACCTGGGCGATGTGCTCCTCGGGCAGGAACGACAACAGCCCGGCCACGTGGCCCCCCTTGGCGTCACGACTCGACTCCGGCAACTGCCACACCTTGGCCCGGTAGACCCGACCGAGGTTGGTGAAGAACAGGATCCAGTGGTGGTTGGTGGTCGCGAAAAGATGCTCCACCTCGTCGTCCACCCGCAGGCTCGCCCCGCGAACCCCCTTGCCACCGCGCTTCTGCGCCCGGTAGGCGTCGGTGCGGGTGCGCTTGGCGTAACCGCCGTGTGTGATCGTGACGATCATGTCTTCGTCGGGGATCAGGTCTTCGTTGGAGAGGTCGCCGTCGGGCGAGATGATGCGGGTGCGGCGATCGGTTCCGTACTTCTCGACGATCTCGGAGAGCTCTTCGCTGATGATGCGACGCTGGCGCTCGGGCTTGTCGAGAATGTCCTGCAGATCGGCGATCTGCCGCTCGAGTTCGGCCAGCCGGTCGAGGATCTTCTGCCGTTCCAGGGCCGCCAGGCGGCGCAGCTGCATCTCGAGAATGGCGTTGGCCTGTGCCTCGTCGATCTCGAGCAGGTCCATCAGGCCGAGGCGAGCGCTGTCGGCGTCCGCGCTGCGCCTGATCAGGGCGATCACGGCGTCCAAGGCGTCGAGAGCCTTCGCCAGGCCGCGGTAGATGTGGGCCATCTTCTCGGCCTCGGCCAGCCGGAACGCGGTGCGGCGTTGGATCACCTGCACCTGGTGCTTCACCCAGTACGAGATGAACTGGTCCAGTCGCAGGGTGCGCGGCACCTCGTCGACCAACGCCAGCATGTTGCAGCCGAAGGTGTCCTGCAGCTGGGTGTGCTTGTACAGGTTGTTCATCACGACCCTGGGCTGTGCGTCGCGCTTCAGCACGATCACCAACCGTTGCCCGGTGCGCGCCGACGAATCGTCTCGGATGTCGGCGATGCCGGTCATCTTGCCGGCGTTCACCAACTCGGCGATCTTGGTGGCCAGGTTGTCGGGGTTGCACATGTAGGGCAGCTCGGTGACCACCAGCAGGGTGCGGCCGGCCTTGTCTTCTTCGATGTCGATGACGGCACGCATGATCACCGATCCGCGACCCGTGCGGTAGGCGTCCTCGATGCCCTTGCGGCCGACGATCAGCGCGCCGAGCGGAAAGTCGGGGCCCTTGATCCGTTCGATGGACGCCTCGAGCAGCTCTTCCTTCGTGGCTTCGGGGTTCTCCAGCGACCATTGGACGGCGTCGGCAACCTCGCGCAGGTTGTGCGTGGGAATGTTGGTCGCCATGCCGACGGCGATGCCGGTGGAGCCGTTGACCAGCAGGTTCGGGAACCGGGCCGGCAGCACCACAGGTTCGGTGTCGCGGTTGTCGTAGTTGGGCCGAAAGTCGACGGTGTCCTCGGTGATATCGCGCACCATCTCCATGGCCAACGGGGCCATGCGGCATTCGGTGTACCGCATCGCCGCCGCCGGGTCGTTGCCCGGCGAACCGAAGTTGCCCTGGCCTGAGACCAGCGGCGCCCGCATCACCCACGGCTGCGCCAACCGCACCAGGGTGTCGTAGATCGCCGAGTCGCCGTGCGGGTGATACAGGCCCATCACTTCGCCGACCACGCGCGAGCACTTGTTCCAGCCGCGATCGGGACGGTAACCGCCGTCGAACATGGCGTAGAGCACCCGGCGATGCACAGGCTTCAAACCGTCGCGCACGTCGGGCAGCGCGCGTCCGACGATCACGCTCATGGCGTAGTCGAGGTAGGAGCGCTGGATCTCGACGCTCAGGTCGATCTCGTCGGTACGCGCCTGCGTGGGCACGGTGCCGGCCTCGTCGGTCGGCTCAGGGGTGGTGTCGTCGATCGGACCGTCAGTCATCGGTCACTCTCCAGATCATTGTCGGAGTGAAGCGCTTGCCACAGGCTCGCCGCGCGTCGAGAGCTGAGCCGGGCTCCGCCATCGGTGGAAGGTGGGGTGAAGCGGTGGGTGCGGATGCCCGAGGCAGGTGGGTGGGCGTTCGGAAGATCATCCGAGCTTGCGAGGACGATCTGGAGGTGGGCGGCTCGGGCATCCGCACCCACCGCGGCAGCCATCGCAACCACAGAGACCCGGAGACCGAGCATCAGATATCCAGGAAGCGGACGTCCTTGGCGTTGCGCTGAATGAAGTGCCGCCGGGGCTCCACCTCCTCGCCCATCAGGATCGAGAACATGCTGTCGGCACTGGCCGCGTCGTCGAGGGTGACCTTCAGCAGCGAACGTTTGCCGGGGTCCATCGTGGTGTCCCACAGGTCGTCGGCGTTCATCTCACCGAGGCCCTTGTAACGCTGGATCGGGTTGTTGTTCGGCGCCGGCAGCTTCTTGCCCGCCTCGAATCCGGAATCGCGCAGCGCGTCGCGCTCGGCGTCGCTGTAGGCCAGCTCGTGCGGAGAGTTGCTCCAGCGCAACCGGTACAGGGGCGGCTGCGCCAGGTACACGTAGCCGTGGTCGATCAGCGGCTTCATGAACCGGAACAGCAGGGTGAGCAGCAGGGTGCGGATGTGGGCACCGTCCACGTCTGCATCGGCCATCAGCACGATCTTGTGGTAGCGCAGCTTGTTGACGTCGAAGTCGTCCTGCACACCGGTGCCGAGCACGTTGATGATCGCCTCGACTTCGCGGTTCTGCAGGATCTTGTCGAGCCGGGCCTTCTCGACGTTCAGGATCTTGCCCCGGATCGGCAGGATGGCCTGGATGCGTGGGTCGCGTCCGCCCTTGGCGGATCCGCCGGCGGAGTCGCCCTCGACGATGAACACCTCGCACTCGGCTGGCTCGGTGGACTGGCAGTCGGACAGCTTGCCGTACTGACCACTCTTCAACAGACCCTTGCGACTACGGGCGATGTCGCGGGCCTTGCGGGCCGCCATACGCGCGCTGGCCGCCGCCTGGGCCTTGCGGACGATGTCTCTGCCCTCGGCCGGGTTCTTCTCGAACCAGTCACCGAGCAGGTCGTTGACCACCTTCTGCACGAAGGAGCGTGCTTCGGTGTTGCCCAGCTTGGTCTTGGTCTGGCCCTCGAACTGCGGCTCGGACATCTTGACGCTGATGATGGCCGTCAGGCCCTCACGAATGTCGTCGCCGGACACCCGATCCTCACGCTTCTTGATCAGGGCCCAGGTTTCGCCCCAGCGGTTGACCGTGTTGGTCAGGGCACCCCGGAACCCCTCTTCGTGGGTGCCGCCCTCGTGCGTGTTGATCGTGTTGGCGAAGGTGTGGACGCTCTCGTTGAACGAGCCGTTCCACTGCATCGCGACCTCGAGGCTGAGGCGCTGGTCGTCGGAGGTTGCGTCGATGGCGATCACCGAGGGGTGGATGGTCTCTTTGCTGCCGGTGAGGAACTTGACGAAGTCGATCAAGCCGTCGTCGAAGCGGAAGGTGTCGGTCTGCGGCTCGTCCTCTTCATCGGTGCGGCGGTCGGCCCGCTCGTCGATCAGGGTGATGGTGAGGCCCTTGTTCAGGAACGCCATCTCGCGAAACCGGGTGGCCAGCGTTTCGTAGCTGTAGGTGGTGGTCTCGAAGATGTCGGGGCTGGCATAGAAGGTGACCGTGGTGCCGGTGTCGGCGGAGGCTTCGAGCTGCTCCAACGGGCCGTCCGGGTCACCCAGCGAGAACGATTGCTGCCAGTGATAGCCGTCGCGGCGCACATCGACGGTCAGGTGCTTCGAGAGCGCATTGACCACCGAGACACCGACGCCGTGCAGGCCGCCCGAGACCTTGTAGCCGCCGTCGCCGAACTTGCCGCCGGCGTGCAGCACGGTGAGCGCCACCGTCACGGCCGGGATCTTCTCCTTGGGGTGCTCGGCCACCGGAATGCCGCGACCGTTGTCGATCACCTGCACGCCACCCTCGTCGAGTAGCCGGACGATGATCGTGTCGCAGTAGCCCGCGAGGGCCTCGTCGACGGAGTTGTCGACCACCTCTTGCACCAGGTGATGCAGCCCGCGCTCGCCGGTGGAACCGATGTACATGCCGGGCCGCTTGCGAACCGCCTCGAGGCCCTCCAGGACCGTGATCGCGCTCGCGTCGTAGCTGCCGGCATCGACGGCGTGCGCCGCCGAACCGACCGTACGACCACCGGTCGTCGGTTCACTCACTCGGGTGCCCCTTGCTGTTCGGGTCTCAGTCACTCGAACACCGCCGACGACCACAGGGGTGCCTGGCGGTGTTCACAACCCTCTCAGTCTACCTTGTCCAGACCCTTACACCCGAATCCTCAGGGCTTAACTTGAAGCAAATTGTGGACAGAAGGCCAAGAACCGGCCCTCTGAGCAACTTTGCCCCCGTTCGCGTCCCCCTGTACCCCTCACGGTCGTACGCGCCCCAGATCCGAAAGGTCAGTCGATCGGTCCGGACCAACTCCACTGCGGCACGGTCAGCCCGTCGGGTATGTCGTCGGCCGAGATGGGTTGACCGGTCATCCGCTCAGTGGCGGCGGCGAAGTAGTCGTGCAGCGTCGTGCGCAAGGCCCCGGTGATGCCTACGTCCGACATCGCGGCATCGAAGCATCGGACGGCTGCCGCGTCGAGGGACGGGTGTGGACCGTCGCACGCGTGCAGCCGGCGCACGTGGCTCTCGTCCGCCATGGTGTGGGAGTAGGTCGCCGGGCCACCGAGCGCCTCGCCCCAGTAGGCCGCGAGCCGCTCGAGATGCTGCGGGTGCGTGCCCTGCTCGAAGGGGTGCGCGGCCTCGGCATCAGCAAGGCACCGCACGTGCCAGGCCTCGGCCAGGGCGAGCAATCCCTCGCCACCTCCTGCCGCGGCGAACGGTGTGACCGGCTGCTCGACGTCCATCCGGCGATCCTCCTCTCGGCCGGTCGCGGTCACAAGCCCCGGAGGGAACGGAACCGGTCAGTCCTAGACTGCGCTGCGTGACCGGTGACGAAGGCACGAAGCCCGACGTCGGGGACCAGGCCGAGCCGACGCCACAGCGGCGGCAGCGAACGGTGCCTGCGCTGCTGATCGTGCTCGCCTGCGTCGCGGCCCTCGTCGGCGGCACCTGGTGGGCGGGCGGGTTTGCACCGGCCACGGGACGACTGCTGCGGCTGGCGCCCGGCACGGTGGTCGACCTGGGCCCGATGTCGATTGCGGTCGACCGGGCGCTGGTCCGGCAAAACTCAGCGGGCTGGAACCTGTACGCCTTCGCCCGCTGCCAGAACAACTCGGACGAACCCCTGGAGTCGTCGAAGGATCGGCTGGCGGCCAACGGCTTCGGTGCCCAGCACCCGATCAGCCGCGAGATCGCGGCCGACGCGTCACTGTTCTTCGGTCCGGGCGAAACCCTGGGCAAATCGTCGGTGCTGAACCCCGGTACGCCGATGGTGCCCTGCCAGCTGGCCTTCACCTTCAAGGAGTTTCCGGCCACGGACACGATCAGCGTCGGGGCGTCAAAGCTGGAGTGGATCGACCGCAGTCCCACCGGCGAAGGCGAAATGGTGTGGTCGGCCGGTCGGGTCGGGTACCGCTTCGAAATTCCTGTCGTCACCGATCCCACCGAACCCTGACCGGCTGATCGAGCCTGTCGACATCCCTCGGCTGATTGAGCTCGTCGAAATCACCGACACGCCGGGCGAACGTGGTCTCGACAAGCTCGACCAGCCGCTGATCGAGCCTGTCGACATCCCTCGGCTGATTGAGCTTGTCGAAATCACCGACACGCCGGGCGAACGTGGTCTGATAGGAAGATGACTCTTGGTCCGCCTAGCTGGCCTGTTGAAGCGTGACAGTGTAGCCGAGGCGTTCGAGGTCTCCGATGGCTCGGGTTTTGACTCGGTCGGGTCGGAGGCGGGTGAAGTAGTC
>Ga0075157_10001322_pt1 | contig 15684 bp, 13 predicted proteins | sample JI81BgreenDNA_FD_70967 | JGI IMG/M metagenome (GOLD analysis project Ga0075157, IMG submission 70967) | Wastewater effluent complex algal communities from Wisconsin, to seasonally profile nutrient transformation and Carbon sequestration -... | ecosystem: Engineered > WWTP > Effluent > Algae...
CCAGCCACGCCGCGGCAAGTGTCAGAAAGAATGAGGCAGCCACCCACAAACGGCACACCGCGCGCCCGCTGGCGTTTGGTCGCCCTGATGCAAAAGGTGGCGGAGACGGAGTCCGCCAAATTAGCATCCGGATCGATCCGAATGAATCCAGATTGATATTTGATATTTAATGAGTTGAGCGCCAGCTGCCCTATTGGATGTCCGATAGTGTTCGATTGCGTTCCCATAAAGCCATGCTATTTTCAGGGAGCGGTTTAGGGAACGATGATCGTTTCCCGGCACCTCTGAAAACGACAGAGGGTTCGATTCCCGCAGAGGAAGCCCCAATGCCAAAGAAACTCTTCAACGCCCTCACACCTCTTGGGGTGAAGAATGCAAAGCCCGGACGCCATGCCGATGGGGGCGGGCTGCAATTGCTGGTCAAGGAGAGCGGCGCGCGTTCCTGGGTCTTTCGCTTCATGCTTCAGGGCAAGTCGCGGGACATCGGGCTCGGCCCTGCGGCTGGCGCTGGTGCGATCCCCTTGGCAAGGGCGCGCGATCTGGCAGACGCTCTGCGCGTAAAGGTGAAGGCGGGCATAGACCCCCTCGCCGAGCGGGAGCGCGATGCTGCTGAGGCACTGGCGGCGGCTCAGGCGGCCATGGTCGCGGGGGTTACCTTCAGGGCCATGGCCGAAGCCCATATCGCAGCGAACAAGGAAAGCTGGCGCAATGCGAAGCACCGCCAGCAATGGGAAAACACCCTCAAGACCTACGCCTATCCGGTGTTTGGCGATCTGCCGGTTGCCGAGGTCGATACTCCGCACGTGCTGAAGGTGCTGGAGCCGATCTGGCGAGACAAGACGGAGACTGCCAGTCGGTTGCGCGGGCGGATTGAAACCGTGCTCGATAGCGCAAAGGCGCGCGGATACCGGCAAGGGGAGAACCCCGCCCGCTGGCGCGGGCACTTGGCGCAAATCCTCCCCGCCCGCACGAAGCTGTCACGCGGCCATCACAAGGCGATGCCCTATGATGCGATCCCCGCCTTTGTGGAACAGCAGCAGGGGCGCGAAGCAGTTGCCGCGCTGGCTCTGGAATTTGTCATTCTCACCGCCGCGCGATCCGGCGAGGTTATCGGCGCGACTTGGGGCGAGGTCGATCTGGCCAAGGCGGTTTGGACCGTGCCAGCCGAGCGCATGAAGGCGGGCAAGGAACACCGCGTCCCTCTCTCGCCCCGCGCAGTGGCAATACTGGAGCAGACCAAGCGGCTGGGCGGCAATTACCTGTTCCCCGGTGCGCAGAGCGGCTCCAAGCTTTCCGGCATGGCTATGGCGATGTTGCTTCGACGCATGAAGCAGGACGTCACTGTGCACGGTTTCCGTTCGGCGTTCCGCGATTGGGCGGCAGAATGCACTGGCTATTCGCACGAGGTCGCCGAAATGGCGTTGGCGCACACCGTCGGCAACGCGGTGGAGCGGGCCTATCGGCGCGGCGATCTGTTCGAAAAGCGTCGGCGGCTCATGGCCGATTGGGGTGACTTCTGCGCCGGCAAGATGCAAGGCTCGGCGACCGTAGTTTCGATCCGTCAAGACGTGGCTTAGCCTGAGGAAGGTACGTGGGAGAAAGCAATCGTAGGGCCATGAACATGATTGCCGAACTGACGGGTAACACCCCGGCCTATGGCGAGACCGAAGATGGCCGCCAATCTCTGACCATCGGAGACGTCGTGATCGTCGCGAAGCATTTCGGCCTGTGGGGCGACCCCACTGCGTATCAGCACAGTGAGCGAATGCTGACTGTCGGTTGGGGTAGGCAATCAGCAACCCTCGTGAAGCGGGACGACGGCTCTTGGGTTACGCAAATCGACGCTAGCCACGCCAAAGCAAAGGCCCGCTTTCTGGGCAGGTAAGGCGGAAGCTCAACAAGCCAGCAGCGATTATCACCTCTGTGCCAGAACAAGCCTCCCCTCGTGAGGCACGTAACGATATGAAGTGATTGATCGATCTCGGATCCGTTCGACGGCCTCATCGATGACGCTCAATGGGATCACGAACCATTCTCGCGGCTTTACCACATGCCCGAACCGATCCGGGATCATCAGATCAAGCTGGGCGGCGGCGAACACCTTGTGCAGGAGGCTTTCCAGCTTCTGGCAATTGACGCCGTAGACCTTGTAGGTCGCAACAACATCAACGTCGGCGAGGAGATAGGTAGAGCTCTTCTCGGCACCGGAAATCCGGGTCTCGACCGACCCACTGGTGACGCCGATCTTGTGCACCACCTCACGGTGCTCGGCTACGAAGGGGTGATCGGACCTGCTGCGCAGCACGTAGATAGTGCCCGTTTCCGCTTCGCCATCCTCCGGTCGATCAGCAAACAAAGGGCCAGGCGAAGGGTCTGTGATCCGGCGCCCGGCATCATCCTCATGCAGCTGACGCTGGAGTGATCGCATCAGCATGCCGCTTTCGGTGCCGTTGTCGAAAATCACCCGCAGCCGGGCGTCAGTGCGGCCCTGCGCGTTGGTGAAGATGTCGTCCATTTCGGCAACGTAGCTGATGAGCCCGCCGACGATGAAGAAGGCCCCGGGCCGGATTTCCGCCTTCAGCTCAAAGGGCCGGGTCATCCGCGTGCCCGAGGCGAGGTCCTGCTTCACCTGCTCGAACAGTGGTTTGAACTTCTCAAAGTCGTGACACTTATCACGGCGGGCAATCTCTTCCGCGGCCCGCTTCTCCTCGGCAGACCGCACATGCCGGAGCCGGGTGATGTCAGAGCCGTCGTAAAGATCTGCCAACTCCGAGGCCAGATCGTCCACGCCGAGTTCCGCGTCGTCAGGGGCAATGGGGGCCGCCCCATCCAGCAGGCCATGCTGATCGAAGGTTGCCAAAAGGTCCCGACAGTCCTGCTGCGCACGCAGGCGATCGAGGCGGACGGCATATAGCCGCTCGAAGATGTCGCGCCCCTCACCATGCTGCGGCACGCGACCGTGCTCCTCATAGAAGCGCACGATATCCTCGAAGCCCGCGATGATCCGCTCTTGCTGCGGTGTGTAGGTTGCCTGCTTCTTGGCTGCGGGAGCGAAATCGGCAAGTTCGCCTGCCAGCTCGTCAAGATCAAATTCACTCATACCGGCCTTCCTCGCGGAACCGCATAAAGGCAGCCGCACCTTCTGCAAGGCGCTGTTCCCAGGCATCGCTCGAGGTGATCGACGGAACGCGGCCACGCTCCTTCTTAAATTTGACCGCGGCGACGGCGAGTTCCTTGGCCTCGTCCGGCAGGATCTTGGTGCGCTTGGCCGAAATCGCGGCTTGGACCTGCTTGAGGGTGCTCTCGGTCATGGCCTTGGCCAGAACGGCGTAGGCGGCATGCCATGGATTGATGCTGTCGATGAGATCGATGTCGAGCTCGCGCACGTCCATCGCATATTGCCGGACCCCTTCCAGCAATGCCGTGTTGGCGCGCTGCTCGCCGTCGTTCACGTCAGCCGCACCCATCGCCAGTGACTTTGCCTTCTGGGTCAGGTTCAGCGCCGCAATCGCATGCTGGCGGACCGCCTCCTGATCCTCGGCACTGAGGTCGGGATAGCGATCGCGGACGATCTTGCCCATGGCGACCTGCGTCATTTCCTGCGGCGCCGTGTTTTCGTCGAACAATCCGCGCTCGGCCACGCTCTTCTTCTGGACGAAGGCGGCGATCACCTCGTTGAGGTCCTGTTCGCAGATGCGGGCAGCTTCGGGGCTTTTGGGCGTCACCAACCCGGCGATCTCGAAGTGATACTGCCCGCGTTCCTCGTTGACGCCGACGTTGGCCTTGCCTTCCTGATAGCCCGCTGGCCCGTAGTCGAAATCGGGCAGCGGGCCCGCGCTCTTGGGGCTGAAGGTAAACCGCGGGGCGAGCACCTGTTCCATCAGCAGGCTGGCGGCGATCGCCTTGAGGGTGTCGTTGATTGCGTCGGCGACGGCGGCTTCCGAGGCATCAGGCTCGGCGATCAGGTTGGTGAAGGTCGCGACCGACTTGCCGGGAGCATCCCGGGTGGCACGGCCGATGATCTGGATGATCTCGGTGAGGCTGGAGCGGTAGCCAACCGTCAACGCGTGCTCGCACCAAATCCAGTCGAAGCCTTCCTTGGCCATCCCGAGGGCAATGATGATATCGACGTGGTCGCGATCATTCTTGTGTGCCGGGTCCTTCAGCGCCGCCAGCACTTTCGTCCTGCGTGCCGGATCGCTGTCGTCGACCAGATCGGCGATCTTGAGCACCCGGCCATCGGGCATCGCCACCAGCTCGAATCCGGTGACCGGATCGGCGCCTTGCCATTTGCCGAGGTAGTGCAAGATCTCGTTGACCTCGGCCACCTTGTCCTTGGTGCTTTCCCGAGCGTTGACCGACGGGATGTGCACGATCGTCTTGCGGGAGGGGTCGAGGCAGTGCTCGATCGCTTCCAGGTAGCGCCCGGTGTAAAAGAAATAGCCGATGTCGAGCTGCTTGAGGTGCTCATACCCGTTGAGCTGCTCGTAGTAGGTATAGGTGACGGTCTCGAACTTCGCCTCGTCCTCGGGGGTCAGCACTGGCACCGCGTCGCCGCGGAAATAGCTGCCGGTCATCGCCACGATATGCACTTTGTCGCGGGCGATGAACTCGGTGAGCTGGTTGCCGAGGCGATTGTCCTCGCCGGCCGAGACGTGGTGGAACTCGTCCACGGCGATCAGGCGATCGTCGAACGCGTCCACGCCGAACCGCTCCACGGCGAAGCGGAAGGTGGCATGGGTGCAGACCAGCACCAGATCATCGCTTTCGAGGAACTGGCCGACCGCCTTGATCTTGGAGGGATCGGCCTTCTCGTCATCCACACCGGGCGTGTTGCACAGGTTCCACTTCGGCTTGACCGACCAGTCCGCCCAGAAGCCATATTGCGACAGCGGTTCGTCACCGAAGCTGCCGCCGATCGACTTTTCCGGCACCACGATGATTGCCTGCCGCAGCCCCTGATTGTGCAGCTTGTCGAGCGCGATGAACATCAGCGCCCGGCTCTTGCCAGAGGCAGGGGGCGACTTGATCAGCAGGTATTGCTCGCCGCGCTTATTGTAGGCGCGCTCCTGCATGGGGCGCATGCCCATCTCATTGGCGATCGTGGAGGCGCCGGTCTGCGCGGTCTGGAACGATACGGCAGGGATGGGCTTGGCGGTTGTCATCGATCAGACCTTGTATTGGGCAAGGAGAGCTTCTGCCCATTGGGGCGGCTTCTTCCAGTGGCGTATCCCCTCGTCCCGCCACAGCGCTGCTTCGGCATTCATTACACCAAGCGCCAGAACGGCCTCCACAATTTCGTCGTGCGGATACAGGTAGCAGCCATCTTGCGCGAGAAAAGCGATGTGGATGCCCCGCCCCAGATACTTCTTGTCGATCGTGAACCGTGCCTTCAGCTGCACCTTGAGGAACGTATCGCCATCGATATGGCCGGCGATGAAATCTGCGCCCTGCCAATCGTCGGACAGCCGGATGCTGTTGAAGCCGTAGTCAGCCAGGCGCGCTGCCACCTTGTGGAAGTTGTAATTCTCCTTCTGACGGGAGTTCAACTCGCGGTAGTCGATCCTCTTCAACACAGCCATGTCTTGCACCCGCTCTACATGATAGCCCTGGGGTGACGGCGCGGGGTGCCGTCGAAGCAATCCCCTCTCGGGCATCCCGGGTTACGCTCCAGATGCTCCATATGCGCCTTCATTCCATTCTTCCCGGCGGCGTGCGCACGGACGCGGCCGTGGCATTCAGGGCAACGCATTCGCCGGGTTTTCGGCATTTTCAGCGCAAGCTCCAGCTCGATTGGCTGCCATGCGCCATTGGCGTGCAACTCTGCGGCGATGTCGTCCATTGCGTTTCCTCATTCAGCGGCGGGAGCGGCTACGCCGCTTTCCCCTTGCCGGTCATCTTGGTGTAGAGTTCGAACAGCTTTTCGAGGCGCTCGGTGTCGTTCTTGAAGCGGCGGCCGATGTAGATGCGTTCGAGGGTTTCGTCGTTCTCCTCGTGGGCGCGGCGGAGGTTTTCGGGCATGGCTTCGGGATCGTAGAGATCGGCGATGGTTGCGGGGAAGTGCGCCTCGCGCGCGAGCAGGATGTTCTCGGCGCAAGCCGTGAGGTCGGTCTTGTTCTGCTCGGTCAGCTTGGGGAGCGGGAAGGTGTTCCAGCCAAGCGTGTTGGAATACGAAAAGTCGGTGCGCATCCGAACGCAGACAGTGCCGATCCACACCCAGTGAAGCCGAGACACCACAATGGCTATATTCCAGACTGGTGCATCATATAGCGCAAAGTTCCGGTCACCTACGATTGAACCAGTGGGCAAAAATCCGGCGGGCAGATAATCACGATTCTCCGAGCTAACCCGGGGAATGACAATGATCCTTTCATCGCCCTTTTGCCTTACTTGCTGAAAACGATAGGCGGTATCTACACCGTCTCGCGTCAGCTTTTTTGTGCTTGCGGCGCGGAACTTCGCTACAGATCCGACGCGTTCAGCAATTGGCCTAAGCGAGCTCGCCACCTCTCTTTGATCATCTGTGATCCAGATGCAGCTTCGGGTCACGCCCTTTATGAACTCGGACGATCCGACGAATGGTCGAATGAAACGATCAGCCTCCGGGGCCTCATCTCTAATGGCTCGTCCCTCATCGTTATCGAAGATCAAATAGCCGCCGTCCGCGGGCTTATTGCCGTTGAGCATGGGAGCCAGAGCAGAGATTGGCTTAGTCGAAGCAGAGACAAGGACATCATCAAACGCAACGAGATATGGATTGATGTTGTCCACGTTGCGACGACCAGGCCGGTCCCTTCCTTCATCAAAGAACAGCATTCGCGGCTGTCTAAGTGTTGACGACAAGCCGATAATGACCACAGTCACGCCGGCGTTATGCGCGGCCAAATTTCTCCAGTTAAAGGGGGTATGGGCGAATTGGATACCGACTGACTTTGCCATCAGTAGAGGCCATAACCTTGCGACTTGCTCACCTTGGCAAACCGACTTCGTGCTGACGAAAGCGCCTACTGCGGGAACAAATGACGCGTAGTCGGCGAACTTCAGAAAGAAGCCTGCCACATAGTCAAGCGACTTCCAACTGGTTGTCCTTTCGTCAAAAAGCGCTGCCATGTCCGCCTTCTGATCTTCAGATTGGACAGTGGCGCCGAGGTATGGCGGGTTCCCGCAGATGTAAGTTTCGCCCCCCGCATTCTCGAAGTCGATCTCCGATTGATCCAGCGGCGTCTGGAACAGGTCGTCCCCGCGCACCTTCACGCCTGTGCCGGTCGGCGGGCAGATGCTCAGCCAGTCGAGGCGCAGGGCGTTGCCGCAGGTGATCCAGTTCTGGCTGTCGAGCGGCAGGAACTCGGCCAGCGCTTCCTTCTGCCCGCGATAGAGCACGTCGCACTGGTATTCGGCGATGATCAGCGCGAGCCGCGCGATCTCGGCCGGGAAGTCGCGCAGTTCAATGCCGCGGAAGTTGGTGAGCGGGATCTCGCTGCGACGATCGGGCTCGCCGCGCCGCTGGTTGATCTCGGCCTCGATCGCCCGCATCTCCTTGTAGGCGATGACGAGGAAGTTGCCGCTGCCGCAGGCGGGATCGAACACCCGGATCTTGGCCATGCGGCTGCGCAGGTTGAGCAGCTTGCGCGCGTTGTCGCCTGCCTCGTCCAGCTTGGCACGCAGATCGTCGAGGAACAGCGGGTTCAGCACCTTCAGGATGTTCGGCACGCTGGTGTAATGCATGCCGAGCGCGCCGCGCTCCTCATCATCGGCGACCGCCTGGATCATCGAGCCGAAGATGTCGGGGTTGATCTTGGTCCAGTCGAGATTGCCGATGTGGATGAGGTATCCGCGCGCGGTGCGGCTGAAGCGGGGGACGTCGATGTTGCCGCTGAAGAGCTGGCCGTTGACGTAGGGAAAGCCGTTCGCCCAAGTCTTGATGCCCGCCGCCGTGCGATCGGCCAGCGGGGTGTTCATGGCGCGGAACAGTTCCTGGATCACCTCATGCGTGTTGTCCGCCCCGCCGCTGGTCATCCGGGTCACCGTCTCGGTGAACTTGTAGCCGGAGTGGAAGATGTCGGTATCCTCGGCGAAGAAGCAGAAGATCAGCCGCGCCATGAAGTGGTTCATGTCCGAGCGGCGATCGGCTGCGGCCCACTCGGGATTGTCCTGCAAGAGGGTGACGTAGAGCTTGTTGAGGCGCCCGGTCGCGCGGATGTCGAAGCTGCTCTCGCGGATCTGGGCGACGGTGGTGATGCCGGCTAGCGGCAGGAAGAAGCCGAAGTGGTTGGCGAAATCGGGGTAATCGCAGACGACGGTTTCGCCGGTGGTGACATCCTCGGCCTCGAACCGGTCGCCATCGGTGGCGAGGATGAAGCGGGCTTTCTGGCTGGTGGTCTTGGGGCTGCTGCGCAGGGCTGTCAGGGTGTCGCTGACGGTGCCGGGGAGGCAGGTGGCGATGTGGATGTGGCTGCGCTGGAGGACGGCGCCGGGGATGTCGGACTGGTTGGTGTTGCCCTTGCGCAGCCTGTCGATCGCGGTCTTCTTGTTGCCGAAGGCTTCGAGGAACTGGAACGGGAACTCAGCAGCGTCAAACGGCTGCTGCGCGAGGTCGGTTATGGCGTCGCCGATTTCTACGGGGTTCATGTCGGCTGGTTACGTCGAGCCGGTTGAAGCAACAACCATTTTTGGCCAATTTGGCCGGGGCACCTTTCGATCCGACCGCATCCGACGGAGTCCGGCAACGTTCGACACGCGGGCCGTGGAAAGGCTCAAGTTTGCGGTAGGCTGGCGAAGCGCGATGAGCTGATCTGGCCAGTTTGGACGCCTCTTGTCTGACCTTGGTGTTGACGCGTGCGGGAGAGACGGTTTGGCGAAGTACGGTCTTGGTCAGGTCGACCTTAACCTGCTGGTTCAGTTGAGCCTTGCCGGTCTGGTTGACGAGCCCGGCCGGCATCTCTCCAATCTCCTTAGGTCAAAGCAGCCGATCGAGGCTCGCACGCGAGAAGCATTGGCTGATGCGCTCGACGGACGTCTAGCTGGATCAAAGCTGATGGTGCGACAAACCCGCCACAGCCGCCTTGTCCGTAAGTTTCGATCGGAGCGGCACCAGATCGAGGTTGGTCGCCAGGTAGCTGTAACGATGACCGAAGAAGGCAAGACCTATGACCAGGCAGTCGAGAAAGTCGCTGGCGACTGCCACCGAAGCGAAAAATGGGTCCAAGCCTGCTACACGAAAGCCAACAAGCTCGAGCGTTGGATTGAAGAATGCCGATACCGAGGGCTCAACCACACAGATGATGCACTGGAGATGGCATTCGCTTACAGCCGATTGCGAGGCGTCGACCCAGCAGACAGCCCGAAGCTAACGGCTGAGGGACTCGCCGAAATCATCAGCCACTTCGAGCAAATCGTTATGGATGCTCGCGGGAATGCTCGTGGCTCGGGCTTCATCTGACTACGTCACCCTAAATGTGATTTTCGCGATCGGGTGAGCCTGCACGGTAGGTCACATACGCACGTCCCCGTCACGAATTGAACGGAGACGGACCATGACCGAGAATCCCGAGAAATTGGCCTACAGCATCAAGGAAGCCTGCAAGGCCACCAGTCTGTCGCGGACAACCATTTACAGCCATGTCGCCGCGGGGCGGCTGCGCGTGGTTCGCATCGGAGGACGCACGATCGTCCCGGCCGAGAGCCTCCGCGCTTTCTTGTCCACCGGGTCTGAAGGCTGAGCACCGATGGCGCGGAAAAAAGGATCGAGGGCGAATGCCACAGGACGGAATGACCTGACGGATCGTTTCGTCCGCTTGCCGCACAAGCTGCTGATGTCGAGAGCTTATCGTTCGCTTGGCGTTGTCGCGCGGGGGCTGATGGTTGAACTCACCATGCTTGATTGGGGTGGAAACAATGGCTCGATCTATTTGTCGCTCAGGGACGCTACCGATCGCCTCGGCCTCTCGGATCATCATTCTGTCAGTGCCGCATTCGATGAGCTGACCGACAGCGGCTTCGTTCGATGCACGAAGGAAGCCCACTTCAGCGTCAAAGCTGCGGATCATTCAAGAGCCCGCTGCTGGTGCCTTACCTGGCTCGCAGCGCCCTGCTTGAAGAAACCGGCCACCAATGAATGGCAATCCTATGATCCGCCTGCTGGATCAAGGCAGCGTAAACGCGCTGAGAGAGGGCAAAGGGCACTGAAGCGCTACTACCGGGCACGGACGTCCCATCGTCTGCCGGTGGTGGAATCCCCCGCGCAAGCTCGGTTGACTAGCGCCGCCTCGCCTGAACCGGAGGTGGATTCCACCACCGAGAAATCGAGAAATGGCGAAAAACAGCCACTCTCCTTTGAGGTGGTTTCCACCGCACATACAGCTGTCACCACCATTAGGCGGCCGAGCGGGGAGTGGTGGAGAAGTCGGCCCTACCTGCGCCTGCCAGATCCGCCATCTCGCGCATTCGCGAACGACAACTGTCCTGAGCCGTCAGGCTCAGGGCTGTAGCGCGCCCCCATAGCGGCATGTCTGTCAAAGGAGAATTGGCACGCGCTGCCGCGGTTGATCGAACCTATGTCAGCGACCCTGAACGGTGCAGGTATTCAGCCTCCATCGACGTGCTTGAACGTTTAGCGACGGCTCTGATGGTTGCTCCCGCTTCGTTACTAACGGACGGCTGGGACGTGTCGACACGTGGTATTGGCACGTAGTGACATACCTTCGCACATGTGTCGGACGTGGCGGTAAGAAGAGACCTAAATCCCGCGCATAGTGAGTGGCCAGACCTTAACGGCGCGTCCCTCGATTGTTTGCGTCACTGGATCGACGGTTGCTTGGGTTTGGCGGCAGCGAAACGTTCAAAGGCTTCCCGCAGCCGATCGGCAAGCATGTTGCGCTCTTCTTCCTCGTTGCGCGCAGGTATCAAGTCGACACCGCCCCTACCTGTGATCTCAGTCTTGTCGGTGAGGTGCCCATAAAGCTTGGCAAGGCCCATGGTGGCAGCAACGCATGCTGATGGTTTGGCGTGCTTGCGGGCAAACTCACGATCCTCACGAAGCATTCGAGCAATCTCATCGACCGTGGCGGCATGGCGTTCCGCGTGTGTTGCCCGCAGTTGCCCGAGCCTTGCCGCGATCTTGCCGTTGTCGAGCAGCTCCTTGGCTTTGCGGTTCACACTGGCAGTGGACATCGCGCTCGCGTTGTAGGCCCGCCGGTATGCTTCACTTGCATTGCCGAGCTCAATGTAGAGCTGACAGAACTTTTCCTGCTTGGGTGTCATGGCGAAAGTCTCGCTCAAATCGGGCGGAGCCGCAAGCTGCTGAGCAAGATAGCAGCGCGGTCTTACCTCCGAGCGATTGCCCGACAACTCAGAGCCAGAAAACTGCCTTCCAATTGGGGAATAGACATAGGCAGCTCCCGCCCCAGAGGCGGTCGTATGGATCGATCCAGGTCAACGTCTGCGCAGGATAATTGTTGCCGTCGCGGCGCGCCGCAGCAGCGCGCCAATTTGCGCCAATGCGTTCATTCGCCGCTGCAAAAAACGCATCGATCCCGTGGAAAGCTGAGCCCTTGGCTTTTCTCTAGGTGAATGAGAGGGGCTTGACGATACCGGGAAAACTTGTCGGGGGCCGGAGCTAACCCTCGCCGCCAGCGCGCCGGGCAAAAGCGGCATAGCGCGGGTCAGGCCTGAGCCCGGCCAGCCGCGGATCGATACGGATCGCGCTGGTCAGGCTCTCGTTTGCGGCAAACGCTGCCTCGAGCGCGCCAAAGGCTGCAGCATCCTCTCCTAGCAGCGCCAGGAGCACCGCTTCGTCGTAATGCGAGCGCGGCATTGCGGCCTCGCGCCGTGCGAGCAGTGCGCGCAGCATCGCGCCGCGTCCGCCTGCCGCATAAGCCTCCCGCGCCGCCGCGACGTCACTCGCCAGCGCCTCGTCCTGCGCCAGCCGCGCGGCCACCGTACTCTCTCCCAGCCAGCCCTCACAATCCCCCTCCGCCAGCGCGATCAGCGCGCGATGGCGGCGCGGGGCGGCGAGTTCGGGGCGCTCGGCGGCGATCTGACCCAGCAGCGCCAGCGCCTCCCCGCGCCGCCCGAGCGCGTGGAGGATCAGCGCCTTGTCCGCGACAATCGCCGGCGTGCCGGGGCTGCGGCGCTGGGCGCGCTCGATCTGCACCAGCGCCGCGTCGAGATCGCCCGCGTGATAGAGCGCAGTCGCATACCAGTGCAGCGTGCGCCCGGAGGCCGGATCGAGCGCCACCGCGCGTTCGAGCGCGGCGAGCCCGCCGGCGAAATCGCGCGTGCCGTAGAAGATCGCAAAGCCGAGCGCGGCCTGCCCCTCGGCATTGGCGGGATCGAGCGCCACGGCACGCTCCGCAGCGGCGGCAGCGCGGGCATAGGCGGGCGCGGCGGGCGCAGCGGCGTGTTCGCGGGCGAGCAGGTGCGCCATGGCGAGGCCCGCATGGGCATCGGCATAGGCCGGCTCGATCGCGATCGCCTTGCCGAAGCCGGCGATGGCGGCGGCGATGCCGGCGGGGGTGCGCTGCTCGAGACTGTGCGCGGCGGCGAGATAGGCATCGAGCGCGGGGCGTGAGGGAGCGGACTGGGCGGAGGCGAAGGGCGCGGCGATCCCGCCCCCGCCCTGCGTCAGCGCGAAGGCACCCAGAGCGAGCACCCCCGCCCCGGCTGCGAGCGCCCAGCCCCAGCGGCGGCGCGCAGGAGGCGGCGGCGCGGCGGGTGTGGCAGGCGCAGGGGCGGCGGCGGAAGCGGGGGATGCGGATTGCCCGGCGATCCATTCGTCGAGCGCGGCGATATCGGCATAGACGCTCGCCCGGCCACCGCCGGGCACGCGCGCGACCGGCAACCCGCGCTGTGCTTCCCAGCGTTTGACGGTGCGCTCGTCGGTGCCGAAATGGGCGGCGATGGCCTTCCAGCCCTTGAGCCGTCCGTTGGTGCCGTTTCTGCCGTTCCCCTCGCCCATGCCAGCGCAAATGCCCCGAAATGCCCCGATATGCCCCGCCCGCGCGTCCGCGCCCGGCGCTAGCATCGCATAGCAGATCAGGCGGCTGAGGGGGAGTGAGACAATGCGACAGGCCCGGCACACGACCATGGCAAGCGCGCTGGCACTGGCGCTTGCCGCGCTGGCGAGCCCGGCGGCGGGGCAGCAGGTGGTGGTGGACTATCCTACCTTCAGCCTGTCGGGTGGCACAGTTGTTCAGGAACGTGGACTCGACGAACCTGTCCCACCGCAGATCGATCTCGATGCGCGCAATCGCCAAGAGGCGATTGACCTGGCCGATCGCCTCAACCGCCTGTTGTCGGAGGGTGGAACCTGCCCTGTCCGTTACGAGGTCGTGAACGGAACGCGCGTCCAGCGCGTCGCCGGCACGCCTTTCACGATCTGCGGTTTCTTCGCTCCCGGCACGACGTCGTTTCTTGAGCGGCGGGTATTCGAACCCGTCATCGTTCGCACGATCGACAATCGATCTGGCTCGCCGGGTGAAATCCGGTTGCGCGGCCTGTCAGTGGGAAATGCTCCCATCATCGCAACCGCAACCAGCCTTGTCGAAGCACGAACGCAGCTTGCTCTGCTGTCCCGCACCGCCCTTCATCGTCGCCAGTTTGTCGGAACGGAGCGGTTTACAGGCGGAGGACCCGTCACCGTGACTGATGTGATCGTATCGGAACGGCTTACGGGCCGGGATACGGCCAGCGCGGTTTCAGGCACGCTCGGCGCACCGAATACTTTCATCATCACCGGCACGCGTGCTAACTGCCCGACAAGCCTGTCAACCGTAGGATGCACCGGCGGCGTCGAGCTGGAAGTGCCAACGGCCACCCAGAGCGTGAATGTGCTTATCTTCACTACGCTCTACATCACCCAGTCCGTCGAACGCACGCTGACAGGCGGCACCACCTTCTTCGACGTGCCGCTCACCCCGCTGCCCTCGGGCGCGGTCCATGCGCTGGCGGCGCAGGGCGGGCTTGCGGGCGGGCAGCGGTTCCTCGACCGGCTGGGCGATCATGCCGCGCTGGTGGACCGGCGCGGGCTGTGGGGCGAGATCGCGGGGAGCCGGCTGCGCTTCGATGCCGCAGGGCCGCTCGCCCCCAGCGCCGCCGACGGCATGGCCGCGCGGCTCGGCTTCGATCTCGCCGCCGCGCCCGGGATGACGCTGGGCCTTGCGGGGGAATATGCGAGCGATGATCTCGCCATCGCTGATCCGATCACGCCAGAAAGCGGCACGATCGAGCGCTGGAGCCTCGGCGCGCATGCCCGGCTCGATTCCGGGCGGCTTACCGCCAGCCTTGCCGCGCAGGTCGGGACTGCGAGCATCGACACCAGCGGCGCTTCCGATCTCGGCGCGGCGCGGGCGGATTACGATGCGACCACCTATGGAGTCGCAGGCCGGATCGGGGTGCGGCTTGGCAAAGGGCCGCTGACGCTAACCCCCGAAGCCGGCGCGAGCTGGAACCGCTGGGAGCGCGATGGCTTTGTCGAAAGCGGCGGCCCCGCCCCGCTCACCGTGCTGGGAGCCGCGGACGAGCAGACCCGGCTGTGGGCAGGCGGGCGGCTGACGTGGGAGACCGGCCCGGAGCGGCGGCGCGTGACGCTTGCCGCCTATGGCCGCGCGGTGCGCGTCGGGGGCGACCGCAGCCCTGCGATCACCGCCTTCGACCCGCAGCTGCCCGACATGCCGCTCGTCACCCTCGGCCCGCAGCTGGGCGAGACCCGCGGCGAATATGGCGCTTCGGCCACCCTCGGCCTCGGCAGCAGCGGATCGCTGCGGATCGGCTGGGACGCGGCGAGCGACGGCAACCTCGATGCCCATGCCCTGACCGCCACGGTGCTGATCGCGCTTTGACCCTTGATTCAATCGACCAGTGAGCCAAATTCAACCAGGCGTCCCTTCGGCCTGTTTCGCCGCGTCAACTCGCGGGGAGGGGTGGCTGCAGGTTCATCGGCTGCTCTCGGCGGAACCTGTCATTCGGCACCCTGACTTGGGACGGCAGCAAAGTCCCAAACTCGGCCATTGAGGGCAGGTGTATCGGCGTTCGCCGGAATGACCTGTCATCAAGCAGGAGGCGCGAAGTTGAGGGTGGAAGGGGCCGACATGGCTACGGGTGCCGGACCTGCGTGGATTTGATGTTGCGAAGCTCGGGCGGGGTGTGTGGCGGAAGGCGACTCATGCAGCTTAGCGGTCGCCGACCTCCGGTTTGCAGCCACCTCGTCAATCAAAACTGATTTGCCAGCCACGCGCAAAAATGCCTCGTCGTTTCAGAGGGCTCAGTGCGCTTCACTCGGATCTGGTTGGCAGATTTCGGCCTATCCGAACCTGATTGGGAAGCTGCCATCGATAGAGATGCTGGTTATCTCGCTGTTACGCAAAGCATATCTGCGCGAATAGATGCTGCGATCCGTCGCGTAGGGTGTGTACCGCTCTCAGCTTCCCAGCCGTTACCGGTATGTGATCCAGATTTGGGCAGAAAGAAGTGCCCCGCCATGCCGCTCGCCCTAGGCCGACCTCGTATCGGGGAACGTTTATGGGAACTGGCGCCCCTTGAGGGGAAAATCCCAATCTTTTCAGAGGCTGTTGGCGGAGACGGAGGGATTCGAACCCTCGGTACCCTGATAGAGTACGGTTCCTTAGCAGGGAACTGGTTTCAGCCACTCACCCACGTCTCCGGGCATCAGCTTGGGCTGCGAGGGCG